>ERZ1027219.24-NODE-24-length-40524-cov-11.327065_pt1 | contig 40524 bp, 55 predicted proteins | sample MGYA00519480_ERZ1027219 | MGnify/ENA primary metagenome ERZ1027219 (study PRJEB26926, sample SAMN06164539) | human gut metagenome | biome: ENVO:00009003; feature: ENVO:2100002; material: ENVO:00002003 | host: Homo sapiens | place: USA | collected 2012 ...
CTTTTTTTATTTCCCGGGCATAACGTTCCGGTACAGCGAACTCTACTTTCAATGGAGTCACTTTGGTCAGTCTGGCTACTACAGTGGTGGGGGAGGCGTATGCTCCCGTACTGACCTGCCTCAATCCGATGATACCGTCGAATGGTGCGCGGAGTTCGGTCATGTCAATGTTGGCTTTGATATTTTCGATATCAGCGTTAAGGGTGGCAAGTTCGGTTTTTACCTGTTCGTATGCTTCTTTACTGACCGCATCTCGTTTTAACAGGGCGTTTTGGCGGAACACACGGTCTTCGGCTAAAGGTATTTGTGCTTCCAGACGTTTTAATTGAGCCTGTAACTGCCGGTCGTTTACTTTGGCAAGTAATTCTCCTCGTTTTACCAATGTGCCTTCTGTGAAAAAAATATCGGTGATCTTTCCGGAGGTTTCAAAAGACAGACTCACTTCTTCGTCAGGAACCAGGCGTCCGGTCACCAATATTTCATCTGTCAGCAAGTGTGGTTTTATGACTTGTGCATTGACTTTCAATGTGCGTTGCTTGTTTTCTTTAGGCAACGCGTCGGCGGCTGTCAGTTCTTCATTTTCGTGAGGGGTAAATTGATAGATGCCTAGTCCGGCCAAGCCGGCTCCGATTAATATAATGATGCCCCATTTGATTCGTTTGTTCATGTGCCTTTCTATATGGGTTTAATAAATACGTTAATGTAAGATTAGATAAAAAAACGTATAAGCCGCAAAACAAAATGTTCCGCTTTTACAAAACATTTTGTTCCAGAATCACACTTATTAACACAAATCAAAATGTGATTTTAAATCCGATTTAAATGTAGTTTTAATAAACATTTATTATCTTTGCACCACAACATGGCGATGTTGCATATCAGGATAAAGGCGGAACCGGGAAACTGGAACCGCCTTTTTCACAAATGATATCTAAGGCTATACATATTAATAGAAAATAAATAGGATTCATGTGTTTATGTAAAATCATTAGCATACGTGTATATCAGTACATTGTGCATTGGCGCGAATGGGGGGCTCAATCTAAGCCATGAAAACAATATAGATTTACCATCCGGCGCAATCGAAATTCCTATATCTTGACAAGGATTTAGCAATATTTGAGAGCTGGAAGGACTGATTGGAATAAATGATACGTGGTTAAGGTACAGAGATCAGAAAGTAATAGAATCTCAAGACGAATTAGATTCTATGCAATATAGCGGAATATACTCAATAACACAAGATTCAAAATTAGAAAATGTCCGTAATTGTGTATTAGTTATAATCGGCAAACCTAATATCTGTTGTGTTCAGAATCTATATAATTTTAGCGGAAATACCTATAAATATCGAGTGAAATGGTTTAGTATGACTTGGGGTCAATGGCAAACCGTATCTTTGACATGATTTTCTTAAAAATCGAGAGCTGGAAGAACTAATGCCGATTGCCAATTTAGGAAGTAAAGGGCTCTTGAGAAAAGGCGTTCTTTCTCCTATATTGGTTTGCAATAAAGACTCCGTTCAAGAAGTATGTGTCGTTCGCCTAGCGAGTTCATCTAACGCCTATATCGGTATGATATTGTATGTATATTGGGGTGGTTCTACAGGTCTGTTCTTTATTAATAGTAAGACTGGTAACTCCTATATCATAAGGAAAGTCAACGGTAGTATGATTTCTGAAATAGAGTTCAAACGAAAAAATGATCATCTCTTCGTTCGGAGTAAGACAAACACAGCTTCATTTCGTGTAAGTGCTTTGTTTTTGGATACTACTGGGGTTGACCTGTCTTTATCCATGAATATAGTTGATGAGAATCTGGATGATGCTGAAGATATAGAAATACTATAATTCTCTGGTAACATAAGGAGCGGACGGGTGTGGACCGGCACCCATCCGTTTTATCTCATTAAAATATGACTGATTTTTAAGATTTTGTTGTTTGTATTTGTTTCCAATCAGTCCAAGTTCCATTATTACATATTCGAATAAAAAATCCGCTCTGAAAATCTACAAAAGTTTGTTTGGTGGTGATATCATTAATAGCAATCGTTTCCAAGAATCCATAATTACTTGATGTATTTGGTTTATTATCCAATGATTGGATTTTATCGACAAACATATATCCAGTATTATTAGCTTCATTAAAATCAGTAATTTCACCAAATCTCCTTTTGTACCATGTATCATTTATCCCTAACAGTCCTTCCAGCTCTTGACTTTTAGGAAAATTATGTCAAAGAAATGGTCTGCCAATCTCTGAAAGAAGTATCTCCTAATCTTATTTTTATCATTTTGTTGTTATTAGCTGCAATTTGAAGCCTATAACCTGCTTTTGTTTTAATATTAACCAATACTCCCCATTCAAAACCTGGTCCATTGGGGGATGTTTCGCATCTCTGCATACTGTAATACCCAGTATCGGGCAATAAATTAAAATTTGAATTAGAATCTAAATTTCCTCGATCCATGAATGGGAAGAAACTGGAACCACTCAACAGTCCTTCCAGTACTGAGGCATTGGCTTTCAACGCCTCACTTAATTCCATCTTTTCCATAATATTTTTTATTTACCAGTTTCAGTTTCCAAATTGTTTTTCTTATAATCCTGCCATGAGTCGGCAAGCTGCCCCACCGAAGCGGAAGTGTAGAGGTCAAGTATATGAATCTCGTCATCGGCAAGCTCCACAAGCTCGTTCCGATAGATCTTCTCCGCAAGCACGTGCGCCGGAAGACCGGGCACGTTCCTGTAAATGCCGTCAGCAATATCCTTACGGATATCCGCTATCACCATATCCTGTCTGTCTATCCCCGTGAACAGGGGAAATTTTGTAAAATCAACTTTCATACTACTTCTTAATTAAATACTGTTATCCGCAATAAAACATAACCCAATAATTGCCCATACATTTAACGAATCCGGACGCATAATCCAGATCAATGGAGGACATCTCTTTTCCTCCGGGGGCAGGCAGGATGCGTCCTCCCTTAAGTCGTACCCCGCCGTTCATACGTTTGAAGTATATGGTATGTCCCGGAACATCCGGAGGAAGTGTCACTTCTATATTACCCGTATTAATAAACATCACATTGTCATCATTGTTATTCAGGGAGGTGCTGACGGATATGTTCCTCCAGTTGCCCACTATGCCACGGAGAGAAACATAACTGTCATTGTTCGGATGAAGGAAAATGTTACCTCCCTCCACGAACAGGGGAATGCTCGGGGTCTTGATATGCATCCCGAGCATGGCGTTCGGACTCTGTATGTCAATTCCGGCATCATACTTAATCCCTTCGATTGTGACAAACTGCGTGTTTCCCCCGAGTTTTACGCTTGCGAATGTCCTGTCGTTATAAAACTCAATCTGCCCGGCGGATAATTTGAATCCGACATAAGTGTCTGTTGTATCCTCATATAGAGTTTTTGAGGACAATACTCCGGAAGCGATGGAGAACGGACCGATACGTCCGCTATCCGCCGTGATTTTTCCGCTGATATCCACATCAACCGCCCTGATACCGTCCGCGTCAATCATGGACGCCTTGATTTTCTCGGTCAGCAACAGTTTGGTGGCGATAAAAGTCCAGCTCTGTGCCGCCTCCCAGTATTTTATTTTTCCCGAAGCCACATTCTGCTTGGGAGTCTCCGTCGATACCGATGTATGCGAACGGATGCACAGGTACAGCAGGTTGTCATACAGCACTATGTCGTAAAATTGCTGCCCTTGCTTGCCTTCCAGGTAAGACACAGACGCCCCCCATACACGCATACGCATACGCGCTCCCTTATCTCCCTTGTCACCTTTGGGAGCAAAACTGACCTGTCCGGTTCTAGTCACCAACGGCATATTACCTCCTTACTCCTTGGTTGTGATGGTCCATGCCACATTGCCTCCTGCCTGCTGGCACATGTCCCAAGTACACGTGCCGGAAGTGGCTGCTGTACCGGAAGTAGACGGGTTAAGGACTACTCCTGCACTGTCCATGAACACGAAATAGAAAGTCATGTCCTTGTACTTGGTGGTACTCCCACGCTTGACCAGAATGGGCTTATAGACCACCGTGTCACCACTTTCCCGGATGGTTTCGTCCTCGGGCGTGGGGTTTAGGATCAAATCAAACGGGTCGGACGCATCCATTACGGACTGCGTGTCCTGACCGATGAGCTTGCCACTCTGGTACACCTCCACCTTGAACACACCTGTCGTGTCAACCATATCGTTGGTGACGGTCAATGTCTGCGTGGTCTTTCCGCTCAGCACGCTCCACGCACCGTTGACCTGGTTGTACCACTTGTAGGTCAAGCCTGTAGTGATCTCGTCACTGCCCATGCGGGCTACGGCTTTCAGAATACAGCTCTGCCCTTTGTCCCGAAGGGTAAAATACTTGTTGTCACCGGCAACGATCGTCACATGCTTTTGGTTCCCGACCCCCTTGGTGATGGGGATGCTATAGACGAACTGGACGGTGTCGCTGGTATTCCCTACGGTCACGGTGGCTTCACCCTTGATGGTACAAGAGGCCGCTCCGCTCGCCTTGACCAGATTCTTGACGATCTGCAATCCGTAGTAATCCGTCGTACCGGACTGGTAAGGGATAAACTTGAAATGTCCCGTCTCACCGCCAAACGTGTTGGTGGAGACATTGCCCGAGAACTTGATCTCGACATCATTGAAATACCATTTCATGGAGGATGGGACCACCAGCCCTTCCGCCACCCGCGAAGAGGTGAGAATGAAGGACAAGACAGGCTTGAGCGATACGAAGTCCGGCGCGATGTTTGTCGGCGCGGACGCTTCGCCCATATACTCCTGATACAGATCTCCCTGGTTACACTGGATTGACGGCATATAAACGCCGCCCTTTTGCGAAAATATGACCTGCCCGGTCGCGCTGGCCAAACTCATGACGCTCCTCCTTCCCCGGTTGTTTCCGTACTATCCGTACCTTCGGAGCTTTCGGTGTTGTCCTCCCCCCAAGAGGCAGGTGTGAATACTTCGACGGGATGGTCCGTACCGTCTATCTCTTCTTTCGCCGCCTGCGGGGTCAGACAGATGCCGCCCACTTCCTTGGCTCTCTCAAATACAGTGTCGCCGGGGAAACGTGCCACGTCCGCCTGCCACAATAATACATTGCCATCCGCTGTCCTGTTGCGGATACCGGTCAGATGCAACCGGTCGGCAACCTCCTTCGTTACTTTAATGTAAAATGCCATAATTCTATTGTTTTTAATGTTATCCAAATTTTCTTACTACTACCGCCTTGCCCCCCTGTGTGAGCACCTTGCCGCCTTGTGTCAGCGCCACGTAAGGGCCTCTGTCCTCCACCTCCAGCTTTAACATCATGCCGTTGCTGAAAGGTATCCTGGGAGAGTATCCGTCGGCAATCTTGGCATATCCGGCATCTCCGCTCTTCTTGACGTACCAGTGGCAGTTAAACATGGCGGATGGATTCGGGATAACCCCCATGGTATCCCGAATGACGGGTCTGGGAAAGATGGCGTAAGTCCCATCCGGAACACCCGTAGGTACACCCTCCCAGTCGGCTTCAATCTTCGGAATCCTGCGGCGTATCACCGTAGAGACTGCCGGGTCCGATGTGCCCGGGGTTGATGCCGGAGTCCCGGAAGCCGCATAGGTGGCCTTGCAGACAATCGTGATGTCATCACCTATATAATTGCGGTCAATCTTATATACATTCTTGTTCAGTGATACAAACTCCCAGTCGTTGTCACCCGCTCCTGTGGTTATCGCCTCCAGCGCTCCCGTAGACAACAGACGGTACCAGAAGAACTTGCATTTGCCCGTAGCCGTCACGTCCGTGTCGCCTACCATCAGTTTAGCCGTGATGGTCTGTGCGGTGATGTCACGCACCGGGTTCCAGTCCAGCGTGGACGGGCTGTCTATCGTCAATACGGGGATCGCATCCGTACCGTCAACCGCGCGGACAAGACAGCTCATCTGAAAAGTAAACAGCTGTCCGGTACGTGTGTCGGCATATTCCGCGTAAAACTCCAGCGTGACGGGTTTTAGGACGGTGACATTTTTTTTCATTGTGATCTGTCCCTTGCTGTCACCGGACTCCGTAATGCTGTAGCCTGTGTTTGTCGATGTGATAAGTGTGCGTGTGGTTCCGATGCGCTCGTACCACTTCATGTTGGTCAGCCTGGAGTTGACCGCCCCGATTTTAGTCACCGCTTCCGGATCGGTGGCGTTGCACCGCGGAAACAGGACCAGCGGTGTCAGCGTATAGTCCGGAGTGTATTCAGCCTTGTCAGCCTGGTAGACCTGCATGTCCGGCACGCTGCCCACCACCTCGATGTTACAACTGGTTTGTAACAGCCGGTAGTTGATTTCTATTTTTCGTTGCTTTGTTGCCATTGTTCCTATTAATCATTATTTTTTGTGAGGTAAAGGCAGACTCCGGTAAGGCGTCTTATATACCTGTAATCGTCAATATATGCCCCAAGTGTGGCTATGTAGCACACTTTAATTTGAGGCAAGGCTCTCTTCCTGAAAATCTAATCGTACAAATTCTTTCACTGAATGTTCCCCCTGAAGTGTTGCAGCACTCTTGGGGAGAACTTTCTTTTTGCACAAACCTTACTTTTTTTACTAATACTTTACCCATAATCTTATATTTTTAAAATGTTACAAAATTCTCCGCCACTTCAAACTGCTGCCCGTCACGCAATAACGCCTGTGCTTTAAACGTACACACCCGCATGTTGGTATAATTCGGTCCGAGATCATCTGTCGTCAGAGGAAGATTTTTCCCGGCGTCGGCACGCTTCACCGCCCATGCGTTATCTTCTGATACATTCCCGGTATCACGTGTCCAGCTCACATCAGCGTCAAGTATATGATCTGTCACGTCACGGTTGTACAGCTTGCCGGTAATATATAACGTTGTGGAAAAAGTCTCGATATCAAAATACCACCCCTTTGTGCTGCCGATCTCTATCGTAAATTCCGGGTTCCCTTCCAGCATCGCCCATCCGGCCGCCGCATATTGCGGTTCGTCGGCTGTTCCCGTCATCAGGCACTTCCATTTGCAGCCGTAGTGCCAAACCGTGTCCGCCCGCTCCTGAGTATTGGTGTAGGGATTATCGGAAGACGCGACTTCGGCCGACCAAAAGCCACGGTCCACCAGTTCCTGTACGGGCAGTCCCTGCCAGTCCACCCGGTAAAGTTCACCGAAAATGCCGGCACGGGCGAATATGTACGAATGCTTATAGTTGACGGGGAGATTGTCAAACAAATCCAAATTGGGCAAACGCCCCAATATCATGTAATAGTTGTTCTGTTCCAGGACAGGTTTCGTTACTCCTTCCAGCCAGACAAGACATTTATCCGTGGTGGCGGACAAATACCAGTAGCTTTGCCTGTCCTCATTGATGGCATTGCCTCTGCGCGTGATAATCATCAGCTCAGTAGGGGGATAGTTCCGGCCTCCCGGCACCTCGCTGTCCGGATACACCAGTACCGAGATGGAGTTGGCTGCTATGTTCTTCGACAGCACACGTACCCATGAAGTGTAATACTCCCCCGTAGAAAAGAGGTTGTTCACAATCCCATAGACCACATCCCCCTCCTGGAATGCGGTAAAGTCATTCTCCCAACGCTTGCGCAATTTCAGGGTATAGGTTCCGTCGCTCTCTAAAGTCACGGACTCAATGACCCCGTTCTCGGAATATGAGGTGTCGCCTTCCTGTGCGTTCAGACGGTTATAGATGATTTCCTTGAACACTGCGGAGCCGCGTACCTCAAGACGCTCGAACTGACCGCGCCCGTCAGGATAGATACCGGCACCTTTACCGGCAATCATGGAGTCGATGAAATTGCCGAACTTCAATAAGAAATTTGTACGGTCGGGACGGTCCTTGCAGAGGAAGGTTGCTATAGCCCTCAGGGAGGAGAAAGCCGTATAGTCGCTCGGACTCTCCATATCGCCGGTCTTCAGCAGGCGGACATTGTCCGCCATCTCCTGCGCCAGCGTGTATTCCAGATTGTTCAGTGTCGAGTCCACGGATGACTTCCATGAGGTACTGACCGCCGACGAGCAGTCAATGGAAGCCTCGGAAAGATTGCCCAGCTTCCTCTCTATCCTTGTGATGCGGGTGTCAAGATACCCGGTCTCGAAATACTGCGCGTCCTCCAGTCTCACCCTTTGCCCGAGCGATAACGGCACACTGTTTTTATCCACATGGATGTAATCCGTGTCGCCGGAATAGATGGATATGTCCTTGCTGTATTCTGTCAGGAAGCTGTCAACCGCCTGCTTGTACTGTTCTTCCGCTATCGGGTAATACTCATCCGGCATGCGGATGTTCGTCAGGATATACGTGTCACCGACGTTCGGTATGATGTTGCCTCCCGGTATCTGGGTGTTCTCGTCCGGGTAGGTGTTGATGATCTCGAACTCCTGTGTGCCGTTATGCCAGTTGCACTCGAACTCCCTTCCGGAGAGGTCGCCGCTTTCGAAGGTGATGTGTATCACCTCCTCACCGATCATGTATTCATCCGGATTGAAGGGCAGATCCTTGTCCTTGACATAATAGACGGTGTATTTCTTCCCGTCCTTATTTGTCTGCTCCTCGGACCTTACCGAGGATACCGTACCCAGACGGTGCGGGAATATATCCTGAAAGGCCGCTTCCTCGCGATGCTCCTTCAGGCCCAATTGGGTGTTCAGGTCGATATACTTGTCCCGTGACGGCAGTTGCAGATGGGTGTGGCCGTATTTTGACGGGTCAATATTTTTGGCTGAGCCTACGGGGATCAGCCGTGTGAACCATTTGACCGAATTGGAGTTCTCATTCTGGGTCAGCCCCGTCTTCAATCCCTTCATATAGCCGAGCGTAACCCGTTCGCCGTGTTCGCATTTCCCTATGTTCAGGTATTCCCCGTCCAGCCACCACTCGGTTTCCCAGGCACCGGCTATCTCGCCTGCCGCATCCCAGCAGAACAGGCCGTTGAAGTTGATGGTCTTCCGGTCGCCGGTGACGGCCTGGCCTGCACGCCACGTCACACCGTCGGTGTTGCGGTTCATGTTCGCAACCAGCTTTTCCAGCATTTCCATCGGCGTGCCGTCGTAGGCGAAGACGGACTCAAGGTCGTCCTCCCCCTGGTTCAGACGGCAGAACAACAGGTCCTGCATGTCGTGCTCGCGGCCGTAGAAGCTGATATTGTAGGTGTATTTCTGTGTGTCGGTCTTTTTCGGCCGGTACTCCTTCTTTATGGAGAACCGTTTTCCTGATATCTCCACATAGTCGCCGACCGACAGGACGAAGAACTCCCAGGTGGTGAAGTTCACCGTCACCACGAATTCTGTTCCCACTTCCTCGGTCCACCGGGACGATGAATCGGGACTGACCTTCTTCTTCAGGGTTCCCTGCCTGTTGTAGATCGCAAGTTCCATTTACAATGTCTTTAAATCGTTTTTAATCACTGGTTGAAAAAGGTTTCGGCTCGCGCAGCGTGACCGTGAATCCGGCTACCTGCTGGCCGGTATTCCTGATTGTCGTGAACTGGCTGTACCGGGTATATTCCTTCAGGTAGACCTTCATCACCCGGCCTATCTCCGGAACCTCCAGCGTCAGCCATCCCGACTTCAGCAAGGCAAGCACGGCGTTGTAGTTCTTGAACCACCCGGTCCGTGTATCCGCAACCACCGCCATCTTCAGCGTGATGTCCCTCGCCTCGTAACGGGGAAGCAGGGTTTCGGGCAGCTCCTCGCCGTCAAGTTCCCGGTAACTGACGGAGGTATGCTCCTTCATCTTCGGCGGCTTCATCAGCGAGTCGTAATTGGTATGATCTCCCGCGTTCTCCTCGTACAGGAAACATCCCAGGGACGCCATGTCCGTCCCGTTTATTTTCAGCAGTCCTTCCTCCACTTCCATAGTCCTATGTTTTCAGTTTCACACCGCGCCGGAGTTCCGCGATGTTCTCGTTTATCGTTTCGAGGTGTCTGAGGTACTCCGAATTCCCCGCAATTTTGCCCAGGGATGTCGCCATCCCTTCGAGATGCCTCGTAAGGTTGTTGTCAATGCTGATGACATGGTCAAGGGTCGCGTTGCCGATCCCCTCCAGCCTTCCGGCCGTCTCCTCGGTCATGGAGGTGACGGTTCCGGCTCTGCCGGACTGGGAAGAGGAGGACGATGATGTCCATCCGAAGATATCCTTCAGCGAGTCACGCTCATCCAGGGCGTCCTTTACGATATCGTTCCATTCCTGCTGGAGGTCCTTGTATTCCCCGGTATCTATACCTCCTTCCTTGTTGTAGTTGGCAAACTTGTCATACCATTCCTGGAGCCTCTTGTCGTAGACTTTCGACAGGCTTGTCTTGAGGATAGCCTTCTGCAGGTACTCGCTGAAGTCCTCCGAGAAATCCTCCGCCCCGCTTTCCATATCAAGCAGTGTGTCATAGAAGGCGTCACGCATGCTGTCAAAAGACATCTGCGTGAGCTGTTCCTTTATCTGGGCCTGTATGTCACCCAGTTTTTCCGAACCTTCAATGATCTTGTCCAGGTAATTTCTGACATCATCATCCAGCTTGGCCCAGAATGTGGGAGCTTCCGACTTCAGTTTCTCCAGCTGCTCCACGGAGAGATCGAACAGCCCGGTCATACGTCCTTCCCCGATCCCGTACCTGTAGAAGTCTTCTCCCAGGGCCGCGCCGGCTGCCGCCCAGTCCTGAGAGGACATCCATTTGCGCTGCCGCACCCCGATAGAGTGTGATCCCGTGCTGGCTCCTGAATTCAGACGTTCCTTGCCCAGTATCCGGTAAGAGTCTATGGCGGTCCGCTGTAGGGCCAGAGCTTCCTCTCCGACCTTCTGCGCCTCGGCGCCGTAGCTGGTCTCTATATATTCCTTTTTCTTGTCGATCAGTTCATCCCATATCTCGTTCAGACGGTTGTACTGGTCCACCATCTCGTTATAGCCGGAATAGTCGGCTCCCTTGAAGATGCCTCCAAGCCCCTTGACACCGAACAGACGTCCGATGCTGTCCCACAATCCTCCTGCGGCGTGCATGACGGATTCGAGAATGTTGCCGACAAAACCCTCCAGCCCTTTCTGCCCGATCTGGTCAAGGATAGCCAGTATGGCCGCGATGATGCCGCCGATCTTGCTTCCGGATGCGGACAACGTGTCCACCAGAGACCCGACCGCGCTTCCGAAGGATGACAGGCTCATGTCCGCCTCGCCCAGCGTGTTCATCGCATCGGCCACGGCGGTGATGTTTCTCACCGCCTTATCCTTTGAGGCTTCCAGGTTGTTCCCGGCATTGCGCTCCCCGGCTTCCGCCTTGTTCCTTTTCTTTCGAGCGGCCTCCGCTTCCGCGCTGTCCGCCCCGTATTGCCGCACGGCCTCGTCATAATCCCGTTGCGCGGCTGTCAGTTCATCAACCGCTTCGGAGTATTCCCGTATGGATTCGGTCAGATTGCCGAACAGACCTCCTTTCTCGATGACCTCGCTGTCGATCTTCCCGATGGCTTCCTCGATGACCTGCATCTGTTCCGGAGTGGCGCTTTTTTTGAATTCCGGGCTGTTGCGGAAGCTGACTATCTGCCGCTTCACCTTCTGCAGCTCCTTTTTCGCCACCTTGTCCAGATTGCCGAAGACGACATCCCAGTTGATGGTGTCCTTCAGTTCGTTGAAATCAAGTTCGGACAGCGCCTCGTCACGTTGTCGGGACAGCATCCTTTTGTCATTCCCGTTCAGACTCTCTTTCGAGGATTTAAGGGTATATTCCCGCATGATGGCCAGACGTTTCTGCTGGTATGTGCCGTATTCCTTGTTATAGTCAATCCAGGACTGCAGGTCCTTCTCCTGCCATTCCTTGTCGGCGGTATAGAATTCCTTCGCATATTGCTGGTAGGCGACAAGACGCTGCTGCGAGGCGTTGTCTTTCACGGCCTGCCTTTCCTCGGGCGTGGACCTCACACCCCGTTTCTTTTCGGCCTCGTCCATTTTCTTGAGGGTGTCACGCTCCTCCTTGTCGATCTGCGCGAGCGACTCGTCAAGCTCCTGCCTTGCAAGGGCCTGGCGTTTCCTTACACCTTCCCGCATGACCGATATGCGTGCCGCCTCAAGTTTCTGCTGTGCCCTGATACGGGCGTCGGCGAGTTCGTCCTGATAATCCCGGGCCGATTTGCCCGTATCCTTGGTTTCCCTGCCGTCATCTTCCTTTATGCCTGCCGATTTAAGCCTCTCCTTCCATTCCTTTGTCCGCGCAAGGAACAGGTCCATATAGGATTTGGCCGTATCCTCCGCCGCCTTCTGTTCCTCTTCCAGGGCGGAGATATCATTTTCTCTGAGCTGTTCGGCCGTGGGAGCGTCCGCCTGACGGGTATAAGTGGCTGATCCGGACGCGGAAGAGAAGAAATTGGCCCTGAACCTGTCCCAGAAAGTCGGGCCCTTCTTCCGCCTTTCCTCTATCTCGTTCTGTTTTTTCAAGGCCTTCTCCGTCTGCTCCGTGGCCAGTTTGAACGCTGCGGCAGCTTCGGCCCTGAGAATCATCGCCCCGATGAACACGTCCGTATTGTCCACCAGCAGGTTCTCGGCGTCATTCACGTTGCCCACCTCAACACCGAGTTTCCCGAACTCCTTCTTGTTTTCGGTGATGAACTGTTTTTTATCGGACATGTTGTCTCCCAGTTCCTTCCATCTTTCGGACAAGGACCTGACGAGAGTGACCTGTTCCGCCACATCACTGCTGCTGTTCCTGAAGGATTCATTCACCTTTTCCTGGGCTTTCGCCGCGGACAGGGCGGCATCCTTCACGCCGAACAGGCTCTTCACCCATCCGCCGATCTCCTTCCCGTATACGACGGACAGGGTAATCAGGGCGGCCAGCGCCGTCTGCCACGAGAACAGTGAGGAGAGCACCTGCTTCCACACCGGGGTGGCTTTCTTTCCGGCATCGGTCAGCGCCTCATACTCCTTGCGGGCCGATGCCAGGGCTTCGGTGAACATGGGAATGTTGTTGGAAATGGCGAGGAAGAACATCTGGGGACCCATTGCCAGCGAGGGGAGTTCCCGGGCGATCTGCTGCATGCTCATCCTCACATTATTGAGTTTCGGGGCGGGATCATCTCCCATGAGAGGGGTGGATCCTGTCTTTTTCTTCTGCTCTTCCAGCCCCTGCAGTTCCGCTTTCAGTTGCCTGATGACTCCCTGCAGTGCCTGGATGTCCGCCATCTGGGCATCGGTATTCGTACCTGCGGCCATGGCATTCCTGTACTGTTTCTGCAGTTCCAGCAGTTCCTGCTCCAGCTGTGCGATGACCTGTTTTGCGTACAGGCCTATCCCGGAAAGGTTGCCCTCCACCGAGCGCATCCCCTTCAGGGTCTTGTCGTCAAGCAGTATCTCCAGTCTTACAGGTTCCATTCCTATCCTCCCAGTTTTGTTTGATAATATTCAGTGGTGAATTTGTCCGGCCTACGTTTGCGCTCCCTTTCCAGGAGCTCCTCCTTGGTCACATACCGGCTGACATCCGTGTTCATCAGCATCAGCTCGGCGTAGCTGATCTTCCACAGGATGTGCCGTTTCGACCTGCCGAACCGTTCCATCGCCTGCGCGATGATTCCGAAAACGCTATGGGGGCCTTCCTGCCGGCCCGTTAACCCGTTTTCCTTTCCCGGCTTCCTATCGGCTCCAGCAGCTCCGCCGTTCTGGACGCCAACGGAATAGTATTGCAAAAAGGCTGTATGTCCATGCCCCTGAGCAGCTCGATGAGGGCGGCAGAGAGCATCGCCGGATGCACCCTCCATCTGAGATACCATGCCACAGGGCCGGAGAACAGCATCCCCGAGAGCCATCCGGTGCATACGGCCAGCGCGACCATCCGGCTGACCGCCTTTCCCTTCTCCGCCACGAACCGCATCCTTTCTTCATAGTCCATCGCCCTGATATCCTCCGGGGTGACGCCGAGCTCCAGGTACCGCCTTGCTATGCGGATGACCGCCCCGGCGGGCGGACGGCGCATGACAAGGAAGGATTTCCCGGGGCGTTTTTTAAAGGGTCTGAGCGGCATCACCGGAATGCGGATGCCGATGTCAAGCAGCATGTCCGCCGCCCGACTTCGTGTGTCCTTCCCTTCCATCATGACTCGGGATATTCCGGTACACTGTCACCCGGGGCGAAGATCTTGTAGGGAGGCTTCTCCCCGGCATCCTGCATCTCCAGCTCGCACTCGATGCCCAGCACATTGCTGAAGTTGATCCCGTTGGCGAAATTGCATGTGAGCACCCCGTTATAGATACGGATCGTGTGTCCCGTCACGGTCTCGATGTCGAACACGCCCTGCACGTCCTTGTCCTCCGTCGGAGGCACATAGACCCCAGTGCTTTCCTTCGCCCCGCCCATCACCTGTATCATGTTGTCCGCGGACAGCTCGATGAGCGTGAACGTCCATGTCTTGGTTCCCGGTGTGGACTTGAGCACCGCGAACGGCGCGTTGCGTTTCTGCGCCGCCCAGATGCGGGTCTTGGAAGGCGAGTCGCCTCCGGGCTGCAGCCCGTCCTCGGATATCAGCCCGAGAGCCTTCCCGTTATGTTTGAGAGCTTTCACGCCATAGATGGCGCCGGTATTCGTTTCTGCCATAATGATTCATGTTTTAATTGTTCCTTGATTTGTCTTTAAACCGCCGGAGTCCCCAGAAGAGAAGCAGGAGGACAAAACAGCACAACACCTTCGTCCTTGTCCGGTCCCAAAAAGAGGGAACCGGCTGTTTTTCCCCGGCCGTAGCCTCCTCTGACTCCAACCTCATATCCGAGGTCTCCCTTACGGTGATCTCCGGCCGGGCATACGAGACGGCCGTGACGTTCACGCCGCCTTCCCCGTCTGACTCCACCCTCAGGTCCAGCCCCTCATGCTGCTCCGTCACGCCCATGCCGGCCGGAAGGCCGCCTATCGTCCGGAGGAGCCCGGGTTTCAGTGCCAGGCTCGTCAGAGTCGTCGGGGCCTTGCCGAAGATTATTTCCCCGGTTACGCTCCTCTGAAGAGAGCCCGAGCGGACGGCTGTTCGGCTCTCCCTGTTTGCTGCGCATCCAGACAACAGCAGGACAGCGGTCAGCATACTTGCACTGGTAACATTTACGCAGCGCCTGTTCCAGAACGATAATTTTCTCATTGACTTTTCGTATTTGGTCACTTAAATGTAAAGTCGTCTCGGAGAGGTCGTCATACAACTGCTTGTATGTGCCCTCGTTCTCCTTGACCGCACGGACCTTGACGAGCCTGCGGTCACGCCACCAGCCTATTGCCATGGCTATGCACCCCGTGGGGGCGAGCCACTGCTGGAGAAGTTCGAATACAGTGCCCCAGTCCATACGCATGTCATTTTTCAGATCATCTCCCAGCCGGCCTCTATGTCCGCCATGACGGCGGGCACGCCGTTTTCCACCCGGCTCATCGCGGCGGCCAGACGGCACATCGTCCCCTTGTCATCCACGTCAGGCTCGTAGGTAGTGGGAACCTGAAGCTCGCCGCATACACTTGAAAGGTAGGCGCGGGTGTCGTTCTCCGTGGACGGGGCGTAACGCCCGATCATAAGGGAGAGGGTCTTCAAACCGTGTTTCTTCCGGTAGTTCCTCAAGGTGATGAGCATGGCACGGTAGCCGTATCTCATGTCGGTGAACTGGAAGAACTCCTTGTCCGTCTGCACCGGGCGGAGACCCTTCCACCTGTCACCTGACAGGCGGAGGTTTCCGGGGTTATTGTTTCGTAGTCCTCTTGGTGTCATGGTCATGGCTCGATTTCATCGGTTTCCGAATCCGTTCCTTCAGACGCGGCTTTCGCTCTCGCTGCCGCCACCGCTTCCCGTCTCACCTCGGCCCACCGTTTCTCGGCCGGAACTTCCTGGTCCTTTTTCTGGACAGTGGTACCGTCCCACGAATAGATGGCTCCGATCGCCTCCTGTTTCTTGGGAAGAACGATGTAGTAATGGCGGAAGTTGACCAGGCTTTCCTGGGTCTGCGGGCTGGTGGCCGCAGCCGAATAATACATCTTGGTCGAGCCCTGCGCACGGAACATGCGGGGTACATAGAACACGAAGGATCCTTTCAGGTCGGTTTCACCCGGAGTCTGGTTGTACGGAACCTTGACCCCCTCATTGGTGTAATACGGACAGTTGATGAACGTGTATATCTGGAAACCGTACATGTTCAGGAGTTTGCCGCTGGTATAATTGTAAAACTTGTCCTTGAACGACTGGTCCTGTTCGAGCAGGTCGTTCACATGATCCGGACACAGCACAAGACGGCGCCCGTCCTCCGGCACCTCGGCATTGTCCAGGGCGCGTTTCAAGGCGATGATGTCTTTCAAGGTCAGTTTTTTCCGTCCTGTGGCATCCGCCTCCCCGCTGGTGGGGATCACCGGAGTCTTGCCTGTATGGCTGTATGGAGCCAGGGCGTGCGCAGCCTTCTTGTAACGGATACGGTCGATGGCGTTCCTGTGACGCTCGACATCAAGCGAAAACTTGTCATAGGAAATTGCATAAAGCTGGTCATCCGTCACACGGGTGGCCTTTGTCTGGAATTTGTCCAGCCCGATGGGGATGTCATTCTCCTCCAGATTCTGTATGGGTATGGGATAGGTGGTGTTGTTCACCAGCACGTCCGGATCGGCACCCACATCCACCAGGTGGATGATCTCGTTGTTCACTCTTGCGGAATAGTCCGGTATCCCGTCAAGGAACGACGCCGTCAGTCCCGCACCGAGCTGTCTGACCAGCTCTCCCGTCCATACTTCGGTGTACACACCCTCCATGGCGGCACCGGCCGGCATGAATCCCTTAAGAAGCATCGGCACAACTATTCCCGAGGCCGCACCGTATGCGGGGCTGATCCCCACCATTGACGCAAGGATGACCCCCATTATGACATTGAAGGCCGTTCCGGTCCAAAATTTCAGAATAAATTTCTTTTTCATGATTCGCTTTTAATTTTTAGTTAATTAAATTCAGGACAGTCCACTCCGAACTGTTTCTTGTACAGACGTCTGTACTGCTGCGGGTCATCGGAGCGCATCAGCTTGAGCTCCTCCTCCGGCACATCCGTCCATTTCTCGTAGCCTCCTGCATGTACGGCTCCTCCGGATTTCCCGGCCAGTATGGCGGAAGGGCGCAGGGCGGGGTTCATCGCCTCGAAGGTCAGCTTGAGGGACTCCGCGCCGACCGATTTCCCCAGGGAGATGAAATGATCCTTCCTGTCGGCGCTGATCTTTCCCTCCCCGATGGCGGAATCCACAAGGGCGGTTATACCCGAGAGCTTGAGTCCGTCAAGCTCTTTCTCCAGCTTCTCCTTCTCGGCCTGCAGCACTCCGTTCGCTCTCTGGTACTCCAGCAGGAGATTGATCTTTTTCTGCACGTCTGTCAGTGTCGCGGCATCCGTGAGGCCCAGCATCAGGGCGACTGCTTTCATTTCTTCATTGTTCATTTCAGGTGTAGTTTTTTGGTTATTGTTTTTTTTCAGGAGGGGAAGACTGTGCGAGCCGTCCCCCTTGCTGAGTTTCAACGGTTTCCCTTCATAAATCAGGCTGATATTGTCATCATTCCCCCCGATATCCACCATGCTGTACTCCACCAGTTTGGACCTGGTCACCGTGGGGCAGGTCTGCCCGGGTTTCAGGAATGCCGGATCTTCGGAGAGTTCGAGTATGTCGAAATTGGGCGATCCCATGCGCAGCGTGCCTTTCTTCCATTGCTGTCTGGCCATCCTGCTCTCCTCCCGGACATCGTCAAACCAGGGCTCTCCGGTAATCTCACCGTTCTCCCTTCTGATATCCTTCACCATTCCGATGACGCACCCTCTCTTGTGCATCCACAGCAATACAGGGTTCCGCTCGTACTGGGACAGGTCCACCCCGTCCGTCCTCACCCATGTTCCGTAACAGTTCAGCGTTTCGTTGCTTATTCTTATTCTTTTGCCCATTTCCGTCTGGTTTTAAATGATTTTGCCGCAAACTTACATCTGGAGGGAAGGTGTTCAAAAAAAGTGTGCAACACTTTCAGCATTGTGTGCAACGCCCGCGCATTTTCTTGCCTTCGGGACGTTCCGCAGTGCATCTTTGCAGAAAAAACAATTCATTATGGCAAGAACCGGACATAAGTCGAAAGATACCGCCAAGGCTTTGTACCTCAAGGGAATCCCGCAGGAAAGGATCATCGAGATGACGGGGATCGCCCGCCAGACGCTCAGCAGGTGGATCAGCCAGGAAGGATGGAGGGAGCTGAAAGCCTGTTACGGAATGACACGCGAGGAGGTCACGCAGAAGATCCTCTCCATCATCAACGACGCCATCGAGGACCCTGACGAGTATCTGAAGAAAAAGAAGATAGCCGACGACCTGGTCAAGCTGGCCGCCACCATCGAGAAGATGGACAGGAGCACCAATGTGGTGCATTATGTGGAGGCCTTCATCCGGTTCGAGGACTGGCTGATGGAACACCGGAAGGATTATCCGGAGCTTCCCGACAAGGTCGTGGCGATGCTCCACGGCCTGCATGATGATTTTCTAACCCCCTTTTTCACAAAGAAGCCATGACGGAACAGGAAAGGAAGGACGCGTACAAACGCTGGCTGCAGCAGAGCGAACGGCTGGCCAGGATCACATCGGAGGACCGCATGGAATCCCCCCAGGAGAGGAAACGCAACATCGCGCGGGCGCTCAGGGATTACGACTATTTCTGCCAGCGTTACCTCAGGCACTACTGCGAATGTCCCAATGCCAGGTTCCAGAACGATGCGGCCCGGTATATGTACAATAACGACAACTGCCGCGCCGTGTTCAAATGGCCGCGCGGCCATGCCAAGTCCGTGCACCTTGACATCGGGATACCCTTGTGGCTGAAATTCAACGGCAAGCTGCATGTGATGGTGCTGGTCGGGAAAAGCGAGGATAATGCGGACGCCCTTCTGGGGGACCTGCAGATGGAGCTGCAGTCCAACCGGTACATCATCGAGGATTTCGGCGAACAGTACAATGCCGGATGCTGGCAGGAAGGGGAGTTCGTGACGAAGGACCGGTGCGCCTTCTTCAGCCGGGGACGGGGACAGTCGCCGCGAGGACTGCGTTTCCGGGAGATGCGTCCCGACTACATAGTGGTGGATGACCTTGACGATGACGAGATGTGCCGCAGCGAGGCCCGGGTACGCGAGATGACCAAGTGGATCAAAGAGGCGCTCTTCGGATGTTTCGGGGGAAAGGGAGGACGGTTTGTCATGGTGGGCAACCTGATCGGAAAGAACAGCGTGCTACAGAAGATCATTGACAGCAGGACCGTGCACACCAGCTCCGTCAACGCTTTCGACAGGGACGGGAACCCGTCATGGCCCGAGAGATATACGGCGGAATACCTCCACGGACTGGAGGAGTTCATGGGATACCGCTCCTTCCAGAAGGAATACATGAACAACCCCGTCACCGAAGGGGCGGTATTCCAGGAAAGGTGGATAAGATACAAGCCGATGCTCAGGTTGAAATATTACGAAAGCATCGTGGTATACGTCGACCCATCATGGAAGAGCGGCGGAAAGAACGACTACAAGGCGTGCAAGATGTGGGGGCGGCCCAAAAGGGGGCTGAAAACGGCATCGCACAGGGAACTGCACTGCATACGCGCGTTCTGCCGGCAGTGCGGCGTAGGCGAGATGGTACGCTGGCTCTATGACCTGTACGAATCCCTGCCGGAGGACTGCGCCGCCACCTTCTATATGGAGGCGAACTTCATGCAGGATACCATACTTGACGAGTTCCAGAGGGAGGGGGACATAAGGGGATACCAGCTTCCCGTCATGCCGGACACGCGCAAGAAACCCGACAAGTTCGCACGGATCGAGGCCATATCCCCCTTGTGGGAAAGAGGGCTCGTCTGGTACAACATCAGGCTGAAGGACGACGCCGACATGCGGACATCCATTGACCAGACGCTCTCCTTCGAGCAGGGAAGCCGGGCGCATGACGACTCCCCGGACGCGGACGAGGGGGCGATATACAAATTGCAGAAACAGGTGCGCCAGGATACCATGCCGCCCCGTATCGGAATGAGGCAGGCGCCCAAGGAAGGATGGTGACAACCAAACAAAACTTACCATTATGTATATAACGGAACAGGACTATATCAATATCGGGGAGGAAGCCCTGAAGATCGTGCAGCAGAGCAAGGAGGAGAACCGCCTGCTTGCCGAAAGGTTCGCCATGGATTTTGCCGCCGGATACTTGAGAGGACGGTACGACGTGGATGCCGCATTCTCCAGAGAGGGGGACGAAAGGAACATGGCGCTGGTGGGGTGCCTGACGGATATCGCGCTGTACAGGATGGTGCTGGGCCTGCCTGCCCGCATGAGCCTTGAGAAGTACAGCACACAGTATGACAAACAGGTGGAATGGCTGGAGGCGGTGCAGGCATCCGAAGTGATGCTTGACCTCCCTACCGTCACCGGGCCCGACGGACAGGAAGACTATTACAACCCGATCCGCACAGGTGAGGGGATCAGGAACAACTATATCTGGTAATTATGGGAAAAGGAAGAGACAAGGGGGTGCGCATCGGCAATATGGACCTTGCGCGCCGTGCGGATAGGAAAAAGGTCCGCGACATCACGGTCAGCCTCCAGCTGCAGACGGAGAACCTCACACGCAACGACCTGAGGTCATGGCGGCACGCATGGCAGCAGGCCATCAATGTGGAGCAGCCCAGGCGGAACCGGCTGTACAACATCTATACGGACGTGGATGTGGACGGGCACCTTGCCGGATGCGTGGAACAGCGTACCGGGTTCGTCATGAACAAGGGATTCAGGATCGTCGACAGGTCAGGCGCCGAGAACGAGGATCTCAGGGAGCTGTTCGAGACACCGTGGTTCAAGCAGTGGATGCGGCTCAGCCTTGAGAGCATATATTACGGGAACTCCCTCATCGAGCTGGGACCCGTCATCACCGTGGAGGACAAGCCGGTGTTCAGCAGCGTCAGCCTGATACCGCGCACCCATGTCGTGCCTGAATACGGGGTGATCATCACCAGCGAGAATGACACATGGCAGTCGGGGTACGACTACCGCAGCGGCCCCGTGTCATGGTGGGTGACGGAAGCCGGAGGCACGCATGACCTGGGACTGTACCTCAAATGCGCCCTGCATACCATCCCGAAAAAGAACATGGCCAGCTTCTGGGACATGTTCGGGGAGATATTCGGCATCCCCTTGCGTATCGGAACGACCACCAGCCGTGACCCCAAGGAATTCGACAAGCTGGAAAGACTGCTCAGGAACATGGGGGCCGCATCATACGGGCTGTTCCCGGAAGGGACGACCATCGACATCAAGGAATCCACACGGGGGGACGCGTACAATGTTTACGACAAGCGCATAGAACGCTGCAACAGCGAGATAAGCAAGGCGGTGCTCACGCAGACCATGACCGTAGACAACGGGGCGTCGCTCTCACAGTCCAAGGTCCACGAGAACATGCTGGACAACCTGATCAACAAGGATGCCGACATGATAAGGGACCTGGTGAACTGGCAGCTGATCCCCCGCATGGTAAAACACGGGTTTCCGGTCAAGGGATACCGTTTTGACTGGGATGACAGCGCGACCTACACGCCCGAGCAGCAGGTGGCATACGAGTCCATGGTGATGAACCACTACGAGGTGGACCCCAAATATATCGTAGACAAGTATCAGATTCCCGTAATGACAAGAAAGGACAGGAAGGAGCAGCTGGTAAAACCTTTTTTCGACTAGGCCCCGCCGACTATGCGGGGCTGCATGAGAGGGCCGCGCTGCTGTACGGGAGCAGCACGCTGGCCCTGGAAAAAGACGACAACGACACACGGCAGGCCGACACCTCGCAGGTGGAGGAGGCCTTCCTGCTGCTTATGGCATGGCTGTACAGACAGAAGGGGTTCAGCCCGGAGATGCTGGAGGACGAGGAAGTCAGGGAATTCATCAAGAAGACCGCCGCGCTGCTTGACAATGCCGTGGACCTTTCCGTCAGGGAAGTGCCGCTGGACGAGGTGAGCGTGCAAAGGCTGAAGGAGTCCGACTATGTCTTCAGCGGAATAAAGACCTTCCACGAGCTGAACGAGGCGTTTCCCTCCCTGCTCGATGAAGACGGAGGATTAAAACCGTTTGAACGGTTTTTAAACGACGTTCAGACAATCAACAACACCTATAACGGGGCCTATCTGAAAACAGAGTGGAACTTCGCCAGGTCATCGGCGCTGATGGCCGCGAAATGGAAGGATTTCGAGAAGGACGGGGAGGATTACAACCTGCAGTACCGTACCGTCGGAGACGAGAGGGTCCGCAAGGGCCACCGTCCACTGGACGGGATCACCCTTCCCCTCTCCAGCAGGTTCTGGGACTGGTATCTCCCGCCCAACGGGTTCGGATGCCGCTGCACGACAGAACAGGTCCGCAAAGGGAAATATCCGGAAAGCGACGAGAGGGAGGCCATGAACCTCGGATCGCAGGCCACATCGGGAAAGTACCAGGAGATGATGCGATTCAATCCGGGGAAACGGATGACCACATTCCCGGCATATAACCCGTACACCCGCAAGGACTGTGCGGACTGTGACGGCAAAGGGGACGGGAATGAACTGTGCAGGGCCTGCCGGATCATCCGGAAACAGGCCGGGAAAGGAGGCGGCAATGGCTGACAACAGTTCCGGAAAGACCATGAGGGAGCTGCGGGGACGGATAAACCGGTTCATCCGCCTTACGCTGAATGACATCAGGGTGGAAGCGAAGGAGGAGTTCGACATGAATTTCAAGCGCGAGGCCTTCTTCAACGAGAAATGGAAAAGGCGAAAGGGTGACACGGACGAAACCAGAGGCCTGCTCGTACAGTCCGGGACCCTCAGACGCAGCATACGCTCCCAGATAATGGAAGGAGGCAAGGGGGTGGAGATCACCTCGTCCGTGCCGTATGCGAAGATACACAACGAGGGGGGAAGCATCACCGTCACCCGCAGGATGAAAGGATATTTCTGGATAAAGTACAGGCAGGCCGTGGGAGGTATAGCCCGGACAAAGGCCGGGAAGGCACGGAACGGCAGGAAAAACCGGCAGATATCCCGGGATGCGGAGTTCTACAAGGCCATGGCGCTGAAGAAGACAGGAAGCAGGATCATGATTCCCAGGCGTCAGTTCATCGGACGCCATCCGGATCTGGAGAAACTGCTGGATGAGATAGCCATGGAGAATTTGAAGAAAGTGTTCAACGATAACGATTAAAGTATGAGAAGTTTTTTCTATTTGCAGCTCCAGGAACGCCTGGAACAGCTGCCGGACAGGCAAGGGGTGCCGGCAGTCAGGACCTATGACCTGTGGAACGAGCAGGTCGACTTCATCGAGGAGGAGGAGCCTTTCGACATGCCCGCCGTGTTCCTTGAGTTCATGCCGTATAAATGGACGACGCTATCGGGTGCCGTACAGCAGGCGGCGGTTACAGTCAGGCTGCATGTCGTGACCCCCTGGAAAGGCTCGTCAAGGAAGGGAAGCCGATACCAGCAGCAGTCCCTGGAACGTTTCAGCCTGCTGGAGGAGATCAGCGCCTGCCTGCATGATTTCAAGGGGGACAACGGAAAGGTCAGCTTTGACATGTTCCGGCGTACCGCCAGCGACACAAACCATAATCATGCGGAGGTGGTGGAGGATGTGGAGGAATACACGTTCAGGGTGGTTGAGAGACTTTAGAAAAGCGTCATCTGCATCTCGCGCTGCCGGGCGATGACACGGTCGTCCGCGCTGGCCTTGATCATGTTGTAGAAGGTACGCTCACATATCCGGTATTTGGGCCAGATGTAACGGCGGAATATCTCACGGTTCGAAAGGCCGCTACGGCTGTGCTCGTCATAAATGCGCACGACATCCGTAAGACGGAACACATAACTTCTTCCCGGAGTGTTTATCCTGGATTTCCTCATACCCTGAAACATTTGAACAATTTGAAAAAAAATTTTACCTGTATGACAAAGGTAGTGATTATGAAATAAATATGCAACAAAGGGAGGGTTAATAATAAAAAAGCCCTCAATGCTTCCGTTAGTTTAACTACCACATTAAAACATAAACGGCACACGCTTGCTGCACGCTGAGGGCTAAAGTCCTTGACGCAACAAACGTGTGCCGTTTTAATGTGGTGCACAAAAGTAACAATAAAAATTGAATAATCATGTGCAAGAGCGAAATTTTCTTCAACCTGCTCGGCCTGACCGAGCGTGAAACGGAAGTGCCGAAGGAACGGATACTGGGCGATTTCAGGGACATGGAGTCCACGGACGCCAGATATGTGCTTGTCAGGCTGCTCTCGGAAGCCGGCCTGTATCCGGACCAGATAGCGGGGATGACCAACCGCACGGCACGGGGGATACGGCACCTGCTGGCCCGGAACATCACCTCGCCGATGATCGGAATATATCTGGAACAAATAAGGAAACACATCAGAACAGGACGCTCGACGGAGTGCGTGTAGTTGAGTATGTTTGCACCACGGTCGGATTAGTGACCGGAACTACAAAATACAAATACAACTATGAGTGAATCAAGAACTTTTGTGTTCCCCGAGAACGGGAACTCCGGAGGCGGCACCAATGGCATTCTGGCCATGCTTCCGGCGCTGATGCAACAGCGCGGTGTGGATCCGAACATCCTGGCGCTGATGGGAAACGGCAACAGCCGTAACGGCAACGGCTGGGGTGACGATCTGTTCGCCATCCTGCTTCTGTTCATCCTGATGGGATGGGGAGGCATGGGAGGCTTCGGCGGCGCCCGTGGCGGAATGATGGGCAACGGACAGGGCGGCGTGGTCCCCTTCGTGCAGAACGACGCGAACACCGCCGTGATCATGCAGGCCGTACAACGCAACGGATACGACATCCAGAGCCTGGCCACCGCGTTGAACACCTCTTCCGATGCCGTACAGGCCGCCATAAACGGTCTTGGCATGCAGATATGCAACATCGGCAACCAGATGGGCATGAACACCAACCAGATCGTCACCGCGATCATGCAGGGCAATAATGCCATCCAGTCGCAGATCTGCCAGTGCTGCTGCCAGACAAACGAGAACATTACCAAAATGGGCTACGAGAACCAGCTGTCCGTCTGCAACCAGACTAACACCCTGGTGAACACGGCCAACCAGAACACGCTCGCATTGCGTGACGCAGGCACAGCCAACACCAACGCCATCATCAGCAAGCTGGACGCCATGCAGAACCAGGCGCTGCTTGACAAGATCGACACGTTGCGGGAAAGAAACAGCACGCTTGTCAACCAGCTCTCGCAGGAGCACCAGAACGCGTATTTCGCACAGGTGTCCGCACAGACCATCGCGCCTGTCAACGCCGCGCTGGGTGATCTGAGCGCCCGTCTGGCGAAGATTGAGTGCAACCAGCCCGAAGTGGCCAAGGTGCCGTACAGCCCGGTTGTGGGAATCCCCACCTGTGTGGCGGCCCAATATGGTCTTGGATACGGCTTCGGTTTCGGGGCGGGTAACGGTTTCTGGGGTTGACCCGGAGAAAGGAGGTAATCATGCCATTTCCTTTTCAATTCGTTAACAGACGCGGATCGGCCGCAATAGCCACATCCGGAGTGAATGTCACCGCCGACAATGTGGTGTTCTCCTTCCCGAACCATTCATTCGTGAATGCCTGGTACAGGGGAACCATCTACATCGACCTGGCGCAGGCCGTTCCCACAGGAACAACCGGGACGCTGCCGGTCCTGTTCGAGACAAACGGGGCAACGCAGGCCGTGACCAAGTACAACGGCGAGGCGCTGACGGCAGCCGACATTCCCGGTACGGGAGTGTTCGAGTTCTGGTTCGACAGGACGACAAACACCCTGCAGATAATGACCGGAGTAGTTTAAGAACACGGAGGGAGGAATCCCTCATTTAAAAAGAAACAATTATGCCTTTCCAGAATTTAAGAGTCAACAGCCAGTTTTACATACTCCATAAGGACGGGACGCCTTATGTGGAGGTCGGTGCCATTGCGGGAGTATCCAACCCGGTCCCGGACGGGACACAGCCGGTGATGTTCGGCCAGCCGATGAAGATGGTGGTGGACATCACCGTCAAGGTCGGCGAACAGACCGTCACGTTCCAGAAGATACCCGCGGGGGCGGACATCGCCGACGCGAATTTCCCCGGAGGCGGGAACATGGTCATATCCGGATCAAGGGAGTCGATGAACTCCGAGGTGGCGGCCATGAGGAACAGGTCCGCGGAGATACTCAGGAGCATAGACCACCACCGTGCCATAGTGGACGCCTGCGGCAAGATGATGGAGATCCTGAATCCCGAGTTTGCCGAAAGGCAGAGACAGGAGGCGGAAAACAAGGCTCTCAGGGAGGAGATATCCGAGCTGAAGGCCATGATGGCCGAACTGCTTAAACCCGCGGAAAGGCCCAGTACGAACAATCCTAAAAAACAACAAGTATGATGATGATCGAGATAGAAGACAGCAAGGTCGAGAGAATGTCCGATTATGCCGAAAAAATGCTCAAGTATGGCGGCAAGCTCATGCAGTGCATTGAGGAACTCTCGGAAGGGAGCGGCATGGGACAACGCGACGACGGCTACGATGACTATGACGAGTATGACGACATGGGACAACGTGGCGGTTATGGAAACCGTGGCGGATACGGCGGAGGATACGGGAACCGTTATGGCGGCGGCTCGATGGGCCAGCGCCGCGGAGTGCCCGGAACAGGACGCTATTCAAGATACCGTTAGTTTAACCCGCCGGGACGGGGGAATCCTTCCGTCCCGGCTAACAAGAAGACCATGAACAGGACAAAGGAACCTTTGGACATATATGATGACCGGCCAAAGGAGATGACGGCGTATCTCCGGCACAATGGCTGGCACTTCAACAAGAAGCTGTGCGACTTCGCCGTGTCACTCATGCGCAGGATGAACCCGGCAACCGGAAAAAGCGAGAAGATCGAACCCATGACCAAGGACAAGGTGGACGAGCTTCTGGCCAAGAACGGGGTCAGGGTGGAGAACAACACATTATATGACTATGTATACGTGGCCAACCAGGCAAAAGCGGACTGTTTCAAGTCCTCCATTGCCGACGAGCCCCATCTGGCACTCTACGTCAAGGATATCATAGATGACCATGACGCTCCGGAAGGCATGGTCATGTGCATGTGGTATGCGAAAATGACAAGGGCCGGGGAACCGGTGGAATGGGACGAGATGTTATGATCCGCCAGCGGTTTGACATAGAGGAGTACGGATGGAAGGTGGAGGTCTACTATGCCGTGGACTGTTACTACACCGACGAGATCATGGGCAGGCTCTATGACATAGGCTGCCGCGGGGATGATCTGGAAACGGCGTACAGGAACCTGTCCTCCGGCAAACCGGATACCGGACTCACCTATTCCAACTACGGCACAAGGCAGACGGTCATGGTGATAGGGATCACATCGTCGCCCGCCGAGTTCCAGAACTCCTATGACCACGAAAGGAAGCACCTGGAAGCGCACATGGCAAAGGCGCTGGGGATCGACCCGTGGGGCGAGGAGATATGTTACCTGTCCGGCAATATAGGACAGAAGATGTTCGACAAAGCCAGGTTGCTGCTGTGTGATTGTGAATGTTGTAAGAAACAGATAAAGGAACTTATATGAAAAAGAAAGAAATCAGGAAAGCGCTGGAAGGCGGCACGCCGTTCTCAAGCCTGTACTCCCTTCTCCCCTCCGGGCAGAAGGAGAAATTCAAACAGTTCGCCGCGGCATTCGGATTCACGGAGCGGCAGGTCAGGGAAAGACTGCGGAAAGAAACACGATAACTTCTCATTGACAACGGGCGCCCCGCATATTATTGTATGCCGCAGGGCGCCCGTTCTGTTTTTATCCGATATTTAATCTTTCCTCAAACTCCGCAATGATACAGTCTGCGTCACCACCATGCACCCAGTTATCCAAAACAGAGGAAAGAACTTCGATGGCTTTCCGTTTCATTTCTTCCTCTGCCATTGCAACGGCTTTAAGAGCACTTTCTTTTGTGATAACCGGGAAGTTGGGATTGACTACCACAAAACTCTTGATTTCAATATATTCTTCTGATTTACTCATTTTCAACTTTAACATATCCGTTTTCAATACACCAACACAGCATTTCGTAAGCTGCATCAATGAGTTCTTTACTTTCTGTAATATTTATCATAGACCTAGTATAAGATTCCATATACAAGCATGTATAGCTATCTGCAAGTTTTTGCATGGTCAGCACTTCATTGCCGATGAAGCAAGGCAGCTTATCGAGAATATCCTGCAAGGTGTAGATATGGTATAATCCAAGTTCTTGTAAATGTTTCATTTGCTCGAATGATAATACCTGTTTCATTTTTGTTCCGTTATAATTCTGATAAATATTTTATTAAACTCTTTTTGTTTCTAAAAAGCCTTTTCCCCCATTGTGGATAGTTGTTTCTAGGCACACTTAAGCCGTCAGACAATTTGTAAACCATTAAAAAACTTCTATCTGTATAGGATATTTCAATAGTAATTTTGCTTATAGTGGAATGACAGATATTGTCACCACTTAGGTAACATACACTATCACCTACATTAAACTCTGTGTCTATATTCATATCTTATATTATTAAATCTAATTTAATAGCTTCAACTTTCTTAATACATCTACCATCAGGGGTAGTTACTGTGAATCCTCCATATCCTTTTGATACGGAAACTATTTCACCCACATCAATCTTTGAAACAAGAGATTGTATAGTTTCTAAAACCTTTGCCTGCTTTTTTTCAAAAAAAGAGGCTGGTTTTCTTTTCAGGAATATCATATTCATTTCAAAATCCTTCTGATGATTCATGCAGCACTCCATCAATTATTATTCCGTTATTTACTTTCATATATTCAATCTCCTTTATCTTTAATTCTTTCCAGTACATCCCTGTTGGCTTCTAGTATATCATCGAAAGACGGGATGGGCATCCACATGTCACACTCGTAGTCGTTCCAATCCTCAAATTCAAATCCTCCGTCTGTCGCAACGTATGGCGATCTCCCGGATGAAACAACGATATAGCCACTAACAATCGCTCCATTTGATACCATTCTGCAAAGGACAAGCTTGTTTGGTTCCGGCAACCGTTCCTTAACACTTATCCACGGCGATTGCTTTGACTGCCATTCGGCACCATATATGAATGCCTCTTTAACTAACCTCATTTCTAAGCTATCATCGTAATGACATTCATAACAATCTTCTGCCGCTTCTCTTGCCACTTCTTCTACTGTCTGTTTCATACGCATTTAGATTTATCAATTTGTCCTATTCGCTGTTTTTCAAATCCATCTATCTGTGCATCAGTAAGGTTGTTTAGCCATTCATCAGCATACTTTCTGTACTTGGCATGATTGCATTTATAAAACTCCAATCTAAGCCATTCAATAGTTATGTCCTTTTGTTTCATAATTGTTCCATTTTTAATTAACTCACACTAATTCAATTATAGTCTTCTTAAAATTAACATATAAAGGTATTGCTGACATACCCCCATTGCAATCCAACTGTCTTAAAGAGGGAACGACCTCTCCGTCATCATCAATCTCATAATCTACAATATAGGCTAACTTCTTTGCTTCGGGAACCAATATCCTTTCATTGTTCCTTTCATGAGCCATGACCGTTATACAGACCTTGCTTCCAACAGGAAATCCTTGGTTGGATTCAATGTATTCCTTTTCCAACTGAATTTTCTGATTCTTCAATTCCCTTATTTTTGAATCAATATCATTTTTCTTTGTCTGAAATTCTTCTTTGTTCATTTTTTTCTTGTTATTAGTTAATTGGCAGTTTCATAAAACACATCCACATAGTCTTTCCATGTCTTCCAGTAGTATGGCCGAAGAGTGGTTGCCGATTGATGGCACTCAATACTTCCCTAACTGTTATCTGATCCTCATTCCATTTGAAAATCAGAACTCCGTAGTCATCCAGAACACGAAAGCATTCATCAATTCCCTTTTTTATCACCCTTGGCCAATCTTCAGGAAGTTTACCATACTTCTTGGCTAACCAACTATTTTTACCAACCTTTAGCAAATGGGGTGGATCAAACACTACCAGTTTAAAGGATTTATCCAAAAACGGCATATCGGTAAAGTCCGATACGATGTCTGGGTGGACTTTCAGATTTCGCCCATCACAAAGAATGTATTCTTCGTCCCTAATGTCAGCAAACAAAGCCAAAGGGTTTTCTTTGTCAAACCAAAACATCCTACTGCCACAACAGGCATCTAATATGATTTTTGTTTCACTCATTTTTTTCTTGTTATGAGCCATTTGCCGACACCGGCAAATGGCAGATTATTATTTTCTCCAAAAACTGTCTCCGGAGATTGACCGGGCCGTATCATCCGCAGTAAGCCGGATATACCGGAAGAAGTTCTGCTCAGACCTGTGCCCTGTCAGTCTCATGATCTCCAATGTCTTCATCCGTCCTGTAAGGTACATGTTCGTGGCCGCGCTTCTTCTTGCCGTATGGCTGCTGACCAGTTCCCATTTCTCCCGGGTCTCCGTGACCAGCCTTCCTCCCTTCGTGTAGGAGAAAGTGATCCTGTCGGTAAGCCCTATCTCCCTCATGATGACCTTCAGATACTTGTTGAAATACTGTATGCACAGTCCTCCGGGTATGTTCCCGTCATATTTCTCGAATATCTCCCTTACATAATCATGAGCCGGGACCTTGACGTCCACATTGGTCTTCTTTGTCCTTTTTATGATGTATCCATCTCTCAAATTGTCTTTTGTCAATGTCGAATAATCGGAATATCTCAGAGCGGTCAGACAGCCTATGACGAACAGGTCACGTATCCGCTCCCTGGCCTTTCTTCTGTCCTGCCTCTCAAACTTGTAATAGTAGATCCTTGCGATCTCGTTCATCGAGAGGAAAACGGCATTTACCGGCTCCTCACGCAAATCTGTTCCGTCATAGGTGGCGTCTACGGCGTAATTGTACTGCGATGCCTTTCTGACGAGCGACTGTATTTTCTGAATATAGCCCGCTATGGTGTTGTGACGCAGCCCCCGGCTCTCAAGATAGACAATGAAGTCGTCCAGAAACTCTTCCGTCACGGAATTGGTGAAGATATCACAGTCGAATTCGGTGGAAAACCTGTCTATGTGCCGGAGGACCGCATCATAAACCGCGGCATAATGTCCGGACCTGCGTTTTCCCCTTCTCTCAAGCATATCCCTTGCAAAGTCCGTGAAGTACACCCCCTCAAGCGGCCTGTCCTGCCGGAAATGGTTAATATAGTCCCGCCTGGGTTTTCCGGACCGTGCGGGAACCGTCACCTGCAGTGCTGCTAGACACCTCCCGTTCCGCATCCGGCCAGCCTTGCAATGATCGGGCGGAACTTTTCCTTTCTCAATCTCACATCATAATACGCGGTTGTCGCCCTGCATCTGGATATCTTCAGGAAGGAGGCTATCTCACGGAACAGATACCCTTCCTCATACGCCATATAGCAGAACAGCATCCTTGAATCGGATATGTTCCGGGATATCATCCGGGACAGGATCATCTCCTGCGAGACGCCCATCATTCCGGAGATCTCGTCCAGCATAAGCTGCATCGGTTTCTTTTTCTTGTTGTCTTTTCTCAGGTTCATAAGATTGTCGTTTAAAAGGTTCTTAAATCTGTTTTAAAAGCACCGGCTCCTTATGCGGTGCCAGATGGTTCTTTTCCTGAAACTCTGCGGACGGAACGCCCTGTCACGCTTATGCCAGCCCTCCCGGCACCGGAGTCTTGATTCATCCAGTATATCCTCCATCGCGGATTTGAGACTCTCCAATTTTTCCACGGAGAGCAGCAGGTACTCATTCATTCCGTCCTTTTCCATACATCGCGAGATTTGGGGATTCGGGATCATAAGGCTCCACGGTGGTAAGGGTAACGGAGGATACGACCACACGTCCGCTCCCCTTGCAGGCGGGACAGGCAACGGTATGTACGGTGTCCGCCAGCTCGTCCAGGTTCTCAAGAAAGCCCCGGCCGCAGCATGTGCGGCACAGGACTACATGGGGATGGTCAAACTTCCTTCTTATCATCACCGGGAAATTCAGGTTTCACATCAGCAGTGTAGGGATAGACATCCATAATGGCGGTCTCGGCCACCGAGCCGATGACATAGTCCGCCAGCGTGCCCTTCATCCCCTCGTCCAGCTTCTTTACGGCATCGCGAAGGTCGGAAGCCTGTACCAGTACGGTAGTGGGGGTCTTTTTCTCCGCTCTGCTTTTTTCGTCCAGCGTGATAAAGAACAGCTTACACTTGAACCAGCGGTCGGCCGCATCTTCCTCAGATGGGAACAGTTCGCTGTAACCGGCGCGTTTGACGCCCGAGACGGTAAATTCACCGTTGATATACGGGTTCATTTCTTCAATAATACGGGCTTCCGCTTCCGTGAAGCTCAGCGCGTCGACCAGATAGGCTTCCGTTACTTTCCTGTTCATGCCGTTCTCCGCCACCTTCTCGTAGCGGATGGAACATTCAAACCAATTGTGCATCATAATTTACATCTTGTTAAATGAGGGTTCTATTCTTTTCCATTGATTGTTTCCGTCCTTTTCCTCGAAGTAGAAGCGGATCACCGTGCCTTCCACCACGTTGCTCTCACGGAAGAGCTGCATGATTTCCGAATATTCGGGGTCGTTGAAGTCGTCCTCGAGCTCGTACAGGCGGGAGATGGACTTGTAGTCAAGATCCCCGGCCTCGTTGCGCTGGAGCAGCGACATGGCCAGCTTGTACATGGGGTTGCGCCCGTCATCGCCCTTCTTGCCGATCCATGCGTTCAGGTAGTCCACAAGGCGCTTCTCTGCCACGTCTGCCCTCTCGTCGAAGCCTTTGACCCGGTTCCCTTTGACGGAGACCTTGAAGGTGTCGTTCTTCACCTCGAACCCGAGCTGCTCGTCACGTTTCAGGCCGCCGTACTCCTTCAGCTGGTCATAGTAGGCGGTGGCCTCCTTACGGAGCCATTCCTTGAACTCCTGGCCGTCCTTGATATACTTGCGGAGCTTCCTCTCCACAGAGGCGAGGAATTTGGCACGCAGCTTCTGGTAGTTCTTCTTTCGGTCCCCGTCCTTTCTTTTCTTTTCGGCCTGCAGCTTGCTTAGCAGGGCCTCACGTTCCTTTTCAGATAAATTCTTGATATCCATATCTGTTCTTATTTATTAGTGAATAAATTCCTGAATAAATCAGGGTCGATTATCTCCTCGTTGCAGTCAACGTTCTGTTCTATGGCTGTCTGGCATTCCCAGCAGAGATGGTTCACGGTCATGTGGTTGTTGTATTCACAGAACACCTTCCCGCACAGCCCGCACCGGGCGAACATCGGCTGCACGGTGTCCGCGTCCTCCCGGCAGATGTCCAGTCCTTTGGCGTGGCAATCGGCACACATGTCAGCACATTCCTTTTCGAATTTCGTCTTTTCCATTATTATTATCGTTTTCATTGTTGTCATCTTCTTCATATTCCAATACCAGCATTGCCAACAGCCCCATCAAAGCAAACGCCCTTTTTACAGGTTCGTCTTCGATGATCACAGCCAGGACACCTAACAAGATCACTACCTTGTGTAACAGGTTAAAGATTCTTCTCATACCTCCTCCTTCCGTCTTATGGCCTTCAGCTGTTTCAGTGTGGCCTTCAGTTCCTCCAGGTTCTGGCTTGACACCGGCTTCCTGCATCCTCCGTGGCTCTTCAGGAAGGAGGTGATCTTCGCCTTGTTCATCTCGACCTCCACGGGATTGTCGCTTCGGTAGCTCCTGTTGAGAAAACCGATATCCATCGACACGGCGTAAATGGCCTTGACCAGCGCCAGTTTCTCCCGTCTTTCCGGATCCTTTCTCCTGTCGGGATCGAGCAGCGTCCCGATCAGCCTTGCGGCCTCGCTTTTGTACAACTCCGCGGACGTCGTTGTCCGTCCGCCGCTGAACTGCCGGACAAGATGCCTGTATTCATCCTCGTCCAGCCCGAACTGCCGTCTGAGGCGGTGTATGCACCGCTTCTGGGCGTTTGTCGCGGGTAATTCAATTGTCTTGTTCATTGCTATTGCTGTTAAATGGTTCGTCACTGTTCCTGAGCCAGCATCTCTCATAGCCCTCCTTCCAGACCACATAGAATCCTTTCGGACCGGGAACACCACGGCTCATGTACCGGGCGCAGAACCCGTTCACCTCTATGCGGGAGAAGCAGTCCCTCTTGACTCTGTAGGCCACCGTGCCTTGCACCTCCTTCCCCTCCACATGGGAGATGTATACGAATATCTTCTTCCTGTATTTCTTCCTGAGCTCGACCAGCTGTTTGGCGGTGACGTCCATCTCGCCTTCAAGACTCTGCAGGGAGTCGATGATGACCACGTCCGGGGATCTCTGTTTCCCGAGAAATTCGTCAAACTCATCAAAAGTGGGGACCTCGTCCCAGAACAGCATCCCGCTCCTTGACGAATTCATGAATCCGAGCAGGGAGTCCCTGAAATCGGACTCGACACCCATTTCAAGGGAAATGAACAGCACCTTGTAGCCGATACGGTCAAACTCCCTGGCCAGCTGGAAGGTGAAGGAGGTCTTTCCCTGTCCGGACTTGCCGTATACGATCCACGCCCCGGACTTCTGCCTCTTTCCAAAGGCATCCATGAAATCCTTGGAAAAGGGGATGTATTCGTATTTTTTGTTCAATATGTTGTCAAACGACAATGACCTGATCATAAGCCGGCTCCTCCGTTGCTGATTTCCTGTCTGATTACCACATTGTCTATCATTCCCGAAAGCTCGCGCAGGTCATCGGCGAACAATACCTGGCGGGGATCGTCCTCACGCGGCTGCTTCTTGACCTTGGGAAGTTTTCCCCATATCTCTTCCGCCGTCTCCCTGTCCTGCACGCCGTTGGCCATACAGATGGCGATGACATCCTTTTTGGTAGCGCCCAGAAGGGTGATGTAATTGCGGCCGAAACGCCCGTCTATCTCGTCATACCCTTCAATACGTCCCACATACCGCCTGATATTGCGCTCCAGCGTTTCCGTGCCGGCCACCAGACACCCCATGCGCCCCAGCGTGTCATCATACAGGGGAATAAGCGTGCACATGGCCGAATGCGTGAGCTTGCCGGCATCATCTATCAGCAGGACAGGCTTATAGGAGGACAGGGAATTCATGTGCGCGATGCACAGGTCCAGCAGGCTGTCATTATCCATATAGCGCGTCACATTCTCTCCCATGGCCTGTGCCAGTTTGGTAAGGAACTTGCGGCTGCTCCATTTGCGGCACTTGATATATACAACCCCCTTGTCACCGCACAGATTGTACAGGTCAATCAGAGACTGGGTCTTTCCACTTCCGCTGCGGCTGCTGATACATACCCATTTGCTCTTTCCCCTGGCAACCTCGAACGCCCGCTTCACCTGCCGGTAAGAGGTTACGGTATCAACCACATTGCGGGAATTCTCATAGAAATAAAGGCCTGTGGCGATCCTGACCGCCAGGTTGTCGTCATTCGCGCCGTACTTGCCGGAACGGAACTGGGACATCGCCGCATCGGACACGCCGCAGCGACGGGCCAGTTCTGAAGGTTTTGAACCACGTTCTATCAAATTCTCTATGTACTGTTTCAATGCTTCCTTATCCATAATTATGCTGTTTTTAAAGTGTTATTAAATCATCTTGAAAAATTCATGTCGGCGTCGTCCCATTCGTAATCGTCATCCACAAGAGGGGACGGAACCCTGAGAGGTCCGGGCGCAATCTCTTCAAAATCCACGTCCTCCACCGTCTGGCCGCGCGCCTCATACTTGCGGTCCTTGTGCCGTCCCCGGCTGTCGGTGAGCAGGGCGCGGTCCAGCAGGCTGTTGCTCTTCAGAAGCGGGTTCCGCTCCTGCATGGCGGTTATCACCTCATCCACCTGCTCCTGTCTGGCCACATACCGCCGCTCGAACTGCCGGTTGAACTCGTCCACCTTCCTGCGGTGCTCGAAATGTTCGGGTTTCTGGTCGATCAGGGCCATCGGTGTCTTCATGTCACGCTGCATGAGGAACTTCAGATCCCCCGTTTCCTTTGCCAGCCGGTGCCCTTTGGTGGATTCGGCATTGACGATGAGCACCTGCGACAGATCGTCGGGATCGTAGTGCACGGACCAGTCCTCGTGGAAATGGTTGCGCAGCTCCATGTCGAAACTCTCGTAATTGATCCTCTCCCCGAAGAGCTCGATCAGCAGGCCCTTGCCGGTGAGCCGGTTGGTGCGCCCCGTCGTGTCGCCCATAAGAAACAGGTACTCCTCGTCACAGAACGGCATCCGGCGTTCCATGGGGGTGCGTTCCCATGCGGCCATGTACGCCTCCAGCTTCTTGGCCCGCTCCCTTTGCATGATGCCGTGTATCTGCGCCAGCACGCCCTCCTCGTCGGGGATCAGGTGGCGGTTCTTGTTCAGGATCTCTATATTGGGCTGGGAGCCGCGCCTGCTGTTGATGTTCACACCGCTCCAGTTCTTCTCCAGCTGGTAGTACGTCTTGTTCAGATAATTAAAATAGGGCTCGATGATCTTGGCCTTGGCGTTGTGGAGCGCGGCGGGAATGTAGTGCACCGTCATCGCCTCATAAAACGGAACCATTACCCCCTTCTGGTAGTTGTCACTCTGCAGCTGCAACGGCTTGTACCGTGCCCCGAACAGTTCCCGGGCGTGCCTGATGGCGTTGCGCAGCGCCTCGCGTATCAGCGCCGGGCTCTCATGGTCGCCAACGGCGTATCCTATCGGGTACTTGCCGCAGGCGTCCAGCACCACCACGATGGTCTTGCGGTTGTGGTAGGTGGTCTTCTTATAAGTCCTTGTCTCGCCGTTCACCTTTTTGTCCACCGGCTGCCTCTTCTGGTAGACCAGTTCCACGTCCCATCCGTCCAGTGTCCAGTAGGTCATGGCGGTCTTCGGAGCCTCACGCTTGTGTTGCATCTCAAGGGAGTTCCTCAGGACAGTGGTTCCGCGCTGGTGCCCCAGGGTGGTGGATTCCATCATCTTCCGGTACCTGTCCACCGTGACAGGGCTCTTGATTTCCGGTTTCCCCAATATGGAGGCTATCTTGTTGTACTGTTCCATTATCTGTGCGTTGTTCAAATTCATGTGCTGGGAAAGCAGCTTGTGCATGATCGCCTCTTCCTCCTCGTCCCGTATCAGGGCGGCGGACGTGTTGCCCTTGTTCTTGTGCACCAAAGCGATGAAGCCTTCCGCCTCATACTGGTCCACTTTACGTTTGAGCGTCTTTCCCGTCGAAGGAAGTTTGTGGGGATAGCGGGTGTTGCCTTTGCTGTCCCGTACTTTCAGCAGGTCGTTCACCATCTCACTCAGCCTGTCCCATACGTTGAAACGGGAGCCGCCACGTCCGAAACCGCATTCCGCATTGCTGTCACGCAGCCGGATGATTGCATCCAGGACACGTGCCTGGAGCGTGTAAAGCGTGACCTTCTCCGGTCTGAGCGGCTTTCCCGCACCGTCCCTGTAGGTGGTGAAGAAGGAGTAGGCGGCCTCGTTGTACCCTACCGCCCTCTCAAGCGGGCTGGTGGCGGCACGTTCGACATCCTCATGGGGATCACCGTAATATTTGATGTATAATTGCTGTATATATACTTCCAGCGAGTCGAACTCCACCAGAGCGGGGCGTCTGAGGCTGGCACGCTCGGCAACAACAATCTGCTTTCTGTTCACCTTCGTGTTATATGTTCCTAACGGGAGGAAGCCCTTCTCGGAGCCCACCTTGCGTTTCGGATCATACATGATCAGCTCGTTGGCGTAGATACATACCTTGTCATTATAGATTACAGCCATATCAACCGTTTATTGTTTAACCTTGTGCGGTTTCCGGAGTCGGACCGGAAACGAGGGCCGCCTTCCGGCTCCCTGACCGCGTGTCCTATTTTTCCTCCCTGTAATACCTTTGTCCGATAAGGGAAAGACAGCATACGACTGCAAGGACCGAGGCGGCGAGGTTCTCGTTGAAGGTGGGGCGTAGGTTGTCCGCCAGTCTGAGCACTACCACAAGGCCGATGACAGCGGCTGCTATATGGATAATTCTGAATGTTTTCATTACGAATCATTTTTAAGGGTTTATAAAATTGTTTTTAAATCTACGTCCCTATCCGTCACGGACCGGGACGGAATGTCTAACTAAAATTCAATCTATTACCGGTTGTATGAGCTATTTTTCTTTCTCTTCTTCCAGCTCGGCCTCGGACTGAAGGTCCGCTTCCACCTCCGCAATCACCTTGAGCGTTTCGTCGGCGTCCATTATCTCCTGCTTGCATTCAAGCATTCCGTTGAAGATGCGCCGGTAGTCTACATCTTTCTTACCCAGTTCCTTGCAATAATTCTCATACTTGATCTCCGCCTCGGCCTTGCGTCTCTCGCAATCGTCTTTGGCTCCCTCGATCTTACGGTTGATCTCTTTCTCACGCAGGCTGAACAACTTGTCCACAAGGTTGCAGCCTTTCAAAATTGCTGTCAGTTTCTTCATAATCTTTCAATTTTTATCAGTTTATGTTTTCTGATCATCCGGACCTCTCCGGTGTCATGTGTTATTTTACCTTTTAAAAAGATTGACCCGTCAAGGCCAAGTGGCGGCACTGCCAGTTGGACCTGGAGCTCCCCTAATGAGTTTCTAAACACATCCATATTATTATAACCCAACCCCACCGGGGTAGTGGTTAACGGTAAGTCTGATATTCTATCATTCATATTCTCTTATTTTTCGATTTCCTTGACCAGACGCTTCGCTCCGGCTATATCCCATATCTTGTCGACCATCTCCGCGACCTTCATGTCGGTTGTCGGTCCTATCTTCACCATCACCGCCCCTTCGGCGTCCTGGTCCTTGGGAATGAGATCGGGCAGAGCATCCCGTATTCACGCCAGATAGTTATCACGATCCTCAGGTATTCAAGGTTGATACCCATCGTATAAGTAATCATCCCTGTTCCTCCCATTCTATCAGCAGTTGCCTGTACACCGGAACAGGTTCGGGATATATGATGCCTTTGTTCTTGTGGGAGATAGCCAGCTTCGTCAGTCTGTCGGCTATACGGCGGCTCATTGTGTTGCCGGAATACACCTTGCATACATGGGAGTAGGTGACTTTCATGTTGGTGGCAACCGTTTTCAGATCATTTCGGTTGAGATAACGGCACACAGCCTGTTTCCATTCGATGAAGTCCGGACGGAACTTGGGTGCGGGAAGCGTCGGACGCTGTGTCGGGCAGACGGAGTAAGCACCGGTGCGGCGGATGGAAGGGAGAACCTCGTTAGTTACCCATTTGCGGAAGGCTTTTGCTTCGGGCTTGCGGGAAAGGAAGATCAGATGGTATAAACCAGACTCATTTACAACTGTAATTTGCTGATTTCCACCGAGGGTGTCCATATTTGTGGACACCCTTTCATCGTCATCCAGTTTGGATAAAAAATCGCGATACTTGCTGATCCCAATAGAATAGCATACATCTTTCCCAGAAAACCAAGGTTCTCCATTAATCATTTTGACTCTGATGTTAACACCAATGTTCTCATTGAGGTAGGTTTGCAGACCTGTTGCCTGCTGGTTGTTGTTCAGTGTTTCCATAATAATACATTATTAATTAGTACGTTCCGCTTTCACATTACCCTTGTTGTCGAGTATTCTGACTGTTTCATGCTTGGCGATTTCGTCAACATTGTACAGCTTGCTGTCGTTCCGTTTCTTGGCGGCTTCCCAAATCGCAGGGGCTTTACCACCCTTTTTCTGACCGGACAACACCTGTCCGACATAGGCCATTGTTACTTTAAAGGCGATAGCAAGTTCCTTCTTGCCTTGTGCGCCTAACTTAATTACTTGTCCCATATTCAATATTTATTGGATTAAAATTGCTATATTTGGCGCGGTTTATATTAAACCGTATGCAAATATAGAGCAATGTTCTAAATAAGCAAAGAATTATTAGAGCAAATATCTAGGTTTAATGGTTAAAAAATATTATATGGCTGATTTTAAGAATCAAAAAGAACGTTTGCTACTTTTTTTAAAACATAAAGGGCTTAAAAATGCTGTCTTTGAAAAAATGATGGGTTTATCTAATGGGTATATAAATTCAATGAGGAAAGGGCTTGGATATGATAAGTTAGAACAAATATCTATTTCTTTCCCGGAATTAAATATCGGTTGGCTTCTTACCGGCGAAGGCTCTATGCTAAAAGATGAGAATTCTAATTTAAGATCCACACTTGTTCCTACTCTAGAAACACGAATTAACGTATCGCAACAAGAAAAAGCAGTACCTTATTATATGTATAAGGATCTACAAGAAGAAAATCGAAAGTTGGAGAGAGAAATAGGACGGCTCGAAAACGAGTTAGATAATTTAAAGAAACAACAGCAAGAATCCCCAACAACAAACTCCAGTGATAGTATCGGCGAAACGGTACCATCATAGCGCATGAATCGGTACCGCTATAGC
>ERZ1027219.57-NODE-57-length-29842-cov-6.677477_pt1 | contig 29842 bp, 19 predicted proteins | sample MGYA00519480_ERZ1027219 | MGnify/ENA primary metagenome ERZ1027219 (study PRJEB26926, sample SAMN06164539) | human gut metagenome | biome: ENVO:00009003; feature: ENVO:2100002; material: ENVO:00002003 | host: Homo sapiens | place: USA | collected 2012 ...
TGAGCGCTAGTCTCGTGGGCTCGGAGATGTGTATAAGAGACAGGTTTAACTTAGGCACGTCAACGTATCTGGAAGTTCTGTCTGCTGAGCAATCTTACCTCAGTGCACAAATCTCCGAGGTATCCGACACTTTCGATCGCATGCAAGCCGTTATCAGTCTGTATCAGGCGCTCGGAGGAGGCAGAAAGTAATAACTAAAAACTAATTACTATGATAAGTCCATTAGCATTTGTAGATCCTGCCGCAAAGCTCGGCAAGAATGTAACGGTCCAGCCTTTTGCATATATCGAAGGCGATGTAGAAATTGGAGATGACTGTATTATCATGTCCGGTGCACGTATCCTCAACGGTACGCGTATGGGGCAAAAGAATAAAGTGCATCATGGCGCCGTACTCGGTACCACCCCACAGGATTTCCACTATACGGGTGAGAAAAGTCTGCTAATTATCGGTGACCAGAACGACATTCGCGAAAATGTAGTTGTGAGCCGCGCTACACATGAAGGAGATGCTACACGTATCGGGAACGAGAACTTTCTGATGGACGGTGTACACCTTTGCCATGACGTGCAAATAGGTAATCATTGTGTATTAGGACTTAAGACTATCGTAGCCGGTGATTGTCGTATCAATGACTTTACCATTCTGAGTAGTAACGTCATTTTACAACAACAATGCCACATCGGAAGCTGGGTATTGATCCAGTCAGGATGCCGCATTGCGAAAGACGTTCCTCCTTATGTGATCATGAATGGTAATCCGGCCGGTTATCATGGCATTAATGCTGTTGTGCTACAGCACAAGCATCAGGTAACAGACCGTATTCTACGTCATATCGTAAATGCTTACCGTCTGATTTACCAAGGTAACTTCAGCATACAGGATGCTTTGCAAAAGATTGAAGACCAAGTGCCGATGAGTGACGAAATACACAATATCCTTAACTTCGTACGCGAGTCTAAAGGCATTGTAAAATAAAAGAATACTCCTTATTCGGAAGGCGGTCGGGTTTACTCGTCCGCCTTTTTTGTTATCTTTGCACCACCTTACCCGTTCAATTATGAGAAAAAAGAAGAAGAAACAAACGAATAGCAAGAAACAACTGGTGTTCCTGATTGTCCTGATCATATGCGGCATCGTTACCGCTTATCAGACAACGAACTCTAAAGAAAAGACTGCCGGCCCTGAGCAGACAGAAATCATCGTTCAGAGTACTCCCAAAAATTCCGATATATACATCAAGCAAACAACTGCCCCAAGTACTCCCGAAATACTTCTGCAGCGCACCGGATACCTCGTATCCTATAACTCCAACACGCGTATAGCAAACTGGGTAGCTTGGAAACTGACTCCCGAACGTTTAAAAGAAAATACCGAGCGAATCAATAACTTCCGTCCCGACCCTGATCTGCCCAAGAGCAAAGCAGTCACCACACAAGACTATAAAGGTAGTGGCTGGGATCGTGGGCATCTTTGTCCGGCAGGTGATAACAAATGGGACCGTGAAGCCATGATAGAGAGCTTCTACATGACTAACATCTGCCCCCAACACCACAATCTAAACCGGGGCGACTGGAACGAGCTGGAACAGAAATGCCGCAAGTGGGTGAAAAAAGACAGTTGCCTTTACATTGTAGCCGGTCCTATCTTCTATGACCGGAAGCCACAGACCATAGGCGAGCATAAAGTTGCCGTACCGGATGCTTTCTTTAAGGTGATACTTGCTCTACACAAGAAACCGAAAGCTATCGGCTTTATTTATAAAAATAATGAAGGGAACAATCCGCTGGACTCTTATGTAAACACTGTGGACGAAGTGGAGCGGATCACAGGGATAGACTTCTTCCCCGCCCTTCCCGATGATATAGAAAGGACGGTAGAAGCAAGTTATAATTTGAAAGACTGGAAATAATTACTCAAAGTTCAATGTGCCGAAGAATTCGGGACAGTGAAAATTAGGCTTTTCCAGAGCAATAGGATTCCAAGAAAGGAAGTGAGGCGTTTGTAGTTTATCACCGCATTTGTAGAAATTGGCACGAACCGTCTTTCCGTCAAGACTGGTGATCTGATGCTTGAAAAAAGCAGAATATGGAATAACCAATGCCAGTTCCCAGTTACACTCTCCCACCCGTTCCTCAAAAGACTGGCGTCCCAAAGAAGACCAGCGTTGCACTTTGTCCATCACTTCTTGCGGGGCATGTTCACGGTTTTCGCGCCCGGCACCGGCACCAATCAGGAGAGTTCCGGCACAGTTACATTCTACGTTATAATAAATTCCATCTCCTGCAGGGATAGAAAAGAACTCTACACAAGCATCTTCCCATACTGCACCGTTATCTCCGGCAGCTACAGCACGCACACTGGCTTCTTTTACTTTGTAATGAACCAAAATCGCATCATCCGTATGAGCTATACGGAACTGCACCTCCGGCTGATAAGGGAATGCTTTCCAATTCACCGTATTGATCGACTGAAAAGCCACCTTTTCTTTATCCAACAAAGCAGGAATATTCTCTACTGCTACATTAGCCAGACTTACTTTTTTTACATTCAACTCTTTCATTTCTTTCTTTTGGGGGTTAGTTGCAAACAAGGGGAAAACACAAAGCAGAGTTACTAGCAAGACTGCAGATTTCAACACCAAGCATACAGGGGTTCTTTTGTTCATATTTTAATAAAGTTACGAACTACAAGCTACAGGCTACAAGTGGCTACGCTATGCACCGAAAGGCACTCGTAGCCTGTAGCTTGTAGCTTATAACTATTATACCAATGACGACTTTATAAACTCCTGCATTTCCGGTGTATGTTCTTCCACACTCTGCAACAGTTTGAACTGCGCTTTTGTACGTACAAGATTATGCTCAGGATATTTAGTCTTATAATAAGTGTCACCATTAATATAATCCGCTAGGAAACGAACGCATTGCATATAGGGGAATAATGCAGCTGCATACGGTAGGTTCTCAACCTCTATCGGAAGCAGGAAGACTTTCGCAGATTCCAGGTAGCCTTTTGCAAACGCCTTGAATATCTCCATATTGAAATTCACATTATCCAGATTCTCATCATCCTCGGCACCTGTATTGGCTGCAGAACGAAGGAAATCGCCGAAATCAGAGAAGATAAAGTTAGGCATCACCGTATCAAGATCAATGACGCAAAGCACCTTGCCCTCTTCATCAAACATCATATTATTCACCTTCGTATCGCAATGACATACACGTTTTGGCAATTTGCCTTCGCGATACAAGCGTTCACCTTTGCACATCTCCTCAGCACGTTTTTCTATCTCATCCAGATAGTACTGCACTTCTTTCACCCGGCCAACCGCATCCGCAGCCACCGCATCACGAAGTTGTTTCAGACGGAACTCCATATTGTGAAAATCAGGAATAGTCTCTCCCAGCTCATCAGGAATATCCGCAAGCATTGCCTGGAAATTACCAAAAGCTACACCGGCATAATAAGAATATTCTGCATCCACCGTCTCATAAGTCTTTGCATTAGGAATGAATGTCATGATACGCCAATAGTTTTCACCATCGTACCAATACGTTTTTCCGGTATCGGCAGGAATAAAAGAGAGCACTTTACGATCTATATCATCCGCACCTTGTTCCACAAGTTTTTTGCGGATATGCCGGGTTACGGCTTCAATGTTCGCCTGCAACATCTCCACATTCTGGAAAATAGCATGGTTCACACGTTGCAATACATAGTCGGGGGCATCTGCTTCAAGAGTAGTCACTTTATACGTGTCGTTAATCAGCCCGCTGCCTAAAGGCTGGATTTCATTAACTGTACCCTTCGTATTAAAATGGGATACAATGGATTGAAGGTTGTTCATGATATTCTATATATAGATTTAAAATTAGTATGCAAATATACGTCTTCCTCATCAATGAAAAAGTCCAAATTCGTCCGACAAACGCCCAAAATTATACATTTAGACAGACATAACCATAGAAATCAGGCAATAAACTTCTTTCTTTTAAGCAAAACGCCTTATATTTGTGTTTGAAACCTTAAAAATACCGGAGGAGAAGTGCAAAAGTTTATCAGAACGCTGTTTCTTGTCTTAGTAAGCATAGCTACAGCAAACCTACACAGCCAGAATATTACTTTCAATCATCTGACAACCGATGACGGTTTATCTCAGTTTAGCGTCAACAGCCTGTACATTGACGAGAACGGTATCTTGTGGATTGGTACACGTGAAGGTTTGAACCGCTACAACGGTAATGATATACAAACCTATAAACTGAGCAAAAACGACCCTTACAGCCTTTTCTGCAATACCGTGTTGCGCATGGCAGGCGATCAAAACGGTAAAATCTATCTGCTCTGTACCGAAGGCGTTGCCCAGTTCGATCTGACAACACAACGCTTTACGACTCTCCTTCAAGGTAACATTAACAGCATCTATTATAAAAACGGCCTGTTCATCGGAAAAAAGAATGAGATCTACCGCTACAATGAACAGACCGACAACTTCGACCTCTACTACCAGATGGCGGGAGAAAACATCGAGATCTCCTGCATGTTCGAGGATAAAGGACACATGTGGATAGGAACCACCAGCGAAGGAGTCTTCAACCTGAAAATAGACGGACATCAAGTCACCCATCCCATTGAAAAAGGAAACATTACCAGCATCTACCAGGACAATTCAGGCGAATTATGGATAGGCAGTTGGGAAAAAGGACTCTTCCGGATAAAAACAGACGGAACTATTGAGAATTTGCGAAACGACCCGAAGAATCCGCACAGTATATCTTCTGATTTCGTAAGAGCTTGTTGCGAAGATAATCTTGGCAATATCTGGATAGGAACCTTCAACGGCCTGAACCGCTATAACAAGACAACAGGACTTTTCCAGAACCACACTTCCAACGATATGCAGAATGAAGGTCTTACCCACTCCTCTATCTGGTGCATCGTAAAGGATAATCAGGGGACACTGTGGCTGGGCACTTACTTTGGTGGTGTCAATTACTTCAATCCTGAATATGAAATCTACACCCGGTATAAAGCCTCCAGAAACGAGAAAGAAGGTCTGAGTAGTCCTGTAGTAGGGCGTACCATTGAAGATAAGAACGGCAACCTATGGATCGGTACAGAAGGTGGCGGACTCAATTTCTATAACCGCCGCACACGTGAGTTCAAATGGTATCTTGCCGGAAAGGGATATAATAGTATCTCCCACAGCAATGTAAAAGCCCTCTATTATGATCCTGCCAAAGAAATCATCTGGATAGGTACTCATCTCGGTGGACTGAACAAGCTCGATATCCGTACAGGAGCATTCACCCACTATCTCATGGAAGAAGGCAATCCGGAAACGCTTCCATCAAACATTGTTCGTGACATAGCACCTTATCATGACCAGTTAATTGTCGCCACCCAGAATGGCGTATGTTTGTTTGATCCCCAAAGCGGAAAATGCCGGCAACTCTTCAAAGACACCAAAGAAGGGCGCAAAATAACAATGGTGGCCGATGTAGAAGTAGATAACAATGGCACACTCTGGATTGCCGCCACGGGCGAAGGTATCTTCTCCTACCGTTTCGATACCAACAAGCTGACCAATTACCGGCACGACGTGGCACAACCGCACAGCCTCAGCAACAACAATGTGAACAACATCATGCAAGATAATAAGGGTAATCTCTGGTTTTCCACTTCAGGAAGCGGACTCGACCTGTATCGCCCTGCCAGCAATGACTTCGAGAACTTTGACAAAGATAAGAACGGACTCGTCAGCGATTGTATCTACGATACGCAGGAATCCCCGGTCAGCGGCAAACTGATACTTATCACTAATCAGGGGTTCTCCATTTTCGACCAGAAAACAGAGAAGTTCCAGAACTATAGTGCAGAAAACGGCTTCCCGTTGACAGCAGTCAATGAGAATGCACTATGTGTAACGCGAGATGGCGAAGTATTCCTCGGCGGCACACAAGGTATGCTTTCGTTCAATGAGCTGGAACTTAACTTTACTCCGAAGCCCTACAAAATCATCCTTTCCCGCCTCATCGTAAACGGTTCCGAAGTAAAAGTCAGCGATGAAACAGGCATTTTGACGCAATCTTTATGCCATACCCAAGAGATCACCCTGGACGCAAACCAGACCATGTTCAGCATTGAATTTGCCACTTCCAACTACGTGGCAGCCAATAAAGATGAAATTATTTACAAACTGGAAGGCTTCTCCGACGACTGGAACAGTACGCGTGGCCAGCCCATCATCACTTATACGAACCTGAATGCCGGAACGTACAACCTGCTGATTAAGCCCAAAGGGAAAGAAGAATCCCTTTGCCCGCAGGTGCATCTGACTATTCACGTATTGCCTCCTTACTACAAAACCCCACTTGCCTATCTTATTTATCTGATAGTGACTGCCATCCTTTTATGGTATCTTGTAAGAACGTACAAATCGAGAATCAAACTACGTGAATCGTTGAAATATGAGCAAAAGCACATACAAGATGTAGAAGCCTTGAACCAGTCCAAGTTACGCTTCTTCACCAACATCTCACACGAATTCCGCACCCCGCTTACCCTTATCGTGTCGCAGGTGGAAACCCTGATGCAACTGCAGAACTTCACACCCACTATCTATAATAAGATATTGAGTATCTACCAGAATAGTATCCAGTTGCGCGAACTGATCACCGAACTTCTTGACTTCCGCAAGCAGGAACAAGGACATATGAAAGTAAAAGTCAGTCCGCACAACATCGTACATTTCCTCTATGAGAACTATCTGATTTTTATGGAGTATGCCAGCAGCAAGCAGATCAGTTTCAACTTCGAGAAAGACAGCGAAAGCCTTGAAGTATGGTACGACCAGAAACAGATGCAGAAGGTTATTAACAACCTCCTGTCCAATGCCATCAAGCACACTCAGGCAGAGGATACCATTACCCTCAGTATTACCACCGAAGGTAACGAAGCCGTCATCCGTGTGACTGATACCGGCAGCGGTATCGACGCCAAAGAGATAGATAAGATATTCGACCGTTTCTATCAGACCGAACAAATGGATAGCCTTGCCACCGGCGTTGGTACCGGTATCGGACTGGCCCTCACGAAAGGTATCATCGAACTGCACCACGGCACTATCAAGGTAGAGAGTGAACTCGGCAAAGGCAGCAGCTTCATCATTCGTCTCCATCTTGGAAACGCTCATTTCAGTCAGGAAGAAATCAGTAAGAAGACCGAAGCCGTACAACAAATAGAACAGGCACAAACTTCTGAAATTGATGCTTCACTCAAAGCTGAGTTGGAAGAGAATGCTCCGATAAAACGCATGCCTGACGTTAAAATGGTTATCGTAGAAGACAATGCCTCCATCCGTGAAATGCTGGAGAATATCTTCCGCCCATTCTATCAGGTACTGACTGCCGCAGACGGGGAAGAAGGCCTGGAACTGGTACAGAAGGAAATGCCGAACATCGTAGTAAGCGACGTGGTTATGCCTAAGATGTCTGGTACTGAGCTATGTAAACAGGTTAAGAACGACTTCAATACCTGCCACATTCCGGTAGTGCTGCTTACAGCCCGAACCGCCGTAGAACAAAACATCGAGGGCCTGCGTATTGGTGCAGATGATTACATCACCAAGCCTTTCAATACGAACTTGCTGATTTCCCGTTGCAACAACCTGGTAAACTCACGCATCCTTCTACAAGAGAAGTTCAGCAAGCAACCGCAAGCCTATGCCCAGATGCTGGCAACGAACCCGATAGATAAGGAAATTCTGGATCGTGCCATCAGCATCATCGAGAAGAATCTGGATAATACGGAATTCAATGTCAATATCTTCGCCCGTGAAATGGCAATGGCTCGTACCAACCTGTTCACCAAGCTGAAGGCCATCACCGGACAAACACCGAATGATTTCATCCTGACCATTCGCCTGAAGAAAGGTGCCTTGATGTTGCGGAACAATCCGGAACTGAATATTACCGAAATCTCAGACAAGATCGGATTCAGCTCTTCCCGCTACTTCTCAAAGTGTTTCAAGGATGTATACCATGTAAGTCCGCTGGCTTATCGCAAAGGAGAGGATGCGGATACAGGAAGCAAGGATGAAGAAGACGAAGAAGGTTAATAAGCCGTATGAGTCTTCTCATCTTTCTCGCTATGGTGAGAATCTTTTCTCATCAAACAGAGAATCTATTTTCATCGCATTGAGAAGAAACTCTCACCATATTGAGAAAAGATTCTCTATAAAGGGAGAACATCTTCTTCTGTACATTCCAGTGTTCTCATTAGCATTATGTACATTTTCGTCCTTCCCTTGTACTCCCTTATACACTCAATTCCGGAAAAGCCACTACCTTTGACCTCAGAAATAACAATCTAAAGTCAAAAAGCTATGAAACATTTTTCCCCTTTATGGTCCCTTCTTCCGGGCGCAGCCCTGATAGCCGGATGCGGAAATCCGTCGAAGAAAGAAACCGCCGACACTACCCGTCAGAAGCCTAATGTTATCTACCTGATTGCCGACGATCTGGGCATCGGTGACTTGAGTTGCTATGGCGCCACTAAAATAAGTACCCCCAATATCGACCGCCTTGCCGGACAAGGTGTGCAGTTCACTAATGCCTATGCCACCTCTTCCACCAGTACCCCCTCCCGCTTCGGTCTGCTGACAGGTATGTATCCCTGGCGACAGGAAAATACAGGAATCGCCCCCGGCAACTCCGAGCTCATTATCAATACAGCCTGCGTCACCATGGCCGACATGTTTAAGGCAGAAGGATATGCTACCGGAGCCGTTGGTAAATGGCATCTAGGACTTGGTCCTAAAGGAGGCACAGACTTCAACCATCTTATCAAGCCGAATACCCAGGATATAGGATTTGATTATGAATACATTATTCCCGCCACTGTGGATCGTGTACCTTGCGTATTCGTAGAAAACGGACACGTTGTAGGTTTAGACCCCGACGACCCCATTACCGTTAATTACCACCATAAAGTAGGTGACTGGCCTACCGGACTGGAAAATCCCGAACTCGTAAAACTGAAACCCAGCCAGGGTCATAATAATACAATCGTAAACGGTATTCCCCGTATCGGCTGGATGACTGGTGGGAAATCGGCTCTTTGGGTAGATGAAGACATTGCAGATGTCATCACCGGTAAAGCTAAAGACTTTATCATAAAACATAAAGACGAACCTTTCTTCATGTATATGGGTACACAAGACGTACACGTTCCTCGCGTACCTCATGCCCGTTTTGCCGGAAAGAGCGGTATGGGAACCCGTGGCGACGTAATCCTGCAACTGGATTGGACTGTAGGCGAGATCATGAATACTCTGGATAGTCTGAACCTTGCAGATAACACTATCTTTGTGTTCTGTAGCGATAATGGTCCCGTTATTGACGACGGCTATCAGGATCAGGCTTTCGAATTGCTGAACGGTCATACTCCTATGAAACAATACCGTGGCGGTAAGTATAGTGCTTATGAAGCCGGAACACGTATTCCCTTCATTGTACGTTGGCCTGCCGGTATTCAACCTTGCAAACAGCAAGCTTTATTCTCTATGATCGACGTGTATGCTTCCTTGGCTACCTTACTGAATCACCCGCTTACACCTGCAACCGTCGCTCCCGACAGCCGTGACCAACTGTCTACTTTCTTAGGGAAAGATAATACCGGATGTGATTATGTAGTACAGCAGAATCTGAATAATACCTTATCAATTATTCAAGGAACATGGAAATACATCGAACCAAGCAACAAACCAGCCATCGAACATTGGACGAGAATGGAGTTAGGAAACGATCCCGAGCCCCAACTGTACAATATTTCCATCGATCCATCGGAAAAAGATAATGTTGCGGCAACGCATCCGGAGATGGTAAAAGAGCTTTCAGCATTACTAGAGCAGGTGAAAGCAGGTAAGAACCAAGGAATAAGGTAGGGAATCGTACAGAACAGGTCTTCTCTATCAAGAATGTACAAATTCGTACTTTTTGCGAACTATTAGCGAAAGTCGCCTTCTATTCAATCACATACATTTGCATGGTGATTCGAGTCGTTTAACGAGAAAGAACAACCTTTTTAATAACTAATTAATTTAATATTTATGAAACAGAAAGTAACCTTAATGCTACTGGCAACTTTTCTCTGCTGCGTATTAGGCGTACAAGCACAGACAGGTAGCCAAGTTACAGGTAAAGTTGTTGATGCTATGGGAGAACTTCCCGGAGTTAGCGTCGTTGTGAAAGGAACTACTAATGGAACTATTACCGCACTTGACGGTAGTTTTAAATTAGACAATGTTAAATCCTCTGATATCCTGCAATTCTCTTTTGTAGGTTATAAAACTCAAGAAATTAAAGTTGGCAGCCAAAAGACTTTCAATGTTACTCTGCAAGAAGACGCACAGGCATTGGATGAGGTAGTCGTTGTGGCTGTTGGTTATGGTGACGTAAAACGTCGCGACTTAACCGGAGCTATCGGTAAGGCTAATATGAGCGACTTGACCAAAACCCCTATCAACAACGTAGCAGAAACACTGGGTGGACGTATCGCCGGTGTACAGGTATCTTCCACAGATGGTGGTCTGGGCGACAACTTTAATATCGTAATCCGTGGTGCCGGTTCTTTAACTCAAAGTACCGCTCCGTTGTACGTTATTGACGGTTTCCCAAGTGAGACTTCCGGAATGAGCGCCCTCAACCCGAACGATATTGAATCCATCGACGTATTGAAAGATGCTTCTGCAACAGCGATCTACGGTTCTCGTGGTGCCAATGGTGTTGTTATCATCACAACAAAGAAGGGTAAAGCCGGAAAAGCAACTCTCTCTTATAATGGTAGTGTCAGTGTTAGCAAAGTAAGAAACACCATGGACATGATGAACGGCTACGATTTCGTCAACCTGCAAAAAGAAATCATGGAAGGAAATACCAAAGAAGTAGATGGAGAAAAAGTGGATGAGTTTGCTTACTACTATCTGAAAGATGGTATCACTCTCGATGATTATAAAAACTTCAAGAGCTATGATTGGCAGGACGAAGTTTATCGTACAGCTATCAGCCACAACCACTATGTAGGTTTAAGTGGTGGCAGCGATAAAATGGACTACTCTGCATCACTCTCTTACAGCAACCAACAGGGTGTCATCATCAACTCTGACCTCTCTCGTTACCAGGGCCGTTTCAACTTCAACCAAAGAATCAATAAGAGCATAAAGATCAATGCAAATGCAAACTTTGCAAGCAACGTGCAAAACGGTCCCAATCCTTCCACCGCAGAAACAACAGTATCCAACTCACTGATGTATAGCGTATGGGGTTATCGTCCGGTTTCTCCCTCCGGTTCCGACCTTCTGGCCGAACTGTACGATAGCGATGTGGACATGAGTAATGACTACCGTTTCAACCCGGTACTCTCTGCAAAGAATGAGTTCCGTCGTACCACAACCAACCATCTGCAAGCCAACTTAGGTGTAGAATGGGAAATTATCAAAAACCTGAAGTTCAAAGTTACTGCCGGATACACCGGACGCGACATCAAAAGAGAAGAATTCAACGGAAGCCAAACTAGTACCGGTAATACACATCCGTCTAATACACGAAGCAAAGGCATCAATGCATTCCTGAGACAACAGGAGACAAGAAACTACCTGAACGAAAATACATTGTCATACGTTTATGCAAAGAACAATCACAACCTGAATGCTTTAGTCGGTGCTACTTTCCAAAAATACACCAGCTATCTTAGCAGCATTACCCAGGAACAGATTACAAACGAAGCTTTCGGAATGTCCGGTATCGGCAAAGGTTCCGCAACTCCGGTTGTCACAGCATCACAAGGAGAAAACGCCATGATTTCTTATCTGGGACGTATCAACTACAACTATGCATCCAAGTATTATGTTACAGCATCTATGCGTACCGATGGTTCTTCCAAATTTGCCCCCGGCAATCGTTGGGGTTACTTCCCATCAGCTTCATTGGCTTGGGCATTCGGTCGTGAGAAGTTCGTATCCGACGCACTTCCTTGGTTGTCAAACGGTAAATTACGTGCAAGCTGGGGTCTCACAGGTAACAACCGTATCGGTGACTTCGACTATATGGCACAATTGGTTACCAGTTCTAATGTATACAAATATCCTTGGGGCAGTTCTTTCTATCCCGGATATGTATTAGGATCAATGGCCAATGAAAAGTTGAAATGGGAAACTACCGAACAATATGACTTCGGTTTGGATCTTGGTTTCTTTGATGGGCGTATCAATGTAACAATGGACTATTATATCAAAACTACCAAAGATCTGTTGTTGGGTGCAGATGTTCCCGCAAGTTCCGGATACTCCAGTGCTACACTGAATGTTGGTAAATTACGCAATAAAGGTTTTGAGCTTACACTGGAAACTATAAACATCAAGGGTAAGAACTTTACATGGACTTCTAACTTTAACATTGCCTTCAACAGCAATAAGATTGTAGAACTGAATTACGGGCAAGATGACATGATCAGTTTCGTAAACTGGGATAACAAATATAAGACCATGCCTGCTTATATCAGCAAAAAAGGTGACGCAGCCGGAAGTATGTACGGTTTCATCTATGACGGTGTTTACAAATATGAAGATTTCAACACCTCAGTTGATGCTAATGGCAAAACCATATACAAACTGAAAGATGATGTAGTTCGTATTTCAGACGATGCCCAACCGGGTGATCCGAAATATAAGAAGCTAAGTGATAAAGAAGGCAATAAAATCACTGATGACGATCGCACCATTATTGGTAACGGACAGCCCAAGCATACAGGTGGTTTCAGCAATAACTTTGTCTACAAGAACTGGGATCTTAATATCTTCCTGCAATGGAGCTACGGCAACGATATTTTGAATGCGAACCGCATGGTATTTGAAAATCCTCAAAGCAAGAAGAATACAAATATGTTCGCTTCTTATACAAACCGCTGGAGTCCTGAGAATCCGGCTAGCAACATGCCACGTGCAAGAGCTATCGGTGCAGAATACTACAGTTCTCTGTATATAGAAGACGGTTCGTTCTTGAAGTTAAAGACCATCTCACTGGGTTACAATTTCACACCTAATACATTGCGTTCTTTAGGTATCAGTGCAGCCAGACTCTTTGTTTCGGCAGAGAATATAGCCACCATTACAGGTTATTCCGGTTCCGATCCTGAGGTTTCTACACGTAACAGTGTATTGACTCCCGGTTTCGACTGGTCCGCTTATCCGCGTTCATTCAACGCATCACTTGGTATTAACATAACCTTCTAATCACCTAAAATCAAGAAACTAATATGAAAAGTATCAATAATATCTTCAAGAAAGTTTGCATCTTGGCAATAGTTACTTCTATGGCTGGTTGCGATATGCTTGACACCAAGCCCTACGATTTTGTAGCGCCTGAAACATTCTACAAGAATGAAACTGATTGCACAATGGCATTAGCCGGTGTATACTGGACAATGGCAGCAGAACATGTGTATGGAAACCGTTATTCTTGCATGTTGTCCAATATTGACGATTTGAGTTATTACTATCGTCAAAACCAAACAAGTGCGGTAGTGGCCAATTCACATAATACGGGTAATACCGATCTATGGTACACATGGGAATCACTTTACTCAGGAATCAATAATGCCAATGTATTGCTCGACAATATCGATGGAGCCAGTATCTCTGACGAGAAAGTAAGAGCACGCATCAAAGGAGAAGCTAAATTCCTGCGCGCCTATTATCATTTCTTGCTGGTACAAGGTTGGTATGAAGTGCCCATCCGTAAAGAAACAGTAAAAGATATTACCGTCAGCAGTCTGGAGGCTACCCCCCACGCCGAAGCACTCGACTGGATCATTCAGGAAATGGAAGACTGCCTCGATATGGTAGATGACAGCAACTATGATGCATCCCCTTCACATGTGAAGAAAACTGTAGTAGAAGGTATTCTGGCTCGTGTATGTTTGTGGCGCGCAGGCGAACCTTCAAAAGGTGGAAAGCCATATTATGAAAAAGCTGCCAAGTATGCTAAAGCAGTGTACGATTCCAAGAAGCATAAGCTGAATCCGGATGTATATGCCATGTGGAAAGCCTTAGCTTCCGACCAGTATGAAACTACCTACAATGAAAGCATGTGGGAAGTAGAATTTGTTGGAACACGTGACGACGGTAGTTATACTGAAAGCCGTATCGGTAATGTAATCGGCAACCTTCAGGAAAACTCTGCAGGAACAGGCGCCGGTTATACGTATGCATTCTATGCCGGTAGTTTGATTCTGTGGGATTTGTATGATGCAAAAGATGCTCGCCGCGATCTTGCTATGGCACCTTACAAACTCAATAACAAAGATGTACAGGTTGCTTGGAAAGATAATCAGATTGTAGACCGTCGTTGTGGCAAATACCGTCGTGAATGGGAGAGCAGCAGCCCTAAGCATAAGAACTATACTCAAGAGAACTATTGTCTCCTGCGTTATGCCGATGTACTGCTCATGCTCGCTGAAGCTGAAAACGAAGCAAACCAAGGTCCTACAGCATTAGCTTACACATGTATCAACGAAGTACGTAAACGTGCAGGAATTGACGAAGTGAAAGATTTGTCATACGGTGACTTCCAGAAATTGATCCGTGATGAACGTGGTCGTGAACTTTGCTTTGAGTCTCTTCGCAAGTACGACCTGGTACGTTGGGGCATTTACTACAAGGCTATCAAAGAGGATTTGGGAGCAGCAGTCAATGATGCACGTTGGTCTACTGCCAACAATGCCAAAGGAGCGGCTCAGTATGTAAGTAATACAACTGAAAAGAACCAGTTCCTCCCCATTCCGACTAAGGAACTTGGTGTAAACACCAAATTGGAACAAAACAAATATTGGAAATAATCATTTAATTACACAGAACTTCTAACCTTAAAATGAAATCAAATAGACCTTAATCAATTTGATATGTGTGGAGGAGAGTGACCGTGAGGTTCCTCTCCTCTTTTATAACTTTTAAAAAACAATATACCTTATGACCAGAAAACACTTGCTATTCACCCTTGCGTTGCTATGCAGCCAAGTATCTTTTGCTCAATTCATAGGTTTTGAGACAGAAATCCCCAAAGAGTTTACAACAGCCGATAAGGGAAAAATCGCCCTGTCCACCCGGTATTACAAAGAAGGGAGGCAAAGCCTAGAATGGGATTTCCGTTCCGGTTCCAAACTCAATATTTCTCTAGAAAAGCTTCTCACCCTTGATGAACAAATGGAAAATTCATACGGAATAACTTTATGGATTTATAATGAAGTCCCCCAGCAAGATTCCATTCGTTTTGAGTTCCTTTCCCCCCAAGGAGATGTGTCTTATTGGTTCAGTTTCCAGTTGGCATCGGCTGGCTGGCGCGCTTGCTGGATTGGCTTCCAACACATGAAAGGAAATAAACAAAACAAAGAAATAGCAAGTTATCGACTGATAGCCCCTGAACGAAAAGGCCGCATATTTCTGGACCGTTTGACTTTCCCTGTGAAAAAGATGAACGACCGCACTACCCCCGACTTGCAGATACCTTACAATAACTCCCTTTCCTATCGTGACCTGTGGCATTGGTGCCGGGTTTGGCAATGGGAACAATATAAGTATGATATCCCACTACCTTCCACCCTCACTCAAGCAGAAAAAGAGGAACTGCGCACAGTGGAACAACGGTTGACCACCGCCCTCGATATTCAAAAAGCACCGAAAGAAGCAGTCTCCAAAGCATACGATGTTTTTCAGAAAACCAATATTCAGCGCTCCGGAACAGGATTCACAGGTGCTCCTATCCTGACTCCCGATGAACTGGACCGTTCTAAAGGAGAAATATCCTGGAATGACTTGGAAACAATGCTCTCCGGATTCGCTTACGATGCTTATTACAATCATTCCGGATCTTCCCGTCAGAATTACTTCACTGTCTGGGACTTCGCCATCAATCAAGGATTCTCTTTCGGTAGCGGAATGGGAACCAATCATCATTACGGCTATCAAGTACGGAAGATATATACTACAGCCTGGTTAATGCGCGACGCTATCTGGAAGGCTCCCAACCGGGATAATATCTTGTCTACCCTCATTTTCTGGTCTGCCTTGCAAGAAACCCGCCAGCCTTATCAATACGGCAGAGATGAATTGCTGGACAGTTGGCATACGCTTTTAATGGCTAAAACAGTTTCAGCACTGCTGTTCACTGACGAGCGGGAACGAGTACGCGCACTGAAAGGCCTTTCCCGTTGGGTATCCTCTTCTCTTCAATACACTCCGGGCACTATCGGAGGTATCAAAGTAGACGGAACCACTTTTCACCATGGCGGTTTCTATCCGGCCTATACCACAGGTGTATTAGCCATGGTAGGACAATTCATCTCCTTAACCAATAAAACGGTCTATGAACCTACCGAAGAAGCCCGTCAAGTACTGAAATCCGCCTTTATTGCCATGCGTAACTACTCCAACAAATATGAGTGGGGAGTTGGCATCAGCGGACGACATCCTTTCGGCGGCTCGATGAAAGCGGATGATGTAGCTGCTTTTGCTTATCTTGCCTTGTCAGGAGACTTATCAGGAGAAGGTAATGCCTTCGATCATCATCTGGCAGCAGACTACCTGCGGCTTTGTGAAAAGGATACCCCCGAAGCGCGTTACTTCAAAACGCAAGGTATCACTCCCGCCTCTGCCCCACAAGGTTTTTTTGTATATAACTATGGAGCGGCAGGTATTTTCCGGAGAAGCGATTGGATGGTAACCTTAAAAGGGTATACCACTGACGTCTGGGGATCTGAGATTTACCGGAAAGATAACCGCTACGGACGTTATCAGAGTTATGGTTCTGTCCAGATTATGGGATACCCCTCACGCCTTTCCAGCGGTTACGATGAGAACGGTTGGGATTGGAATCGCCTACCGGGAACTACAACCATCCACTTACCATTCGAATTGCTGGATAGCCCGCTACCGGGAACTACCATGGCACATTCCAAAGAAAATTTCTCAGGCAGTAGTTCACTGGAAGGAAAAAACGGCATGTTTGTAACGAAACTGATGGAACGTGAACTGAAAAACTTCACCCCGGATTTCGTAGCCCGCAAATCAGTCTTCTGTTTTGAAAACAGGATGATCTGTTTAGGAACAGGTATTCATAACAGCAATAACGAATATCCAACCGAAACAACTCTCTTCCAGAGTACATTCCAAAAAGGAAAAAGCACCATCCTCGTTAACGGAGAAGAAGAAAAAGAGATTGGCTTCAAAAAGAAACTTTCCGGTACTACTGAAAAGTTACTTTCCATCTGGGACGGTTACAATAACCATTATTTCGTAAAAGACGGTAATGTACAAATACAGATCACGAAACAAGAATCCCGTCATGAAAAAACACGCGCTGTAACACAGGGCACTTTCGCTTCAGCATGGATTGAACATGGAAAAGCCCCTAAAAATGGAACGTATGAATACCTCGTATGGATACAGCCAACCGATCAGGAATTAAAAAACTATGAGGCTACGCAAACATACGAAGTATTACAACGGAATGATAGTGCACATATCGTACACGACCGATTAACCGATATTACCGCCTATGCTGTCTTCGAAACCTATCGCTCGCAACGGGATAGCCTGCTTAACCTTATTCCGGCAGAAACAATGGTTATGTATAGGAGGGACAAAGCGAATATCATTATGAGCGTTTGCGATCCAAACCTAAATATTGAGGAAAAGGCATATACCACCAAGAATCCCAGCCGCGTTCTTGAAAAGAGACTAGAATTAAAAGGAAAATGGAAAATCAGTACGCCCAATGAAAAGGTAACCCTGACAGCAGACGGAGAGAATACCATTCTCACTGTTCATTGCCAACATGGACAACCTGTAGAATTCAGCCTACAGCAAAATTGAGAATCACGAAAGAATATTTGTAGTAATTACTCGGCTACATACCTGAGCCAGACTTGAGCTATACTTAGACCAGACTTGCTCCGTACATTCTCCACTCAGAGGTACCTCTACACGGAGGAAGTACGGGGTTGGTACAGAGCAAGTATGGCTCAAGTATAGTTCAGGTATGGTTTTAATGAACATGGTTATTCCGCTAAAATAGTTACCTTTGCAGAAATATTGAATAACTGATTGATATGCAGAATACCCTCCCCATTCATTTTGCCCCGCTGCAAGGTTACACCGAGGCTATTTACCGACAAGCGCATGCCCGTATATTCGGCGGTATAGAGAGTTATTATACTCCTTTTGTACGTGTGGAGCACGGAGAAATCCGAAAAAAAGATATGCGTGAGATTACTCTGGAAAACAACCGTGGCGTGCAGCTTATTCCACAACTCATTGCTCCCGATGTGGACAAAATGGAGCAAATAATAGCCCTATTCATCGAAAAAGGATATAAGAATGTGGACATAAATCTGGGATGTCCTTTCCCTCTTTTGGCTAAACGTCACAATGGTTCAGGAATGCTTCCTTATCCCGAAGAGGTGCGGGAGTTGCTGACTGCTGCCATAAAGAATCACCCCGACCTTCAATTCTCTGTTAAGATGAGGTTGGGTTGGGAAAACGCGGAAGAATGTCTGGCTTTGCTACCCTTACTGAATGAACTGCCACTGACACATATCATCATGCATCCCCGATTGGGAAAACAACAATATAAAGGGGAAGTAGACTTAAAAGGTTTTGAAACCTTCTACAACGAGTGCCGCCATCCGCTTATGTATAACGGCGATTTACTTACAATAGAAGATATACAGGCCATCAGAGAACGTTTCCCACAACTGGCAGGTATCATGATAGGTCGTGGACTGCTTGCCAATCCCGCCTTAGCTTTGGAGTATCAACAGGGACATCCGCTTTCCGAAAAGGATATGCAGGAGAGACTCAGATTGTTCCATGCTGACGTATTTGCCCAGTATGGTAATCTTCTGGAAGGGGGAGACAAGCAACTGCTGACGAAAATGAAGAACTTCTGGGAATATCTAATGCCGGACGGAGACCGGAAGGCAAAAAAAGCAATTCATAAGTCCAACAAGCTGGAAACTTACCAAGCGGCAGTCCGCAGCTTGTTGGGATAATCATTAATCTTATTCCGGATTTACACCCGGAATCGTATGTACATCCTTACGTATCTGCGCTACATGATGCAGCTTCATCCAATCGTGCAGGTACTCCCGGTGTTGCAACAGAATCTCTTTGTATTTCTCCTCGATGGCGAGATTCCGCATTTCACCACGGTCTTTTTCCATATCAAAAAGTTGCTCACGATAACGGCCTTTGTCATACAACACATATTTATAGCGAGAGGTACGTAAAGCCCAGCCACGTGTGTTCCCGCCTTTATCGAAAGTGGTTTCGGTTACGATATAGTCCTGGTGCTTCAATGACGGATCGGCTTTCTCTACCAACGGTCTGAAAGAAACACCATGCAACCCTTCAGGAAGCCGGATGCCTGCCCAGTCGCAAACTGCTGCAAAAAAATCGACACCATTATTCACGAGTTGCGGCATCTCCTTGCCGGCATTCTTCTTTCCCGGTAAGGTTACAATCAGAGGGATATTTACCACCTCTTCATATAAAGCCGATTTCTGGTTCCAATGGTGTGCTCCCACTCCATCGCCATGATCACTGGTAAATATCACGACTGTATTCTTCCATAAATCCTGTTTATCTATAGCATTCAAAATCTTACCGATTTCTGCATCCACCTTTTCAACCAGACGGTAATAGAGGCTTCGGTAACGGCGCCAATCATCCGGAGTGTAGTTACGGGTAGGATAAGCCGAATAATTCAGGCTCTGCTCATAACTGATAACATCAGCGTCATAGGGATTCTTAGCGAAATTAAGAGGTAGTCCCGGCCACTCATTCTGCGGCAGGTCTTCTATATTTCCCCAAGGCAAATTCTGGCTACGTGCGTACTCACAGATATTATGCGGGTTATCGAATCCCGCCACCAGGAAGAAGGGTTTGGTATGTTTTTGTTCCAGAAAGTCGACACAGGCTTCCGCCAACCCATTATCACTATGAGGATGGATAGTAGTAAAACCGAACTCTTTATCCGGCATGGAGGCTGTATGTACATGCCATTTACCGGCATAGATACAATCATAACCGGCATCCTGCATCAATGTCCCCAAAGTCCGGATACGCAATGAGTCCGGTATCGGTGTACCGTTTCGGGCAAGTCCTACTTCGTGCGAAGTATAGCCTGTAAACATAGCTGCCCTGGCAGGTCCACTCAAAGGCGTAGAGCAATAGGCATTACGGAACAGGACACCTGACTCTGCCAGCTTATCCATATTCGGAGTATGCAAGTCATCGTTTCCCATGCAACTCATCGCAGAGGCTGTCTGTTGATCGGTTACAATATAGATGATATTAGGCAACTCTTTCGCCCAAACTAGGGAGGGAGCGACAGCCGTTGCACACAACATTATATTCTTTACTTTCATCACAGTTCTATTTTAAGGATTAACTTCATTATTTCTTCAGCTCCACATCAAAGCTGGCGGCATCTCTGCATGTAAAACGCAGAACCGTTTGCTGCTTATCTTTGGAAATCACTTTGCAATAGGGAGTTTCTGCAACCTTCCATGCGCCCTTTAGAGTAACGGTTACAGGTATCTCACCACTATCATTGTCAATCCAAGGACGCGAATAAATGCTGCGTTCCATACGTTTGCCATCCTTGTCAAAAGCCTCATCGCTCGGCCCCCGATATAGTGCCAGATCCGGTTGGGAAACGGTCAATAAGAGCTTATCTTTGTCTTCACGTATCATGACGAGACAGGAAGTATCAGCTTTCTGCAGCAAACCCTCCTCAGGCAATGCCTGTGGTGTTTCAAAAAGTACGTATGAGGTCAGCTTATCAGTCAGAGAACGAACGATATGAGCGTTGCGATCCTGTTGCAATACCTTGTAAGACGGTTTCTTTGCGAAAGCTTTCAAGGAAACTGCATCCGTACGGGGCAGGACAGCATATTCATAAGAAGCACCCTTCGGAGCCTTTCCATGCTCTAATACCAATGAAACCCAATCACCGGAAGTAGGTTTCGGATTACGTTCACCTACGGTAACTTGTGGGAAATTCTTTTCATATTTTGCCACTTTCATCGAGTTTTTCGACAAATAATAACCTACTCCGTTAGGATCGATATAGGTCTGTCCGTCACTTTTATAAGCTGCCCAGTAATCATGCATTTCGGGAGTAGTGGCTGCCAATTGGAAAACGGTAGTCTCTGTCGGGAACTCTTCATTTGTATTCTCAATATCCGTACCCAGACATACAATCGTTCCATTGAAGAAGTGATAAGACTTGCGGGCACGGTGTGAGCCGTTGTACTTGTCATGCTCATGAAGCTTCATGCCGAAGTTACCATTTAATTTCGCCTGAGACAAGCCACCAGCAAAAGCCTCATCGGAATAAAGCATTTCTTCCATGCCGGAGAAAGTATCTACATTCATCACTTTAGCGCGAAGCTGATCGAATGGTAAATGAATAGTCGTCGTACCGGGGAAACGGTTCCAATCGAATCCTGCTTCTTGCCAGCCACTGGTGGTAAAAGTAACCATTTCATCGGGCTTTCCGGTTAATATTTGCATGCTGCCGTGAGCCAAATAACGACCGAAGAAGTTGGCATCCAGATAATGTTCTGCTGCCCAAAGGTAACGGGAATGTCCACGTACCACAGCTGCCCAGTTATCCCGGCGCTGTACTGAAACACAACCGTACCCTAACGCCAGATTACCTTGCGGATTGGGCTCGGGGCGGAATCCCTGTGCTTCAAATAGCTGTTTTAGCTTTTGTTCGTAAGCGGTAGATGCTTTCGGCAGATAATCAGGAGCATTCTTATCAGGAGTTTCCGTATAAGAAACCAGACGCAGATAAGCAGCAGCCAGTTCAGGGTCATATTTCTGATTTCCATCGGGAGTACCAGCCAATGCCAAAGTAGCATATTGTATGGGAATCAATTGTCCCTTTCCATTGGGATGGCGCCCTGACATGGAAAGAGCCCATTGTTTGGTATTACAATAGAAACGCATGGTGAGCAATACATTCTTTACTGTTTCGTGCGCTATTTCAGATACTTTGAATCCTGTTCCACTCAACAGATAAATCATATTCGTAGCACCATCCAAACCACCGACCGCATAAGCCGGATAGTTATTGCGATGATGGAAACAAGCACCGTCTTTTTTGAAAGAACCGGCCAATCCGAGTGCCGGACGGCAACCATAATCTATCCAGCGGGAGAAAGAACGGAGATATTGAAGTTTCTCAGGAGTATCTTCCATAATCAGGATACTTGCCATGCGCCCCTGCGTCTGTGTATTGAAAGTATCTATATCAATGCCATTGACCGTGGGTTTAGGATACACCTCATTAGTAATGGCATACCAACGCAAGGTGCGTTCCGCTTCATTCAGCTTTCCGGCTCCCCTCAATACGTCTTTCATCAGGAAGTAGGCCACATACAAACCGCGCATGCTGTATCCGTAATGATGGATATTCCCCCAACAACTGCCATAGGCTACTCCCTGATCAGTGATATGGTCGTACATGGCCAGAAACTTCTGTTTCAGTTCATCCTTTGTCACAGCATCCGAAGCATTGTTATAGGCATAGGCTATCCGGCGCATCAGATTGAAATACTCACTCATCTCCATCCCTAACTTAGTGAACATGCCTTTGTCCCAGTTGGGATACATACGTTCGTAAGCTTCTGCCTGTCGTACCATGAAGATGGGTAGTCCGCTTACAACACCGTTCTTATAAGTAATCCCATAGAAATCATATTTCTTACGAATACCTTCCATCTCTTTTTCTGTCAGTTTAGAAGGAGTATAAAGCATATCGCGGAAACGTTTTTCCATCAACTGCATATCTTGTCTGTCCTTCTCACTAACCGTAGTAAGGGCTATTTCCGGTTTCCACAGGGAGTGTTCATAAATCACCAGCCAATGATTAGTGGTTCCTTTATTAACGAAGGGTACCTGCACATCAGCAGTTTGCTGACGGGCATCCACTTTACTGGCAGTTATCAGATGGTCAATGAACAACTCTCCTTTCACGTCGGGTGCAACGATACGCAGTTCATTCATCCCAGGTTCAGGAGTACCTTGCATATCGCGCTCGTAGCAGACCCAGGCAGCACGCCAACCTGTGAAATTAATACCGAAAGGAAAAGAAGTGCACTTCTTTCCGTCTTTCAGGAATTCAAACTCAATAGTAGTATTCTGGGCTTTTGCGTTGTACACCCAGACAATAAAGGCGGAAAGGTACAGGTCCTTTCCGGTGGGGTCTTTCTTCTCGAACTTCAGATCACGCTGAAGGGTTAGTATAGAACCGGGTTCAAAGGTCCAGCGTAAACTGTGCGTACCGTCTTTATAATGTTGGTCGCTGATGCCGAGTGTGGCTTTCGTTGCGCTCAGCCCGGCAGGAAGCTCTGGTTGTTCAAAAGAGAGTAACCGGTCATTCTTTACAACTTGTGCCGACAGGCTAAAGGAAAACAGTGCAGCACATGCAGCAACAAGGGTAGATTTCATCAGATTAAGTTTCGTCATCATGGTATGAGAATATTAATGGGATTAATTCAAACGTTCGATATGGAAGTTAGTGAAACGAACATGATTTTGCAGAAGACGCAGGCCAAAGTGCCCATCACCTGCACCGGCTTCGAGAGGCAGACGGAAAAGCTCCTCACCATCTACTAAGAAAGTTGTGCTATTATTCTGAACACGAATCCGGATATGATACCATCGGTTCGGCTTCAATAGATGAACAGGATCGATATACTCTTTAATCAAAGGTTTGATGCGAGCCTCATCTACATCGTAAAACTGACCGTAGTAACGACGAAAACGGGTAGTGGTATTATCATTACCACCATAGCCTACATAGAACAGATTCAATGTATTATAGTTACGGAAGATGCCATTTCGCCAAGTGGAGCGAGCTAATAGTTTGCCAAGGTGTTTCGGATCGTTTGCAGCCCAGAAGCAGTTCATGTCGCTAAGACGATCGTGTTCTCCGCCATTCATCACCATGCAGATATGATAACTGATTTCATAATCACCGGTCAGGCGGTCTTTATACCATAAAGTAAGCCCTTCGGGCACGATAAGTTCAAGCGTATCTTCACGGATGGTGAAGTCCATCATCCCCGACTGGTCTTCGGCAATCCAATGGCCCAAAGAAGCGCGCTCTTGCGCCAATAAAGTACAAGGGAGAAAAAGGAAAATACATTCCCACAGAATATGTATGAAAGTTGAACGTGTCATTTCCGGTATTAGTTTCGTTTACAATATTTCCACATTGCAAAGAAACGGTACTTTTTAGAGAAAATGACACATAAATCGTACAAAAAAGGTATATTTTAGTAATTTAAGGATGCATCTCCTCAAACGCTTTATTCTCCTCTTCTATTGTAGTGATAGTTTCCGGCAACTCACTGATAGGAAGATCGAAGTTATACCAATCAGTATAGCAATCGGTAACATACCACTTTCCATCAATCAGCTCGAACACTACGCGAAGGGAAGCTTCCGACTCATCATAGCCAGCCTCAAACTCTTTATGCTTGGGGTTGTTCACGGTAAACCGGGAGACATAAACTCCGCCCTCTTCGTCTGTGATGCGTTCTTCTTTAAACGCATCTTCACCCAGCAACGCCCACTTATCACGTGTAAACGGAAAAGTTTTCTCCGTCTCACCATCTTCCTCTAACAGGGCAATGGGAGTTTTCAACGGAAACTTGATACGGGAATACTGGAAAGAAGCACTGGAAGTAAATTTCTTGAGGAATGCCTGGAAGTCCTCATTAGCTGCGGCAGCCTGACTATTCGTAGTCGTCAGCATAAGTACCGCGAAAAGACAAAATACAAAGTGAATTGCTTTCATCTGGTTACAATGTCAAAGGGTTTATTAATCAGGCGCAAAGATAATGCAAAATCCGAAAGCGATACAAAACAAACTTATTTAATATTGTTAAGGTGTAGTTTATCTTATCCGCAGAAAATAAGAATAATCCATCCGTTACCATATCTTCAAACATATGAGATAATATTACAAAGAAGATACATATTATATCCGTTCCTTTACTACCAATAACACGATATATCCAATACTTATGAAAACAATAATATCATTTATGCTTTTTAGTATTCTGACATCATGTATCCAACAAGAAAGTCAGTTAGAGCAAGCAATATCGCAAAGTGGAGACAACCATATTGAACTGGAAAAGGTCTTGCTACACTACTCCGTAAAAAAACGGAAATTCGCCTACCTATGCGCATTTAATAATGAGAAATGGGTCCCGATACATTTCGGAGAGATCAGCGAGAATACAGTAACATTTGAAAATGTAGGAACCGGCATTGCCTGCATTGCAGGATATTGGATCAATGATGAAATAGTTCCCGCATCCTATCCGTTTCTAATAACCAGTACAGGAAAGCCCCACTATTTGCGCCCCGATAAAAAGCAGACGCAGACACTGCGCCTCAAACGTAAATATCCGCTGGTTAATTGGGTCAACCGCAATAGCGACAAAATGGTAGGGGCAAAAATAGAAGCTTCACATCTCCCCTCTTTCATCCCCTCAGTCGAAGTATCCACCTTGTCAGAAAACGCATATTCCAACTATGCGGATCATTTCATCTCTCATCCGCATAAATACCGGTATTGGAGAATTTTGATTCCAAGAAAGACCTCAATCGCTGAACTGGAATTTTTCTCCGGTAATGACACCGTTCCATTAAAAGGGAACTTTTTCGCATCACCCAAGGAAAAGGGATTTGAACAGAAAAAGGCAGCCCTATCCGACCGGGACAAATTAACTTCCGCCGAAATACAGGATTGGGTGGCTATTGATTTGGGCGCTCCGGCCAGCATCAGCCGCATTCATTACTTGCCTTTGACGGATGATAACAATATAGTACCCGGTGAGACTTACGAGCTACTGGTAGGTGACGACAAAGGCTTCAACAGCCTGGGCATGAAAGTGGCCGAATATTCATACATTGATTTCGATTCGGTACCCGTCAACGGGCTGTATTGGATCAGAAACCATACGAAAGGACGCGAAGAGAGAATTTTCACATTTGAAAGAAACAGAGTCATCTTCAGATAAAAAATGATAAAACAAGCCTTTACATATACCGACTTATACGCTTGCGCATTCGCGCTTTACCTTATTTGCCACACCGTTGGAACGTCCGATAACCTTATGGACAAAAATGATTGGCTGATATGGGGTTGCGTTGCACTCTGCTATGCAGCAGTGCGTTGCTTGACACGGTCCTGTCAATACAAGTTATTGGGTATAATCGCAATTACCGGATTTATTCAGTCCCTCATCGCATGGGGGCAATTTTGTGGTTGGGCAGAATCCAACCACAACAACTTCCCGGTTACAGGCAGTTTCAAGAACCCGGTACCTTTGGCAGGTTATATCGGTGCCTGCCTGATATTAATCGTAGAATTTATGTCGTTGTGCTATAAGGAGAACAGAAAAACAATCTTTACCCTATTGATACCCGCAGCAGCCTCAATATCGGGAATTATCATCCTCTCCTATTCCCGAGCCGCATGGATAGCTCTGCTCATATCCCTTATACACCTATTGGCAAGGTACCGCAAAATCCGATACCGGCACCTATTTCCCGTAGCGGTATTGTGCCTTTCTTGCTTGGCAGCCCTCTATTTCCTGAAGAAAGAATCTGCCGACGCGCGATTGTTTATATGGAAAAACAGCGGACAGCTTCTTCATACTTCCCCATTAACAGGTTCGGGCGTAAACACCTTTGCATCCCGGTACATGTATACACAAGCCGAGTATTTTGCAAACCATCCGGACTCTCCCTACAAACTCAAAGCGTCCGATAACAGCCATGCCTTCAACGAATACCTGCGCATCATAGTCGAATATGGAATCATCGGACTTATTCTGCTATTTTTGTTGTTCAGAAGCATGTCGTTTTTCCACCCCGTATTATCTTTCTATTGCATCTTTGCCTTTTTTTCATATCCGTTGGAAATCACGCCCATCATATTGCTGGTAACCGTCATGGCGGCATCATATCCGGGAAAAAACATCTGCTATTATCCCCGATATATCTTGATAACCATCTGCCTGTCGGCGTCATGCCTCCTTAGTTACAGAGCATGGCGATTCAAGTCCGAAGAACGGGAATTAAAAAGTATGATTCATGAATACGGGTGCTTGCCCGGTGCCGGACTGGAGGACAAACTATTCGGATATTATCCTTGCTATAAGAATAACCATATATACATTGCTTCCTGCGCTATGCAGTTCTACAAAAATAAAAGCTATCCCAAAGCAGAAGTCATGTTACGGCGGGCATCCGTGCTATTTCCTTCCTCAAGGATCTTGTACGACTTAGGCAATTGCTGTCACCGGCTTCAGAAATACGAGGAAGCAGAACGGTTTCTGTCCATCGCCTGCAACATGGCTCCGGGACACGTCTTGCCGCAATACTATCTGTTTCGCCACTACGCCGAAACCGGCCAAACCCATAAGGCACTGAATAGCGCCCACACGATCATTCATAGCAAATTCAAACAAGAAGGCTCTACCGCTCTTCAAATGAAACATTTGGTAAAAGAGTATTTGAGCAAAACAAAGGAAGGAGGTGAGAGACAATAAAAGAATTTTAACCGGAAAAAAGAATGTATTATTAATCAACAAAAATACATTAGTTATGAAAAAGAAAAAACTAATATTCATCTTAGCCCTATTCGCAGTGATATGGAATTCGTGCTTTGATGATTTACCCTACTCGCGACGGCAAGAGCGGAATCAGAAAACAACGGATGATGCCATAAGCCTCAACGCAGTAAAAAAGTATTATTCGCACATCCCCCTATTGACTTTGCCACAGACACAAGACAAGGCAAACGGTGGTCATGGAATGAATGATAGCATAGATACCGCGAAAGACAGTACCCACGTACACACTGATGCGTGTCAGCACAAGCATCACACACGCGGCCTGCCGGATATTCAAGAGAGTAACATTGTTCCTCTATGGGATGAAGCCAGAGAATGGTCGGATTCAGTATCCGTCTATATAGAAATACCTCTGAATATCAGTGGCGGGAAATTATAGCCCATAAAACAATGAAACGAAAAGGAAAAAAAACTATCTTTGAACGTGTCAGACCGGAGTTCATGCTTGTGTTTGAACAGAGGCTCGGGAAGAAAAAGACAAATTGCTATATGGTTACCCTGATAGGAGAAAAAGACTATATGAAAAAGCACGGAAAAAAAATGAAAACAATGCGTCATATTCCCGATAACCATGCTTTCACCGGAATATGGTACAAGTCTTATCCGAGCGGACGCATCCAATCGGCCTATTATTATACCAATGGCAAAAGAACGCACAAAATCTTCCGGGCCGGATGCCAGCAACAATCTGACTATTCGAAAGACAACGACTTCCTTTCCATCAGTCTGGTAGACCGTTCCTTATCAGCTTCCAGTTATTCTATCGACTGGGAAAATGATGTCTACTATTGTGCCTTTTGTGGCTTGTATCATACATACGACGGTGGCGGATGCGAAGTCTTGATTGAGTATTGTACCAGATGCGGACAAAACGTTGACGACTGCAACTGTTGCTATTATTGCGGGAATGATCCGTGTACTTGCAATGTGTGTTTCGTATGTGGAAGCGACCCTTGCACTTGCTATTCCCAATGCCCCGATTGTGGACACGATCCTTGCATCTGTTGTCCGGATTGCCGTAATTTTCCCTGTACTTGTTGTCCTAATTGCGGCAATGATCCTTGCATTTGCGATGATGAAAATACAGAGCCGGACAATCCGGATGACTGTAATGGTCCCAAATGTCCGGAGTGTGGAGGACTGATTATGGATGGCATAACCACAAGGGCGAGTGTTTCTTGTCCAATATGTGATGGAAAAAGATGTCCGGTTTGTGAGAAAAGACACTGTAAAGAAGTCCATAGCAACTGTGATCCAATCCCTGCTTCCGGCAAAATCAAAGCAAGTGCGAACACTATGTATAATACGATGAAGAATACCTATCCTGATGGTCCCGAAACATTTGCTTTCAGTGATTTTGAGAATCTTCTCAGAACCAATGGACATAATGAAAACTCTATCGGCCTGTCTTATTATTCGGATGAAGAGGTGTATAGACTAAGGGAGTTAAAAACAGGTAATTCTCCAACCAGTGTCAAAGTCACTATATTTACTACAACTGTGGCTACCATACATAATCATCCTAACGGTACTCCACCGTCCGGAATCGACTTCTTGAATACAGCCAAATGGGTGTCTGATAATAATGTTTATTCAACCACGTATGTCTATACCACCAATGGTAATTATGCACTATATATTGAAGATGTCCAAAAAGCAAAACTGTTTTATTCTAAATATTCGAACTGTCTCTCAGATACAGAAACAAAGATGTTTAAAGCAGAATCCGATTTAGATAAAAAATGGGAAAGTATCTATAAGGAACTAAAAGGACTATCCGATACCGACAGACACATGATGTCGCTTGCCGAATTAGCCGAACAGACTAATTCAGGGATTCGCATATTGAAAAGTGAGCCTTCAAGCAGCAACTCTTTCGGATTATACTATACCCAAACGATTGATGATAAAATTATACCGTATAACTGTAAATAACAAACTTATGAAAAATTTAATTCTCATTTGGTCACTATTGGTGGCATCCATATCCGCTTTTGCACAGGACAGATATATATCTGTCTCTTATACACATCTCCGAGCCCACGAGACTAGCGCT
>ERZ1027219.144-NODE-144-length-22662-cov-5.901093_pt1 | contig 22662 bp, 9 predicted proteins | sample MGYA00519480_ERZ1027219 | MGnify/ENA primary metagenome ERZ1027219 (study PRJEB26926, sample SAMN06164539) | human gut metagenome | biome: ENVO:00009003; feature: ENVO:2100002; material: ENVO:00002003 | host: Homo sapiens | place: USA | collected 2012 ...
TATTAAAATCAGCTTAAAAACCACTTTTTAAAGTTTATTAAACCAGATATTGGATGCAATTAAGACAAAATTAAGCGAAAGGTAACACCCCGGACTTACTTTTGCATGTAGTTTATAGCTCTCTAATTTAACTACTAATAAAAACATCATGAAAAAATTATCCTTAAACTGTATGAATGAAAATTCATCATTGCACTTTCCGCTTCTTCTGATAGCACTCCTGCTTTTCTCAATCTCCGCAGAAGCCAAAGTAAAACTCCCCGCCGTGCTTGCCGACAACATGGTGCTGCAACAGCAAACCGACGTCAAACTCTGGGGACAGGCGCAACCCAAAGCCACCCTGATCGTTAAGACCTCCTGGAACAACAAAACGTATAAGGCGACAGCCGACAATCAAGGTAAATGGGAACTAAGCGTCGCCACTCCCCCCGCCGGAGGTCCCTACGAAATAACCTTCAATGACGGCGAACCGCTCACCCTAAGGAATATACTGATAGGTGAAGTATGGTTCTGCTCCGGACAGTCGAACATGGAAATGCCCATGGGCGGCTTCGACCGTCAACCGGCGCAAGGCACCAACGACATCATAGCCAAAGCCAAAGCATCCACTCCCATCCGCATTTATAATACAGACTCCAAAGACGGAAGATGGATACGCCAGTCCAGCAAGACCCCGCAGGAGGATTGCCTGGGAGAATGGCTGGAGAACACTCCGGAAAACGTGTCACATACCAGTGCGGCGGCTTACTACTTCGCCCGGTACATCCAGGAAGTGCTGGACGTTCCGGTCGGCATCATTATCTCCACCCTCGGCGGTTCCAAAGTGGAGGCATGGATGAGCCGGGAAGCCATATCCCCGTTCAAGAGCATCGACCTCTCCATTCTCGACAACGACGAAAAGATAAAGAACCTCACCAATACTCCCTGTGTGCTCTACAACGCCAAGATTGCCCCTTTCCTCAACTTTGCCATCAAGGGCTTCCTCTGGTATCAGGGAGAAAGCAACCGTGACAATGCCGATTTATACAAAGACCTGATGCCTGCCTTCGTCAAAGACCTGCGCAGCAAATGGAACCGAGGTGAGTTTCCGTTCTATTTCGTGGAGATAGCTCCTTTCAATTACGAAGGTGCCGACGGGACTTCCGCCGCCCGCATGCGCGAAGTGCAGTTGCAGAACATGAAGGATATTCCAAACAGCGGCATGGTGACTACCCTGGACATAGGCCATCCCGTCTTCATCCATCCCATGGACAAAGAGACCGTAGGTAACCGCCTGGCACTTTGGGCACTGGCGCAAACGTACGGACGCAAGGGATTCGGCTATGCAACTCCCATCTATAAATCAATGGAAATATCGGGAAACAAGATATATATTAATGTAGAGAACGCGCAACGGGGACTTTGCCCCATGTGGACTTCGCTCGAAGGATTCGAGATAGCCGGTGAAGACAAGGTTTTCTATCCGGCTTTTGCAGAAATAGAAACTAGTACCACCCGCCTAGCGGTATCGAGTGACAAAGTGCCGCACCCGATAGCCGTGCGCTATGCTTACAAGAATTATACGACGGCAAGTGTATTCAATATCTACGGTCTGCCGTTGGCTCCTTTCCGTACCGATAATTGGTAAGAGCTATGAAAAGATAATTCGGGAAATCAAAACGGTAAGAAATTATTCGAAAAAGAAAGGAATGAATAATAAAACGGACTAATATTTTACGCATATTATCACCATTCCTGGAAAAGATATGTTTTTTTATCATTTTGTATGTAGCATCATCACCATTCGCATTAAGCATTTACAACAGCTGACCTATATCTGTAAACTTGTCGGCATAAGCCGTCCGAGTTACCAATATAGGTCAGTAGTTATTAATACCTAATGGATGGAATGTCTATCCTAATATATAAGTGGTATATTATATCACCATCGATATTATAATAAACAATACTTATCTTCTTTATTTACTTCTTATCAGAACCGTAAATCAGTCCCGTCCCCGCCTTGCTGAACCGGAATCCGGAGACATAATAATTGTTAGTCAGTTCTATTGATTTACCCTGTTCGCCGAGCTTTGCATACCCATCATCTCCGGTAGCCGCCCTTCCCATTCGTTGGGCAAAATAAGAAGTGTACACATGCGCTTTGCCACCTCTTACATCCACGCCCTGACCGGAACGTGTGAAGTTGGCCTGCTGGAACGATACGATACCATTGTTTATTATCGCCCCAAACACAGGACTGCCCCAGAATGCACTGTTGTACAACACCAGTTTGGCATTGGGATGCACCTTGTCCGTGTTCACCTTATCCCCCATGAGGACGTACGACCGAACCGGCTCGTTCGGAATCTGCGTATTGACCAGTTCCGAGTTGATGGCAACTATCTTGGTATCCTTGTCCGCATCTTCCACAAACAGAGAATAAGTACATCCGTCGGAGCCATGTCCTATTACGGTCATCTTGCCCGGATACTTGCCCGTGATGGCATCTTTCAGGAAATGTATTCCATATACCGAACCATAAACAAAGTTATTGAAGATAGTCTGGTTCTTGACGTCCGCAAATTTAAGCGCACTGCAATTAGACTGTACAAAACGCATCATGGATACTCTCGGATAACCCTGTCCGCCTTCCGGAAGTCTTGAACCGTAGTGGGGATTGAGCTGCATGTTGCGGATGAACCCGCCTTCGGCTCCGCCGCCCACCCAGATGCCTGCCCTCAGGGGCACGCCACCCAGATAATCTACATAATGTCCGCTGGTGTCATACGAAGCCAGGTCTATACCTTTGTCGCCCACCGCTATGGTTACGTTGATGATGTACACCTTCGGCCCCTGTCCCTGTATCATGAACGGAGTCTTTCGCGGATTTGCAGCCGTGAAACCATCGGAAGCGATGTTGAGCTGGGCCAGCGTGATGCCCCTGATACCGGCACCGGCCTCGAGCTGTATGAGCGAAGCTCCGCTTTCGCCTGTCGCACCACCGTCATAATTGGTAAACAGGGCCGTACCGCCGCTTTGTGTGTGATGCTGCACATCCCAAGAACCTCTCAGTTCCACTCCCGCAGGAACTTTGATGGGTTGGTCCACCAGATATCTTCCGGCAGGCAAGTATAGCGTACCTCCACCGGCAGCTTTCACGGCATCGAGTGCGGACTGCAACTCGGCCGATACATCCCGGGTGGGGCGATTGTTATTGTAACCCGTTGCCCTTGCCAAGTCTGCTTTCAGCACATTGTCCGATGCAGGTTTCGGATGCACGGCGATATTGGTCTTTATGTTTTTAGGAATCGGGGCGAAAGTGTATTTCTTTCCGGTGATAACCTCCACGTCGGCAGCAGTGCTGTGGTTGTCAATCTGCAATTTGGACTTATAGCCCGAATTAACCGACTTCAGCGTATACGTATCCGCACCCAGGTACACATGTCCGGTGCTCTTCTTGAAGTCGCATTGCGACAGCAGTACATTACCGCTGTTTATCTTCAGGGCATAGTCGGGATATTCATTGAATGTGCAGCTTTCAAACGAAATGACTCCGTCGCGGCCGTCGCTTACGATAGGCCCGTTGAAGTCCACTCCGTTGAATTGCACGGAGGTGCTGAAATCCTTGTAGAAGTACACGGCATTGTCGCCCTCACCGGCGGCAAAGGAAGAGTTGGATATAAGTATGCCGTAGGGGTTGACGTCCTCAACGTACAATCCGTTTCCGCAACCGTCCACGTGCACCTCGTACAACTGGGCGTTCGGCGCATCGGCAAAGCCGGGTTCGCGTCCTATCCATACGCCTGTCTTATAGCCCGATACAAGCAGATCGGACACATATTCCCAGTCCGAACGGTGCATTTGGTATCCCGTGCCGTTCGCCTTGGTGTAGGCCGTCACGTCGGCAAGGGAGGGTGCACCCGGAAGGCCGGACTTGGCCCAGTATTCGGGGCTGATGCGGACATTCTCGATACGGCCGATGTCGGTACATACGTGCACTTCGATGCCTTTGTTGAGAGCGGTCATGTAACTGTCCAGCACATAATGCAGTTCGCTCGGTGCGGAGTTGAAACCGTTGTAAGCATTCACAAGGGTGACGTGCTCTATCGTGGCGCAATCTCCCTGAGTCTGGAAGAGCGTCCACGGATAGGGTTTCACATCCTTGATGTCCTGTTCGGGATACCAGATGGAGAGATTCGTAACTCCGGTACCCGCGTTCATTTCTATGAACCGGTCGGCAATGCTGGTATAGGTAGTGCGCAGCGCATTGCCCGCCTGTCCGTCGTTCCACCAGCTTTCCACGCTTCCGTCGTGATTAGGCGCATCCTTGCCCACACGCACCTCAAGGATGGTTCCGAGCACTTTCCCGTCGTTGGAAGCGGGGTCGGCCCAGTCGCCACGAAGCTGCACACCGGGATGGAGGCGGAGAACGAACTCGAAGTGGAATTTCTTGTTTTCCTCCGAACGCCCCCGACGAACCCTGACGTTCTTGACGCCGACCTGCGTGCTACGGAACTCGTAGTTTCCGGCGGGTATATAGACCACACCGCCGCCATTCTTGTAGGCTGCGTCGATAGCCGCCTGGAAGGCAGCCCGGTTGTCAAATCCCGGCACGGCTTTGGCACCGAACTCAGGGGCAGTCACGACAAAGTCGGATATGGCCCAGTCTTTTGTGGGATAAAGGGTTTTGATACTTTGTTGAATCACTTGCTGCTTTTGCGCCCGCACACAGGCCACATTTGCAGGAAGCACCGTCAAGAGGACCATCATGGCCGCCGTTCCTAACTTAGAAAATGTTTTCATGAGAAGAGTATTTGATATAGTTACATAATATTTTCCTGGCTACTTCTGCAGGCCCGGAGAGGTCGTTCAGATTATCTGCAATGTCCAGTGCAGAGAAGATGATTTTGCCCTTGCCGCAGGGAATGACGCCTACGGCGGTGCCCAACTCGAACGGAGTACTCCGGTAGGAGCCTACCACCAAGTCTTCTCCCTGCACACGGAAACCGAATCTGCGGTCACCGTTCCGCACCACCGACTGGTAGGGCCAGTTCAAGGCAACATCCACCGGAAGGCCGTCGAACAAAGGATGCTTTTTCACGAAATGGATTCCGCCAATCCAGTCTTTCCCTACGTTATAATAACCGTTATAGGCAATATGGGTATAGTCTGCCACGGCCTGCATCCAGGTTTCGGTAGCGCCGAGGAGGATTAATGTTGTTCCGTCATTCTTAACCCGATCGAACAGTTTCTCCGGAGCAATGGCGGTTGCACTCGGCTGCGACCATTTCAGCTGTATCTTGCCCGACTGACGGGTCTGGCGATATACCAGCCGCACTTTTACCGGTTTGCCGGCTTCCATTATCACCGGTCTATCCTGCTTGATGGGGGATTCATTGTAATATTCGTCAATCAGCTGCTGACCGTTGACGTACATGCGTACACCACGGTTCGTTTCAACCCCAAGCAGATACTGGCCGGACTCGGACGGATAGAGTTCCCCTTCCCATACCACAGAGAAAGGCTGATTGGCAGGAACGGAGGCATCGGGTTGCGCACCATCTACAAATGTACGATTAATATCCATATCCGGCTTCACGGAGGCCACAATATTCATGTCTCCCTCGCTGTACCAGGTCACTTTCAGGGTTGAGTTGCCACCCTTGTCCTTGAAATAGGCGGGAGGAATAACCCCCGGTTCGTCCAGCAACGGACGGTTGACAACCAGCCAGTCCAGTTTGCCCTGTCCGGAACTGAAAGCGGGAAGTTCCTTGCCCGTTTCTTTTTTATAGAAAGCGGCCACTTTGTCATCGCCATCTCCATAATAGGCCCCGTTGCCGGACAAATCGGATGCTTGCCAGCCGACGGCAACCACCTCATCATGCCCACGGGCGCATATCTGCCGGTTGTCCGCCTTGATGGCAGCTTCTATGCGGTAGGTACCTTCCTGTGCGTTGACGGGAATCTCCACATTCTCCAGCAACAGCTGTCCGAAGGTTTCACCTCCCTTGAGGTTTACTTTCTCCTCTCTGGTATAAACCACCTTTCCGTCGGGAGCAATCATCTGGATTTCAAGAGTATGATTGCCTTTCAGGTCTTTCTCGTTCACGATATAGAAGTCCACCGCTGCGCTTCCCGGAAGCCGCACCACCTGGTTGCGCGATGCAACGGCCATATACAGAGGCTGGTTATAGTATGCCAGGATGGAGGCATCTCCTTTGGGATTACGATAGATGTCCACAATGCCGGAATGATTGTCGTAAGGCATGGCCTCCCAGCCGTTCACCATGTAGGCATCGCCCAGGTTCTGCATTCTCATGCCTTCGATGCGTCTGCCCTGATGCTCGAATGAGACGTTGCCCATCACCCGCGTCAGAGAATCGAGCGTACCGAAGTGGGGCGCAAGCCCTTTCCGTTGGAAGTAGTCGGTGAAAGCCTTGTACTGGCTCTTCCAGAAAAGGCCGTCCCAACCGGTTTTGCCGCTGTTTGAAATCTGATTGTATATCATCTGGATGCGGGGAGGCGTGGAAATAGCTCCTTCCTCACCGCGCACGTAGATTTCCTTGCGGTTGGTGGTGTACATGATGTTATCTTTAGGGCCTTTGTAGTAACTCTCCACGTAGGTTTCGGGACCTCCGGCACGGTGGTTGTCGAACCAGCCTTTCCGGTACAGCGTCGTATCGAACGGCAACATGTGCGATTTGGAATCTTCTTCCCTATCTTCGCTTCCCGCCCAGCCGGAGGTGAAGGTCATAATTCTACCGGGGTCCACGGCATGAGCCTCGCGCATGTCATTCATTCGCTTGGCAACAAGCTCCTTATCACGTGACAACGGACCGCCAAACTCATTAATCAGATTAAAGATGATAAGACTCGGATGGCTGCGGTCGCGGTGTACCATGCGTTTCAGTTTCTCGTTCACGATGGTACGGATAAACGGGTCGTGATTGGCGGAATGGAACGAACCCGGTTCCTCATAATAAAGTAACCCCAGCTCGTCGGTCTTTTCCAGCACCACGGGACTGCCGATGCAACGGTGGAAGTTCAGCATATTCAAACCCAGCTTCTTGGCGGTGAGGACTTGCTTCTCGGCCATTTCGGGTGTGGCTATCAGTCCCGTAACCGGGAAGTAGCCCCAACTGATGGCGCTTCTCAGCATCACGCGGCGACCGTTCAGGCGCAGCACTGCGTCCGTGCCGACACCTTCCGCAGAGAACCAGCGGAAGCCGAAGTTCTTCTTATCTCGGTCGAGGGTATTCTTGCCTTTCTTTATCTGAATGTTGCAGGTGTAGAGTTCGGGCGTATCGAGGTCCCACAGTTTGGCATCGGACACGCTTACCGGAATCATCATTTCACGCTTTCCCGGAGGAAAAGAGACGTGCTTCAGCAGTTGGCGGAACACGACTTTATCCGGACGGTTCTTCTCGCTTACCGTCAGCTCCACATCTTGCTTCACACTTGATGGGGTTTCGTTGGTAAAGGATATGATGGCGTTCACCTTGGTCGGCTCCGGGGTATTCTGCATATAAATATCGGAAATGAATACGGGGTTCACACTTTCCAGTTTGACACGGCCGATGATGCCGCTGAAGCTTCTGGCAGGAGGGATGTTGTATTCTCCCCACTTCTGTATGTCGAAGTCCTGCCAGTGGAAGTTACCGCCGGGGTTAGTGACGCGTACGGCAAGCAGTTGCTCCGTTCCAGGTTTTGCCTCCTTGGTGATGTCCACGTGGAAAGGAGTCTCACCAATTAGGTCGTAAGCCACGAGCTTGCCGTCGAGGTACACCTCGGCGCGCATCCTGACGGATTCGAAGTAAATAAGGTGGCGTTTATTCGCCTGGTCGGCAGGTATCGTAATCTTGCGATACCACCAGCTTACTCCTTTGAAATCTTCCGGACGGGGATTGTCCGAAGTGGTGAGATACTCCTCTACCGTGCCGGGTACTTCTACGGATACGGCATCGAGGTTATCGTTCAGAGCTTGCCAGCCGCCTGTGGGTGTATTCACAGGCAGCAATGACAGGTCTGTTATCTCGTGGGGAAGGTAAAGGCGGTCGTTCTGCCAACTTGCTTCTTTGTCGAGCCACAGCGACCAGCCGCCTCCCGTCAATGGAAGCGTGTATCTTCCCTCACCCGCATAAGCCGAAACGGCGAAGAGCAGGGAAAAAAGGAAAGCCAAAGGAGAATACTTTTTCATGGATATTGGTATTAAAGGTTTAATAGGTGTTCATCATTAATCAATGATTAGAAACACTTACTGAATCTGTTGACGGAATTAAAGCATTACTGGAGGGTTATGAATGAAATGACAAAAGAATTATTTTTAGACAAAAGAACATATTCAGAGTATAGTACGGCTTATGTTTTCTTATTTGTTCTTTTGTTCTTATGTCTAAAAAATAATAATCTGTTTAACTCTGTACCGTTATGGGTTATCTTACTTCAACCTTTATAAGTACACAGTTGTTTTTCCCTTTCATGAAAATTCCGTTTACCCCAAATGGTAACTTTGTTCACGCCACACGATAACTCCATTTACATACCGTGGTAAAGACCGTTACATGCCGCGGTAAAGGTCGTTACAATAAGGGGTAAAAGCCGTTACATACGGTGGTAAATGCTTTTACATTTTGAAGTAAACAGTCGATAAATGCTATTTATTGATTATCAGCAAATTAATAAAAAGTTCATCGACAATCTTTAGTTCATTTCTGTAGGGTTATAAATTAATTCCGCCAACAGGTTACTGATTATTTTTCTCTTTTTACTTCTTCAACGTGACCGCCACCTTCTGTAAAGACTTCCCGTCCGAAGTTCCGCCATAAAGCAGTTCGTAGTTTCCGGGGAGGATTTCCATCCGGTTGGTGGCCGGATTAAAGCACTCGAATGTGGAGGCAGGCAATTCAATCTGAATATTCTCCGCCTGACCGGCTTTCAAAGAAACTCTGCGGAAAGCTCTCAACATCTTTATCGGGCCTTCTTTATCAGCAGGATTGCGCAGATAGACTTGCACCACTTCATCGCCGTCCATCTTTCCGGTATTCTTCAATGGTATGGTCAGAGTCATGCTATCACCGGTCTTGATGCTCTTCTTGTCCACCTTGGCCTTGCCGTAGTCAAAGGTTGTATAGCTCAATCCGTATCCGAAGGGGAACAACGGTTTGCCTTTGAAGTAACGGTAGGTGCGGTTGCTCATGTTGTAGTCTTCAAAATCGGGAAGGTCACTGTCCGAAGCATAGAAAGTAAGCGGCAAGCGTCCGGCAGGGTTATAGTCGCCAAACAGGACATCGGCCACGGCTGTGCCTCCCTGCTGACCGGGATACCATGCTTCGAGCATTGCATCCAGATTTTCGGCTTCCCAGGGCAATGCCAACGTGCTGCCCGAACATACAACGAAGATAACCGGTTTGCCGGTCTTCTTCAGAGCTTTCAGCATTTCTTCCTGTACGCGGGGCAGGTCGATGTTAGTGCGGTCGCCTTTCTTGAAACCGGGAAGATCCACAGGCATCTCCTCACCTTCCAATGCGGATGAAAGTCCGCCTACAAAGATGATTGCATCGGCTTCGGCGGCTTTGGCAGCCACCTTATTATAATCTATCTCTTTCTTAGTACCTATATCGAACTTCAGGACAGCTTCTCCACTGGCCTGGTAGAACTCCAATACAACCTTATAACTCTTGCCTTTCACAGCATTCAGACTATATTCCTTATCTTTTGAGAATCCGTCTTTCCAGTCGGAGATAACTTCTTTTCCATCAATGTATAAACGGGCACCGTCATCGGCGGAAACGATGAAAGATACTTCTCCCGATTCTTTCGGGGTAAATACCGATTCAAAGCGTGCCGAGAAATCGGTTAAGTTCACGCCAGGCATAAACACCGTATTGCCACCATTGCCGAAGTTGAGCGGTTCGCTGAAGTGACCGGTAGCCGCGGGAGCGCCTTCCAACTTCTTATTATTCCAGAAAGTAGCTTTGACACCTTTCTTACCATTGTACGAGCAGCAGTCGAAATCGCTGAACAGGGTTTGGGTGCTTACAAAATCGCAACCTTTCTCATAGTACACGGCACCTTCCGGGAGTTTGCTCCTGATACCTTCAAGAATGGTAACGGACTTGGTGGGGAAACCGTTATAGTTTGCCCAAAGCATTACAGAGTCATTGGCATTGGGTCCCAGCACCGCCACCTTACGGATGGATTTGCTCAATGGCAAGGAATTGTTCTTATTAGTCAGCAATACCATGCTCTTACGTGCCATCTCCAAAGCCTTGTCCACGTGTTCCTTCGATTCTACAACCGAGTATGGAATCTCGGACCAGGACACGAGTGTATCGTCATCGAACATGCCCAATTGGAAGCGGGCACGCAGCAAGCGAAAGACGGATTCGTTTATCTTATCTTCCGTAATCAGTCCTTTCTTTACGGCTTCATTCAAGGAAGAATAACTGCCGCCACATTCCAAATCTGTTCCTGAAACCACGGCATCGGCAGAAGCTGCCTCAGCCGACGGATGGGTTTCGTGGTGATTGGGGTAGTAGAAATCTCCGATGGCCCCACAGTCGGAAACAACAATGTCATCATATCCCCAGTCTTCGCGCAGGATACGAATCAAGAGTTGCTTGTTGGAGCAGCAAGGCTCACCTTCAAAGCGGTTGTAGGCACACATCACCTCTTTTACTTTTCCTTCCGTCACCAAGGTTTTGAAGGCGGGCAGATAGGTTTCCCACAAATCGCGTTGAGAGATATTCTTGGAGTCGAAACTATGCCTGTTCCATTCCGGACCGCTATGTACGGCGTAATGCTTGGCACAGGCATGGGCTTTATCATATTTTCCGGCACCGTTGCCTTGCAGGCCTTTTACCACGGCCAGTCCCATGAGAGAGGTCAGATAAGGGTCTTCCCCGTATGTTTCCATACCGCGTCCCCATCGCGGGTCACGGTAGATATTGATGTTCGGAGTCCAGAAAGTCAATCCTTTGTAACCACCCCGCTCGCCTTTACGCTGGAAGTCATGGTATTTGGCACGGGCTTCATCGGATACAATGTCGAAGGTTTCATAAACAGCCTGATTGTCGAAGGTGGCGGCAAGACCTATGGCCTGCGGAAAGACGGTGGCCTTTCCGGCACGTGCCACTCCGTGCAGTGCTTCATTCCACCAGTCATACGCCGGTATTCCGAGGCGTTCGATAGCCGGTGAGCCGTTCTTCATCTGACTGATTTTCTCTTCCAAAGTCATACGCTTCAGCAAGTCCCATGCCCGCTCCGAGGGTGACAGGTTCGGGTTTCTGTAGGGCTCATTTTGTGCTGTAGCCACCAGGGCTACAGCACTCAAACAAAAGGTTACAAAAAATTTCTTCATCATATATTCTTGTTTTTATTCCGCAACAATTGTAAAGTAATTCAAGTCTGCATCACCCGAAATAATATTCAGCACCACTTCGCGCCAACCTTTCTTTTCAAAGTTTACCGTAGCTGCATCTATCTCTTTCCAGGTTCCGCCGGTAGCCGGCAATTCGACTACACTGCCTTCTTTCTTATCAATGTCAAAACGAATCTTCACGGCAGACAGGGCACTATAACGTAACTTGACAACCGAATTGCCCGCACTGAAAGGAAGTTCCACCCATTTCAGCCATTCGCCGGATTCCGTAGCCGTCACACACCAGCCTTCGTAGACATCGTTACACTTCTTTATGTCCAAATCTCCTTTGCGGTATTGCCCGCCACTGTTTCCCGAAGATTTATCTTCAAAGTAGTCGCACGCCTCAGCCTCGACCTTGAACTCTTTCGGATAGGGGTTGCTGCTCCATTTCCGCAAAATATTCAGGCGTTGGTTGGGATAGTCGTAATAGACTTCATCTGTACTTCTCCAATAAGCTGCATTTTCCAGCACATCGGTAAATCCTTCCAGGAATATCAGATTGGCACGGTTCTTCACAGAGTAAGTCAGAGCCTTTTGCAATAACCGTCCATGGTCTGCATCGACAAACATCTTGTTTCCTTTCTTATCGTTTACAAGGAAACCGGGAATACCCACCCCAATCGTCAGGTCCTTGAAGGTGCGCACAGTATAGGGATTATCCATATTGAACCAGTTGTTTATGCCACCGACAACTTCTGTTGCGGCAGTCAGCGTATTGTCGCGCTTACCCCAGTCCTGGTCGATGATTAACAACGGGTCCATGCCGAACTCTTTAATACAATCTTCGCGCACACGTTTCAGGATATATGACAGTTTGCCGGGCACATCTCCGACAAAGCTACAACCCCAGAAATAGACTACCGGACGTCCGTTGTATTTAAAGATATACTTCTCCGGAATATTCTGAAAAGCCAGACGGATATTGTAATCCCAGATATACTGATAAATGGAATCCTGGAACTCTTTGGTATCAACCGCAATATCTTTCAACGGATAGGGTTTGCGCTGTCCCGGATTATCGGCACTGTAACCGGCATAACCGCGCCCTAAATCTTCGTTACGCGCAGCTTCCCACGAGGCAGGGCAGTCATCGAAAATGGCTACCTTAAACTTGTCGGCCACACCACGGCGTTCCATGGCTTCTATCAGTTGCTTTATGTGGGTAGGGTCACCATGGTCTACATACTTTTTAGGATAAGAAGGCTGCAAGCCACGGCAGTTGGCAGCAATATAATCCAATCCACTATATGCGATTTCCTCTACCAGATTATCCCACCAGCCATCTTCCGAGCCTTCGGGTACCGCCTCAAACAGGGGGACATTGTAATAAGTAGTCGGCCTGTCTTCGCCTTTATAATTCTTTCCTTTGCGCAAATCGCCTTCAAAGCCACATAAAGAGCCCAGGATGGCGTTATGTTCCGGTATATCATCTTCACCCGGTTTTTCGGGTTCCAGCTCCGGTTCTTCAGTATCCGGTTTCTTTGGGGGATATGTGTCGTCATTACTATCCGAACATCCTATAAATAAAACGGCTGCAATAAGCAATATATATTTTGTTATTTTCTTCATGTCTTTTTACAATTAATCATTCACTAAAGTGTTAATCATATTCACTAAAAGCTTTCCTGCTATCGGGTCAGTATCAGCTTTTTCCGTGCACAATGTTGAAACGGTGGCTGTTCCTTTTCCATCCTTTATCTGAAGTAAAGTCAGTCCACGCATACTTTCTATTTTCTGAATACGGTCTTCCGGCTTGCCACCATCAATGTAGGCATGAATTTTCATCTGTCCGGCCAGTTCAGTCACATTCTCATTACGGTTTGCTTTCAAGGTAGCATGGCAAGCCAACGGAATTTCACGCTTGTTGTTATTGAAGTAGCGCAGGTCGAGTACACCGATACCATCGAATACCGGTGCATCGTCACGTTCCATGACTACGATGTCGCCTTCCGTTGGTATAATCCAGCCAGTGATGTGTTCCGGATAAACCTTCTTTGCTATCTCCTTGCTGTTCAGCAACAGTAACTTACCGCCCTTCTGCTGATAAGTACGGAGCAGTGTTTTTTCATCATCTGTGCACTCCTTCAGGCCGGAAATGATGCAAAGGTCGGCCTTCCTCTTGATTTGCACCAGCTCTTTCACTGAAGATGCTTTCTGATACTTCACTTGCAGAAAGTCGAGAACAGCGCTCGTATTATCTTTATCCAACAAAACAATCTTTTTGTTCTCGGATACTTTAGCAATATTCCATCTCTTATTCGCCAGTATCAGGTCATATTCATTCTGCGACAATGTCTGTCCGTTCTCTACCAATACCAGTTTCAACTTAACATTCATTTTATCAGACGGCAAGACAGACGGCATCACAATGGCAGGCTCGATATATTTACGGCCATAATACTCCACAGCCGGAAATTGCTCCGTACCTGATGCCAGAATCTTTCCTTTTTCATCCACAATACTCCAGTTCAGTGCCATCGGGAGCAAATCGCGTCCGTCTTCACTGTCATTCACCACATAGATGCGGGTATGGAGTTTTTCTCCGGCATACAAGTTACGCCCCCACAATTCAGCACTGACCAACACCGGCTGCATGGCACGTTGCATGGCGTAATAAGTGGGATAAGGCTGTATGTTCTTATAGTTGTAGCATTGGCGGAACCAAGTCATATAGGCAAAGTGCATGATGCCCGATACCTGTTCGTTGGTGCGACGCAGCGTCTCGGCCAACTCGCCCGTAATGAAGGATTGGACTTTCAGGAAATGCATAGGGTCTGCCCAGTCGTATGCCTCATAACCAATTAATGAATAGGGATTCTGATGAATCAGCTGATAGGAACGGGTTGGATGACCGGTCTCTGCATTGGGATACCCCGTACTCATTTCCTGGCTGATTAAAGGACGTCCCGGAGACTTGAATTGCTTCTGGAATTCACCGTTAAAGAAGCGGAACAGCGAGAAATCATACCAGTTATAGTAAGCATGGTTGTCATCAATATCTCCATCATCCACCGTATTTAGGAAGTCCTGTCCAAAACGTCTCAGTGCTTTGCTGTGCAGATAGTTGGAGTCAAAGCATACCGGACGTGTGGGGTCGAGCTCCCGCATGCCCTTCACAACATCTGATACGATGCGGAACTTCTCTTTCGAACGCTCCATGTCGGCGTCTAGGTCGTAGAACTTCATTTCGTTATTCACAGTCCAGAAAAATACGGAAGGATGGTTCCAGTATTTCTTCATCACGCGTAGCCATTCACTGCTCCAAAGGTCCAGTACGTTCTTGTCCGGTATCGGGGTGGAGTGAATCATCAGCCACGACCAAGTGCCCTCGAAACTAATGGCAATGCCGTTACGGTCTGCCGCCGAAACCCACAATTCATTCCAGGGAGTGGTATGTGTACGAGTAGACTGCACGTTGCCGGCCTTCATCAACTGCATGAATTTATCTGCCAGGATGGAGTCGTTGGGACAAATGGCAAAGGGAATATGGTTTCCTCCGCGCATCCAGAACTTACGACCGTTCAGATAGAGGAAGCCGTCTTTGCGTACGGACGAGTAGTAGTTCTCCATGGCATCACTGGTCTGTGCTGCCGCTCCGCTGATGTCGCGCGTCACCTTCACCACCACGACATTGCGTCCCGGATGCAGGAAGTCGGTAGCATCCACTTGGAAATCACCGAACATCCCCACGTTGGATCCTGCCAACTGCCCGTTGACATAGACTTCCGCCATTTTGGAAACGGCATCAAACGATAGGGTCAGCTGTTTTCCCTTGATGTCGGTCGGCAATTCCAGCCATTGGCGATACCAAGCCGTACCGGTTTTACGGTAGTCGAATGTATATCCTTCGCAACGATCGGTTTCTTGCTGATAGTAGGTATCGGAAACGCCTTTGGGATTCGGTCCGTTTGGAGTAGGCATCGTTTCGCCGTGCAGCCAGATGCGAATGGGATTCCAGAAGTTGGGAACCTGCATGACGTGCCAGTCCTCATCATCGGTTGTTGCAGATACCGCTTTGGCTTTGTCGTCCAACTGGTACTCTGGCATGAAGAGCCAATCTCCATCCAGTGAAATCTCGGTACGATCCGGCTTTATATCGTTCACCATGACAGCCTTATAGTTTGCTCTCTCCCGGCGACGCTTAGCTTCCTTCTGCTGTGAAGTTGCCGCCATACGATATTCCGCGGCTTTCACATTCTTCAGATAGTTATCGGGCAAGAGAGTTACAATCAAGTCATCAAATTCTGTCTCAATCCATCCGCCGCCCAGTGTCACTTCACCCGAAGGAACCAGATTGGCATTTTTGTCCACAACGTCGATATACGGTTCCTTCTCCCCGTTCACAAAGACGCGAATGCGATTGCCACACACCTCCACTTTCATACTATACCATTCGCCAGGCACCGGATGGAATCCCAGTGGACGGACACCCATAAATTCGTCGGTTCCCATGTAACCGGTACGCATTAAGTATACATCGTCCTGCAATCCGCCTTTGATACCGGCAACATAACGATCAAAACGGTTGTATGCACGGAATCCGGCCCATATTTGGACTTGTTCCGCCCCCTTCGGGGCGCGTGCCTTGAAAGACATGCTGTAGTTCTTCCATTCCGGATTTCCAAAGCAAGCATACGAACCTTTCGAACGGAACACTCCGTCGGCAATACTACATTCTCCCCTGCCTACTGTTTTCAATATTTCTCCTTGATTGGAGAAATCATTTTGCCATTGGGATTGTGTATGGCCGGGCAATGACGCCAACGAGCATGCTGCAATCCAAAAGGCTGTATAAAGTTTCTTCATGATACTGTTTAATAAAATAAGTTATGCAAATGTAATCGGACTACATTAACAGAGAGTCTAATAAAAGATTAATCAGACATTAAAAAGTAATTAATCCTGCTGGTTTTGCCAGTATATAGTCAAAGTAGTGCCACCTCATTGGCAAAGACTTGCCACAGGCTTGGCAAAGTTTTGCCAATGAGGTGGCAAAACACAAGCAATAAATAAAAGAAGGAGGACCCTTGCCTCTTTCAAAGCAAACATCCTCCTTACCTAACCTACCTATATTATCTTCCGAAACCCTTTGCGTCAATAGTCTTCACATCCGTATAACAAGACTTTTGATATTTGTCTTTACAGTTGGCACTAATACGCACGAACAGTTTTTGATCAAACTCAATCTTTGCTTTAGACTTCAACTTAATGACGTCACCTTCCTGAATGTTAGTAATGGCCACCGTATTATCTGTATAGCGTCCGTCAGCAGCACAGCTCACAGTAGTACCAATTATCATCTGCGCCTTTTCCACATCGGGCATGTCATAACCTTCTTTCGCATTACGCGTAAATTTGAAAGAAGCCCAAAGGAATCCGTCTGCATCCTGATAAGGCGCATCCACCCATTCCAATGTAAGATAAGGAGTGATAGTGAAATCCACCTCAGCGGTTTTTCCACTCTTCAGTTCCACAACCTTCATCTGCTCTTCTTCACAAGGATAGCCACAGGTTTCAAACGGCCACATCTCATATGTACCTTTGAAGAGGCGGGTATTCTTGAATGAACCATCCATCATCATATTCAGGTTCTGTTCAGTCACCACTATATTCGGGTCACCATTTGCATAACTGATTTCCTTTATACGAATCTTCATATTACCCTGCCCGAGTGCTGTCTGTAATGGCTTACCGTTATGGTCATAAACTTGTCCAATCACAGCAGCATCAGGAGCATCATAGTTATCCATCTCGCACGCACCGAAGCACACAACCCAAAGGGACAACAAGAATAAATTTGCTATATTTTTCATAATCATTCCAATTTTAATTGATTAATACATATCATTCTGCTCGAGCAACGGATTTACCTTACGTTCTGTATCAGGTATCTTCTCATAATAGTATTTCTGATCAAAGTTGTGCTGACCACCGTAACTATCGGCTACACGTGTATCGAAAATATATTTACCATGAGGAATTCCACTGTCCGGATCCACCTCTGCCGTACTGGCAAACAGATACGGTGCAAGCATTCTCCAACGGAATTCATAGATTTGCTCACGAGCCGTAAACCAACGGCGAAGGTCCCAATAAAGCTTATGCTCAACAGCTAGTTCCTTGTAGCGCTCTACGCGTACAATCTGAAGTCCCTTAGTAGGAGCAAAAATCATAGAGTTCTTACCTGTACCTCTTACATTGGTGGGAGCTGTCATATCAGCCAACTGTGCCGTACTTGTTAGTAGTTCGGCTCCAGCTCTTTCGCGTACATCATTGATACACTTCATGGCATCTTCCAACAAATCTGCACCATTATGAGAAGCAACTCCGTTCTGAGCCAGTTCAATAGCAGCTTCAGCACGTGCCAACAAGATTTCAGCATAACGGATATCAATCCAAGGCTGTGTACTTCTATGCAATTGAGTTTCACCGCTAGCCAGATTACGTTGCAACCATTTTACACCGTATATACCTGTTGTACACATGTTAGATGAAGAAGTTGCAGGTCCGTCAAAACCACAAATTGCAATTTTCGTATCCACACCACCAATTTTGTACGTTTCACCGTCATTAGGTCTTCTGGTTGTACGTATAGCCACTTTCTGACCATTAACCTTAAACGACTCAGCAATCTTATCCCATCCTGTAGTTGTTTTACCATCATCTGGAATTTCTTTCTTAATTTTCTGAGAAGGATCTACTGAAGGATCAATCAATCCCCAACGCATATCCAGTTCATATCCTTTGTAAGTGTCACCCGGAATCATGATACTTGCTTTCAAACGGGGCTCTGCATTATCAAAGATACCGTGTCCGCTATCATAAACAATGAAATTACCGTCGTCATCCGTCGTTTTCAGATGTCCCGTTTCAGAATCAAGAGGAAGTCCGTCAAACAACTCCACCCAATCCAGAGGAACAAAGTAACGACCACCATAACTAAAGCCTACCATACGTTCGGGAGACATCAGTTTGTCCCAGCTATGAACATAGTTGTTAATGTCATATTCACGAATGAATATTGATTCAGGACTAGTCGTAGCCTTATCAAACACTTCATAGAATGCTTGACGTTTGTCAGCCCCATTATTCAACTGATAGCCACCTTTTGCTACTTCCAAGGTTGCCTCATAGGCCTGCTTGAAGTAATCATTCGCTTTAGAAGCAGGTACACCCGTCAGCACCACACCACTTTTGCCTGTGTAATTGTACAAACTGCCATAGCGTGCCACCGAACCGGCATAAAGAGCCACACGCGCTTTTACCGCTGCTGCTACATATTTATTGGCACGACCGTTTGTCTTCTTATCAGTCATATACTGCATGGCATAGTCCAAATCTTCCAGAATAAAGTCAATAGATTCTTCATGGCTATTACGTGCAACATTCAAAGCTGAGCCATCATCTGTAATAGGTTGTGGTTCTTTAACTAAAGGTACACCACCATATCTTTTCACCAAGGCATAATAGGTATATGCACGGATGAACTTCGCCTCTGCAATCCACTCTTCAGCACCTTGCAATTTACCGACATAATTAGGCAAGTCTTGAATTAACACATTTGCCTGACGTATAATTTGATAAGCAGGTTTCCAGTAACCCTTGTCACCGTAGACACAGCTATTACCACAAACATTATTGGCATATTCACCTGTAGATCCCATTGTGGTCTTATCAGAAAGCCAATTAAAGAAACCTCCACGGCCACCATCATCACCCATATTGAAGTCTTCCATCGGCAGATGATTGTACAAACCAGCCATGTAAGCCGTTATACCACCTTCATTATAGATGTCTTCATTAGTCATAATGTTTTTAGGCGGAATATCCAAATCCACACAACTTACCAATGCGCCACCCAAAGCTACGCACATCAATATATTTTTCCATTTTTTCATAATATGATTCCTCCCTTACTTAAAATGTAATGTTTGCACCAAAATTGAACGTTTTATTCAAAGGATACATGTATCCGTATAAGTCAGTAGGCTTTTCAGGGTCGACACCTCTCACTCCAGTGATAGTAAACAGGTTATATGCATTGAAATAAACTCTCAAATTCTTAACCCCTACTGAAGAAAGCCATTGCTTCGGGAACGTATAACCTATTTCAGCTGATTTCAAACGTAGATAGTCACCTTTCTGAATCATAAATTCAGAATCATCTTTTGGCATTGCTTTTGCACCACCAAAAGAGTAATACCCCGGTATCCACTCACAAGAAGGATCGAAAGGATGTTGATCAGGATCCACTGGATGCCAACGGTCGAGGAACATATCCAAAGCATTACCATCAAAGGCCAACGGCATTGAAAGTTGTTCACCATAAGCAACATAAGACATGGCAGAACCCTGGAATAAAAGGTTTAAGTCGAAACCTTTCCAACTTGCGCCCAGAGTCAGACCAAAGTTCATCAACGGATAATTTCTTTTATCTTGCCAAGAGCTTCCTGGATTAGTTGTTGTTGCAATTGGATGCATATCGCTACCATCAATTACACCGTCCTGATTCCAGTCTTCATAAATATAGTCACCGGGTAATGTTGCATTACCGGAATAGATAGAATTAGCAATCTGTTCATAGCTAGTGAAACGTCCCGCTGCACCATAACCAAACCAAATATCATTGTAACGATTCAGATTTCTGTTTCTCCAATAATCATAGGAGTTACCAGCCGGATCTGTTTCATAATAACGACGCATACCGCGAGTTAGTGAAACTTGTCCACTTACATTATATCGAAAATCTCCAATGCTATTATTATGACGTAATTCTAATTCAATACCCTTTGTACGGTCACTGTTAAGATTCTCCTGCGGCATTGTAGAACCAAAAGTACCCGGTAAAGAAACCAGACGATTGGCAAGCAGCCCGTCACGGTCACGTTGGAATACTTCAAATGTCAGCCCCAACAGACCATCCCATAAATCGGCATCAAGTCCAATATTCAAAGTCTTTACTGTATACCAGGTAATATTAGGATTAGCTACTGCACGGAAACCAAGTGCATTAGTATAAGCACCACCAAACACATAACCTGTGGGATAATTGTTGTTAGAGCCACCGGAAGTGTTCGGATAATCATAACCGGAAAGGAATTGATAATCAGCAGCACCATCATCACCCATCTTACCATAAGATGCACGCAACTTCAAATTAGAAACAAACTTCAGATTGTCTTTAATAAAAGACTCTTCTGACATTCTCCAACCGATAGAAGCGCCAGGGAAGAATCCCCAACGATTATCTGAAGGGAATTTGGAGGAACCATCATAACGGAAAGAAAATTCAGCGAGATAACGTCCTTTATAATCGTAATTGAACTTACCAATAAGACCTTTCGAAGCCGATTCTGACAAACCATTTGCATTTGCCATACCTACTTGCTCTTTAGAATCACCTGCGAACAAATAAGGTAAAGGTATAGAGAAGTTACGTTGTGCCCACAAATTATCTCCTACATTATGAGCCTCTTCATACAACATCAAACCAGAAACATGATGGCCTGAGAATGTGTTATCATAACTAATTGCAGCTTGCCACAAAGTACTCCAGCTACTATTGTGAGTACGACGCAACTGAGTAGGGCCAAGACGAGAAGCCGCCACATATGAATCTGCTGCAGCATTATAAGTATACAGGTTATATTCCTTATTCCAAGTCGTTTCATCATTTTCCTTCGTGTCATAGCTGAACATACCTCTCACCTTCAATCCTTGCACTTTGGGAATTGTATATTCTCCTTCAAAAGAGGATTGGAATAACTTATTTCCTCTCTTCTTAAAACCGGTTAAATCCGTATCAATTAAAGCCAACGGATTATCATCAGAACTCTGAGGCTTCTGATAATAAGGTGCTGTATTATTTGCATACAAAGGATCATCTGGAGCAGAACGCCATAAATTCTTGAATATTTCCCACGAATCCTTAGAGTTACCTTCACGGTCATCAATCATACCGCTCAATTTTACAGAAACTCTTAAATTCTTCGTCAACTGGGCATTCAGATTAGAACGTACATTGTAACGATTGTAGTCCAAAGCATCTCCTTTAAAGAAACCGCCCTGATCCATATAAGCGAAGCTAACATAATAATCCATCTTATCGCTACCTCCACTAATGGAAACATTGTGTGACTGTTGCGGAGCAGAATTAGCCATTACAGCATCATACCAATCTGTGGACACTCTCTTACCAGTCAGGAACTCATCAATAGCCTCCTGAGGATATTTCCGGCTTGGATTGACCAAGTCACGCATCTGCACATCATTAAACAATGTCATACGCCCCACAGCATCCACTGGCTTCAATATTTCACTTGGTTTTTGGAAACCATAATACATGTTGTAATCAATCTTAGTTTTGTTCTTCTCACCTCTCTTTGTGGTAATCAAAACAACACCATTAGCAGCACGTACACCATAAATTGCAGCAGAAGCATCTTTCAATACGGAAATAGACTCAATTTCATTAGGATCCATACGCTGCATGTCACCACGGGGAACACCATCCACTACAATCAACGGGGTACCGAAACCACGAATATCGAACTGGTTATTGAATTCACCCGGCTCTGAAGTTTTCTGAATCACACGTACACCTGGTACCTTACCAGTCAACATATTCTGTGCGTTCTGGTTCTTTGTAGCTATCAGACCTTCACTAGTGATAGCTGATACTGCTCCGGTTAGGTTCACTTTCTTTTGTGTACCATAACCTACTACAACTACTTCATCTAATTGTTCTGCGTCTTCCTTCATCACTATTTCCAGTGAAGTTCTGCCATTCAATTTTATCGTTTGATTCTTATATCCTATAAAGGATACTGACAATGTGGCATTAGTAGGAACTGACAATGTAAAGTTTCCATCTAAATCACTAATAGCTCCCAATGATTTATTACCCACTACGGTTACATTGACGCCAATAACAGGTTCTCCCATTTCATCAACTACTTTTCCCTTAATAGTAGTATTTTGTGAAAACACCGGGAAAACAGCAAACAACAGCATTGCCATCATGCAAAGCCATGCATTCTTCAAATTAGAATTGTTTTTCATTTGTTTCATAATTAATCTGTTTTTATGAATAGTAAACCCTCAGTTAATATAGGTAGGTTTACAAAAGGTTAACTTGTATTCTTCATAAGCATAAACATTTAGATTAGCAGTTCATTTTATTAAGTAAATTCCTACCCACAAAAGTATATGCTCCAGATTAATTATTCTTCTGTCTCTTATACACATCTCCGAGCCCA
>ERZ1027219.175-NODE-175-length-21131-cov-6.939173_pt1 | contig 21131 bp, 9 predicted proteins | sample MGYA00519480_ERZ1027219 | MGnify/ENA primary metagenome ERZ1027219 (study PRJEB26926, sample SAMN06164539) | human gut metagenome | biome: ENVO:00009003; feature: ENVO:2100002; material: ENVO:00002003 | host: Homo sapiens | place: USA | collected 2012 ...
TAGTAAATGAAGGCGTAAGTCCATTTAGAGAAGAAGTATATGGTGACAATTTTGAAAAAGTAAACGAAACTTCTGGATTGGGTGCGTTGAAGAATTTCAGTGTAAGATGGGATCCGGATGCTGGTATGTTGGATGTGAAGGATGATTATGATTTTAGTCGAAAGAAGATAGCGGAAGACATCATACCGGAAAGGGATGTCCCTCTTAGAATAAGAGAACGTATCAAATACGATCCTAAAAAAGGTAGTGTGCTTCGAAATAATGACAAGGCTTTACCTAAAAGGTTTGTAAGGAAATACGAAGAAGGTGGAGAAGCTAAGTATGAATATGTAGCATCCAGAGATAATACATCAGTGGGTTCAAGTGGAATAAATGAAAATGCTAATTATGGCACGATCCCTGTTGATGGTGTGGATATCAACGAAATTGTAGCTGGGGGCATTCCCGTAGTAGGTGATATAATGGACGTCAAGGATGCGTATGATTCTTTCATAGATAGAGATGCGCTTGGAATGGTTATGGCCGCTATGGGTCTTATTCCTTTTGTAGGAGGTATATCGAAAAAAGCAATGCAAGCGAAAAGAGCTACTAAAAAACTATCTCAAAGAGATAAAGAACTTTTAGGATCGTTGCCTGAATATGCTAAACCAGCATCTCCTATAGGCGAGGCATGGGAAAATCATAAAAAGCGACTTTTCTCTGGAGCCTATGAAAGACTTACTGGGGAGAAGTTAAGGATGAAAAATGGGGAGCCAGATCCGGATATGCTTGATACCAACATATATGATTGGGATGATCCGAAAGTTTTCAGGGATGCAAAGTATTTTTTAGGAGATGAATACTCTGATGATGAGATAAGGGAGATAATAGATGAAATATCTGGATATGGGGTATTAAATGGAAATATAATCAGGTCTAAAAACGTTGATAAGTTCATTGATTTATTTCTCGAAGGAAACCCCAATATATCTAACAAGGATGTAGAGAATTTTGTGAAAAGTCATGAAGTGGAACACAAAATTCATTATCCAGATTCAGGCGCAGATAAAAACGGATTTTATTTGAATAAGATAGATGATGATGAAGTAAAAGATTATTTCAAAGAGGATCATTTTACGGAAATGGCGGCCAGAGGAACTCAGATTAAAAATTATTTTGGTTTGACCGATGATGCTCAAGAAGTGACGCCTGAAATGTTAGAATATGCAGCCAGAAATTACTTGAAGGATTATGGGTATGATAATGAGATGAAAGAATATTTTGAATCCATATCAGACTATAAAAAGGCTGCCAAATGGATAACAGATCACGCCTCGGTGGGATTAGGGGCCTACTATGTAGGGGATAGGATTGCTGATCCTAAAAAAGAAAAGAAAAGAAACGGAGGGAAGCTTACTCCATACAAGGCTGGTTTTCGTTTTATTGATCATAAAAAAGAATACGGAGATCCGAAAGATGCATCACACAGATTCCCTGGTAGGAAATTCATGTATTTCTACGAAAACGATAAACCAAGTAAAAGCATTGTGTTTGCTGAAGAAGGTGGCGTAATTGGCAAGCAACGTGAAGCATATGATTACTTTACTAATAAGAGAGGCATGTCCAAGATACAGGCGCTTGCTATCATAGGTAATCTCATGGCTGAATCCGGTCTTAAAGATGACATATACGGAGACAACAGAACGTCATACGGCATACAACAATGGCATAATGAGCGCATGGATAAGTTGTTCAAGCACGCCAAAAAGAAAGGTCATTCTACACCCACATTCAAAGACCAACTTGAGTTCTTAGCTGACGAATACGAAGGGAAAACCGGATATTCTAATTTCTTATACACAAGAAAAGGAAAAAAAGGACCAGGGTATTACAACTACAGCCGGCAGGATTTTATGAACGCCGATAACCTTAAGGATGCTGTAGTAGCTTGGAACCAAGGGGCAGGACGCCCTCATAAAAGTGTGATACGAAACGATGACCGTTATAACTATGCTATGGAAGTTGCTAAAAATCTTGGTTTGGATATTGAAGAAAATTCCGTATCTTCGTATGGTCAAATGGGATTCGGAGATGATGGAGAAATAGCAGCATCGGTAACACTTCCAGAGGTAGAAGTGGCAGCCGCCCTCCCTAACCCGGAAGCTCCGTCCCCGGAGAGACAGTCCGAGGAAGAGAGATTCCGTACATGGACTGAAACGTATGGTAAGGACATCGTAAATCATTTACTGACGTTAGACGGGAAAAAGGATGGTGATGACAGTGATTACAGCATGATGTATAAACAGCATGAAAAAGAAAGCGAAGAGGATAAGAAAATGGCTTTGATTAATGCCGTGCTTCCCAATATACAACTTCGCATTAAAGGCGTCACTGACAATTAGAACAAGACTGTATTTCTTTTACATTAATAAATTCAAGCCGGATTTGAGACTCGTTACACGGATACCGAAGGTTGAAGAACGATATCAAGATAATCCGGTTTTTTTTGTGCGATTTCGTGAAGGATGGAACTATCATCGCCTTGGTTTAACAGAACAGACCTACGTACTTCCACTGTCCTGACGGGCATGGACGCCCGTCTCGCCTACAAACCTGCCTAATTCTCCACTGGCTACCTAATATAATTATTAACGTCACTCCATCACCTATCTCCCTTCAGTCGATAGGTTCAGTCGTTTTTAAATATTATATGTTCTTTCGCATCGTTCCCTTCGGTCACGATACTCAATCTTTTAACACAATTAGGCTAACAATACAATGACGGAAAAAGTAATTTGTCAATCCGTTCACTCACTTAACTCCCTTCGGTCGTTAAGTTCATTCACTGTAAACAATTATATGAATAAATGGTAAAGTATATAAAATAATATAAATGATATAATGGGTAAGATCATTGAAAATGGTCTTAATATTAAGGAAAACGGAGACTATTCATAGGCGTAGTTTTAATTCAAGATTTGTTGTCCCACCACTGACGGTCAGGAGGTTACGTTCAGAGTCGTTTTCCCGTCTCTTATCCAAACCGTCATAAAACAAAAAACCTTGTATCCTATTTCTCTCAAACCGGATACAAGGCCGTGCATTTTCTTCTTTGATCGTATGATTAAAAACCATATCTTTGCACTAAAATAAAACAAATATGGACACAAAGTTAAAAGAAATAACAGATCCTCACAAGTTACACGACAAGCTCTTTAAGAAAGAGCAGGTCTCTCCGATAGAAGTTATATACAATAGCTTCAGCAACTTAGGGTACAACGTAGTACGCCGTCCAGCCGGTCAGTGTTTAGGCAATTTGAGATATTTTAATCTATTTTATGACAAACATACTCATCATTTTTATCAGAAAGACAGGAAGTTGAGATATTGTAGCAATTTTCTCATATCTGATTATTGGAAAGATAGAGTGCGATGTTTCATAGTTTGGAACTTTGGTTTTGGAAGATTCTTCCCATACAATGACTTCATAGAGGCTATGGTTTATGACTATCTTCGATATGGAAGAAAGTCAGTTCCTTATCTTAAAAGCGTGCAAGAAGCTGAAGAAAAGTGTGTAAGGTTCTATATCCGGTCTCAGATAGATATGCTTCGTAAGGAAGGATATGCTGCTTATAGGGCTAAGTTCAAGGAAGAACGTCCTCAGTATTTTATTGGAGACGATAGGACGGTGTTTAGATGCCTTGATAGCTCTTTGAAAAGAGAAGAAAAAATCGCTGCATGTGTAGCTCATAAAAGGGCTTTAAAAGAAGGGATAATGACTTCCTTCATCAATCACCTTAAGAAACATCCTACCACCTTGTATTCGTGGTTTTCGTCAGAGGTAGACAGCGAAGGAAAGAATAGGATATGTCTATCCGACAAGGCTGTTTCGTATTTGAATAAGAGACTGGTTCGCAATGGGTTAAAGTCTCTTTCTGCATCATATCTTTTTAGAACGTTTAGAAAAATGGTGAAGATCTTGTTCGGTTCCAATGTCAGGTCGTTTTTGAATAGCTGTCTGATGTCTGTTTCAACAGAAGAGGTTTTAACCAAATCTATGAAGAAAATAGTTTCCAAGACAGTGCTGTTTTTGTACAAGAGAGCGCTTAAGAACTATCGCCGGGCATGCGGTCTTAAGTACGACCCTGATTCGGGCGGTTTGTCTGCCGTACATGATTGATTTTTAAACGTATCCCATAACGTTGGATTTTCTCGTTCGTTTCTCTTATCTTTGTGAAAAAAGATAGTATGAGATTACGAATCATAAAAAATCGTCCGATATTCGCTCCTGGCGGTAGTGTTCAGGATAAGAGACAGGATATTAATGTATCCTCTACTCAGCCTATTTTTGATTATGGAACGCCTGTTAATAAATGGGGTGAATCTGATATTCAGAATATATATATGCCTTCTGATGTGACTTTAGAAACAGAGGAGGGGGAGATAAATCCATTTAGCAGTATGCCTACATCCGATCCGTTTTTTGAAAACAATGATGCAGGATATGCAGGATATCTCGCTGATAATAGGGGCATGGTTAAAAACGTAGAGAAATCAGTCGTTGATAATGCAATGAATGTAGGTGATGCGGATGCTGATTCCTCTAAAGAAAAACGTTCCCAAGATGGTAATCCTCTGGATCCTATGACTACCCCATATTATTCACCCGATCTAACCGGCAGAGTTCAAATGTTCGGTACAAGTCTTGGCCGGATAAGAGCCGGTAATAAGGTAGGTGCTAATGTGGCTCAAGCTGCCTTGTCTGGTGTTAGTTTAGGATTAGGTCTTACCCGTAATATCATGGGAGCTTCATCTGCTGCGTATGCAGCCAGCAGAGACGAGCAGGCAGCGAGGGAAAAACTTGCCAAGGAGCGCCGGCAGCAATTCATCAAGTGGGAACGTGAAGGTGGTGGCGTGAATTTAGGTAACGGTCAGAAGATAGATACGTCTGATATGACCGGCGAATATATTTATCCTCTTCCCAAGTCTATGGAAGATGCTGCGAATGTAGAGATAGAGAAAGGCGAGTACGTGCTGACTCCTGACTCCGTAGGGCCTATGGAAGCCAAAGGAAACAGACATGAAAATGGTGGCACTCCGGTTGATTTGCCAGAGGCTTATATTGTTTCCGATTATCGTAAGATAGATGATGAGTTTGCCTCTTACGTTAGAGAAAATTATGGTATTAAGGCAACGTCAAAAGATACGTATGCTACACTTCTTGATCGATATAAGAAGAAGATAGGTTTGTCTGATAAGTACGAAGATCAGGAGCGTGTATATAAGAGATTAGAGAAAAATGAAGATGTAAAAGACAAAAACACATCTAATCTTAATGCTTCTATTCTTTCCAAGTACGTCAATGAAAACCAGAAAGAGATAGACGAGCTTGAAGCACAATTTCGTTCTTTCGCTGAAATCGTTTATGGCAAACAGGAAGAATCTAAGCGTAACGAGAGGATGGATGCTTTTTTCAGGGATGGCGGGGTTGTTGATCTGAATCAGGTAAAGAAACAAGCTAAGGCTTTTAATATTGCAGAATCAGATGCTAAGAACTGGATATATGACGAGTATGTTAAGCAAACCAGAAAAATGGCTGAAGGTGGACCTACTCAGAAGGAGCTGGAGGAACTTAGAAAGAATGCTATCGGCTACAATAAGCTTATCAATCAGTTATTTGGACGAACTCTTAATATGACTGTATCTGATGTTAGTGGTCGTGAGCAGATCCTTAATCCTGATTCCAGTGTCAATGCCAACCAGAATCTCCAACATAGAAGCAATTTAGGATACGGCAGGGTAAATGATAAGGCGGTATCTAATTTGCTCGACATAAACCGATGGGCTAACAAGTACAATACGGATGGTGATTTTGATACAGAAGGTTTCCAGAAAGGATACAACAGGCAATTAAATGCATTGTGGGCGTTAGCTGATGTAGGCGCTATTACGAATGCTGATGCAGCCAAGAAATTCAGAGATGAATACGGATTCTGGGGCCAGGACGCCGGAAGCTACGGAGGGAATCAGGCTTATAATTCATTTGCCGTAGATGATAAGTTTGGTCAGACAACAGCTACTCGTTCTTATTATGGGTTGGACGTTGTTTCGGCAGAGCAAAAAAGATTGTTAAACGAAAAAGGGATAAAGAATTATGTTGACTTATTTGGTGATAAATCTGATGCCGCTAAGAAGATTCTGGGCTCCGATTATAATAAGTTTGTTGCTTTAAGAGATAGTGGGTTAATGCCGGAAATAGACTTCGTTCTTGAGTCTGTTAAACCAGAAATGAAGCCTATTGAGGCCGGTCCCATAGCACCAGGTCTTACACCACCTAATATTGGATCTCCTGGAAGGATAGAAGTAAAATCGAAAACCGATACACCCACGACTGTAACCGACACCGATACAGAGGAGATGGTTGAAGACAACGGAACTAAAAGACAGGGGCAGCCGGCAGCGTTCGGTCCTATCTTCCCGGAAATGCTGAGAACCCTTGACACTGGCTTGGAGATAGAAGGCCTGGAAAGACATCAGGCTCCGAGAATAGACCCGGTTCTTCAATCTGCTGATCAGTATATCAACGAGCTCAACCGCGCGACATCGGCTCAGTTGGACGCAGTAGGTGACGTGCCCGACTCCCAGCGCTCCGCTATTCTGGCTAATATGAACGCCATAGCCGGAAGCAATATAGCCAAGTACATTAACGAAGTAAATTTCAATAACGCAAGGCAAATAAACGAAGCTGATAGATTCAATGAAATGGCTTATGTTCAGACAGACGATAAGAACATAGCGGAAAGGCAACGTTATGAATCTGGATTATTGAAGGCTATGGCTATAAGGGATGAAAATCTTGCTCGTTATTATGACAGCATAAACAGTGAGATACAGAATAAGTTCAATGTTCGTACATCGTTGAATACCATAGCTTCCATAGCTCCGAATATGAGAATGCTTCCAAGTGGTCAAATTATTTACGTTCAAGGTAATCAGGATGTGATGAATATGGGTGATTATTCTACACCTTACTTGAGAAGTTTAAATGAAGAAGATGACGAAAATAAAAGAAGAAGGAGGACCAAATAGTGGCTTCACAGTATAGTATTTTAAGGCAATATGCCCCGTATGTTAGTCCTTACAACATAGATCTTGTTAAGGACGTCATGATGTACAAACAGCAGAAGGTTGATGCTGCTCGTGAAAAGATCTATACCCAGGTAGATTATCTTATGGGTCAAGAGATAGATAAGCCTGAAGCCCGCGCTTATATGGAAGATAAGATGTCAGGTGTGATTGCTAACATCAATCAAAAATTCAAAGGCGTGGATCTTTCTTCTGATGGTGTTACGAGAGCCATACAAGGAGAGATAAGTTCGGTGTTAGATGATACGGTCATTAACGCGATTGCCGGCACAAGAGAAGGCAAGAGGGTTATGAAGGAAATAGAATCTATAAAACAGAATCATCCTGAACTTTATTCTCCTATTAATGAATGGCATGCTTTGGACCCTTATTACAAATGGAGGTCAGATGGTAAAGCAGGATCAAGGTTGGGAGGTCTTCATTATTCTCCTTATGTCGATTATACTAAGGAGATAAATAAGCTGGTCAGTGATTTTAGGAAAAACAACGAAGGCAAGAAGATTCAGACAACAGAATATGATGTTAAAGGTAATCCTACTGGTGGAATCATAGAAGTCAACGTAGATGAGCTTACTGATTCCCAGATAAGGAATTTTGTGTCTGCTAACTTATCTGAAAACATGAGGAATCAGATGAGAATAGAAGCATCATACATGGCAGCTACCAATCCGGTGTTCAGTAATCCGGATTTGGTTAGTCAATACATTGGGTCTTATGTCGAAAGATACGATAGGCACATAGGAGCATTGGAAGCAAAAAAGAAATCAGTAGGGGATAATAAGGATATTATTGATCGTATTGACAGTCAGATACAGGAAGCTAAAAATCAGAAAGCAGAAGCCAAGAGGGAGGCAGATATGATAATAGCTTCATCAGATCCGGTAGCGGCTGCTAATTTTGTTGTTACCAATAATCTTTTCGATAAGATGACTGATGCATGGAGATACGACAATACAAGTTTTGAAAGGAAGAAAGATGATCTTTATTTTGCAAGGTTGGCAGAGGATAGGGCTCAGCAAAAGTTTTTGACTGATAATGCTAAGTCTATGGTTGAAATATCGTTGGCAAAAGAGCAACTTGCACAGGCTAAGATTGAAACCGAATACATGCGTACTTACGGTTCCAAGATGGGCACTGAAAGCTCATCCGGAGGCACAAGAGGAGCAGGCGGTGTAGGAGTGCCGATGGCTCCTATGGACGGGCCTACGGCTATCAATTCTGGAACGGGTAAGATAGGATCTGTTAATTTGGCTAATATCCCTTATGAACAACTCACATCTTCTTCCACAGAGCGTAGAGCAAATTTATTGAAATTATATAATTCATTATCTCCTACAGACAGAAGTAATATCGTTGCAGCATCATACGAAGAAGAAAAAACTGACCCAGGATTGTATGCTAATATGACTCCTGAAGAACGGATATATTCTTATTTAAAAAATAATGGAGGTCAGAAAAACGGATATTTTGGACAAGGAAATAACAGACTGTCTGAAGCTTATGATGCTTTACTTCTTTCTGATTCTAAGGCAAATGGAGCTACAAAGGCTATAAATAACATAACTGATTATCAAATAGATAATATAGTTACTAAAAAAAATAAGGATATTATCAGTAAAGTTCGTAATGCTAAGTTTATGAAAGGAAATTCTTTTATAAATCTTACCGATACAGATGATAAGGCTGGAGCCTTCCTGCTCGCCACAGCCATAACAACTGGTGTATCTGATGCCGTAGGGTTCAGAGAATACATGATGGATCCTTCAAGAGGAATAGATATTCTTAGTGCTATATCTCCGTCATTAGGAGCTAAGGCGAGTGCCGGCAAGTTGGGGAAAAACATATCTGATGCTATTACAAGCGAGAATAATGGTTCTTCTACTGGTACATTGGCTCTTATTAATGGAATGAAGAAACTCAACGGCGATCCTGATTTTAATATATCAGATTATATGACCATAGATAAGGATGGTGATATAGATTTAAAAGATTATCAGGAAGGTGAACCATTAACTATTACCCAGCTAAGATATGCTGAGAAAAACAGTAGAGTGTCTGATATGATAGCAGGTCAGATGCAGGATGAGATAAAAATGTCTGTATCTCCTGATCAGATTTCTGATAAGTTATCTCAGTATCATTACCTTGATTCTTACAAAAGATACAATTGGAATGCCGATTCACCGGAAAAGTCTTTGCAGAAGGCTCAGTTTAGAAGATTGTCTGGTTACATGGCAGGAAAGGTAAATAATCTGGATCCTACTGCTATTAATGCCATTAATATGGATGCCGAGATAGATAATGGCACTGTTAGAAGATTCTTGACTGCTCAAGTAGGTTCCGGTAAAAATTCTTATGTTACAGAAAGGGTTGAGATTACGAATGACGAGCTTCTTAAGGCGGGTATAGATCCTTCGGTTGAGGAGCGTAATTATCCGGTGGATGGTTACAAATCAAGTTTTGGAACCTGTGATTTTGTAGATACCGGAAAGAAGGAAGGTTATTCTTATGATAAGTATCTTATACGTAATGGTCTTCCCCGTTTGGCTTCTAAGGCTGATGTTAAGAATGATCTTTATGATATAGTAAAGGTTCATGGTTCTTACCTTAAGCCAGAAGAAATGAATGTTGTTAAAACCCTTGTTGATAATTTTATTGACATGTCTGATAACATATCAGTTCAGTTGGAGGGAATGGATGACAGGGGTTCAAGAGAGGTAGCGGTCAATTTCTATGACAAAAGGACTAAAAATTCCAAAAATCCTGCATTGTTGTTCTCGGATTTTGTTCCTTTGGATCCAGGTAATGATGAGTATGCGGATTACTGGAATAGCATTCACCAGAAGTGTCCTCAGTACTTCTTTGTAAAATACGTGAAGGAGGCTGTTCAAGAACGTCTTGATCAGATGAGGGATCCGTATATGAGAGGAATAAATATCACGCCCAATATGAATGACAAGTTTAGTAAGTTGAACGATTTTTTGCAGAAAATTTATGGCTGACAATAATATAGATAGATATAATCCTGCTGCTAAAACCACTTACGAAGATGTGGCAAGGCAAAGGAAATTAGCCGAAGAAGAGAATTACACTCCGGCTACATTACCAGAGACGACAACACCTCTGGTTCCTAATTATATGCCTGGTGAAGGTGTGTATGCCCAACCTAAATTTCCGGATTACGCATCAAGGATAGCTGCTGCCGAATACGAAGAACCGTATATAGCCAAGGAGATAAGCAACAGCTACTCGGAGGCACTGGCTCGTAACAGCTACAGGGGGGCTACACCTGTCCCGCCGCCTCTTAATCCCTATGGACCGAAGGTAAGTATCCGTGAAAGTCATCAGATGGGTAATGATGGGGTATGGCGTACAAAATATCCCAACTATATTCCGGGTATAAACAATGAGGATTATTATGCCAGGAGACAGAGCGGATGGAGTAAGTTTTGGAATGGTGTAGGCAAATTCGCTTTAAAATCCGCATTGTACGGTGCACAAGGAGTTGTGTCATTGCCTGACAAACTTATCAATATGGCATCTGAGGGAAGTTACAAAGCTGCGTTAAACACTAACATGGATAAGTTTGTAGGTGATCTTGACCAGCAAATAGACATGCTTCTTCCCCATTATTACAAGAAAGAGGTAGAAGATTATAATTTTGGTCAGAAGCTTTTTAAGGATACCGGTAATTTCTTGTGGAATGACGTCCTTGGTAATGGTATGTCTTTTACCGTAGGAGCCATGATATCAGCGTATATGACCGGAGGACTTGGAGTTGGATCATTGGGTAATATAGGCGCTAAATTAGGTGGAAGAATCGGAGCTAAGTTAGCAGCAAGGCAAGCTGCCAATAGGGGCATAGGAAGCCTTAAAGGTGTGTTTAACGACTATGTAAGAAAAGGAGTTGCTACCGGAAGAAATGTAGGGGAGGCGGCTAAGACCATGACGTTGTTGGCTACCAGTGCCGGATTCGAGTCATCGGTTGAAGCAAATTCTTTTATGAAGCAATCCGAGTCTGATTTCAAGGATTATTATCGTAAGATTTATGGTCGTGATCCCAATGCAGAGGAAATGGCTGTTTTTCGTAATTCTAATGCTGATGTAGGTAGTGCTATATTTGCCGCCAATATGGGTATCGTAGGATTATCTAACTGGCTTCTTTTTGGTAAGTATATAGGGTTAGGAGGAAAGGCTATACCTGGGTTGGAAAAGAGGCTCAACAAGCATTTATTTGGATTAGGGACGGAAGTTGCGAAGCCGGGAGAGATGGCTATTAAAATAACCAATCCTAATATAGGACAGAAGATAGCAGGTAATGTTTTCAATATCATGAAAAGACCTGTATCCGAAGGCTTATGGGAAGAAGGATCTCAAGGTGCTGTTCAGAATACGGCTGAGGAATATGTTAAGTCAAGATATGATAATGTAGCCATGAACGGAGCCGTTGATGTTCTTGATGCTATTTCTGAAGGATTTAAAAAGCAATATACGTCTAAAGAAGGATGGACTGAAATAGGAATCGGTGCTATTATCGGTTCTTTGTTTGGTATGAGGGAAGGCTTCTTTTGGGTGAAAGAGTATAGCAATAGTCAGATCTTGCTGGAAAGGCAAGTGAATGAATATAACAAAGCATCTTCTAATCTTAACACGGCGGCTTTGAATACGTTGAAAAAATCAATGAGTTTAGGGCCTCAAGTTCGTTCCGATGCCCAGTCTATGACTGGTAAGGAGCTTGATGATGCTATGTTTGAAAAGATGTCTATTGACAACCAAATGGGAACCTTAGAGGATTCGGCTGAAAATTTCCGGCAGATGATTGATATGATGCCTATTTCGGAAATAGCCGAAGCTAATGGAATGTCTTTGGAAGAGGCAAAGAAATACAAGGATTCTATTATTGATAATTATAACAATCGTCTTTCTGATTTCAGATCTGCCCAGAGTTTTGCTGAAGATCTTATAGGTGATGACTCTAAGATTGAATTTAGAAAATACGTGGCTCGTAATGCCTTCCTTGGTCTTCAATCAGAATCAAGAATGAAAGACATAGCTTCTGTCATAGAAACGCTTTCAGGACAGCCTCGCGTGGCAGATGCGCTAAGTACGTTCTCCCGGCTGTCGGACAGGGCAAGGGAGCGGGCGATGGCTATCCGTGGCATACGGTCAAGAATAGAAGAACTTGAATCCGAAATAGAAGATCTTGCTACCCGCCCTCGTAACGTAGAAGGGAAAGATCCACAAGCTGAATACATACAACGAAAAACCAAAGAATTGGAAAGTCTTAGAACCAATTACAACAATTCGTTGTCTGAGTTATCAACGTTAATAGGAAAAGAGTTTTCGATAGAAGAGTTGGTAAGTAAAACCGAATCTGTTTTATCATCTCCTCTTTCTCCCATAAGTTCACAAGATGTAATAGAAGCCTATGATACGCTTGTGGCTTTTGATGATTATTTTAATGTAAAATCAAGACAGGAAAAGAAGTTTACAGCCAAAGACAAAGCCATGAGATCCTTGGTAAATGAATACCGAAGGAGTTTGATGGGCTATAGGAATATGAATAACTTCTTGTACAAGATGCTTGATAAAAGATTCTTAGCTGAGGAAAACAGGGGATTTTCAAAAGCGCTGTCTTCTCTATGGTCTACTCCTTATAAGGGGGATGATAAGGTTCCTGATTTTGCAGAGCCTAATAAAGTTGGTGAATATGATACTGATGAGGTAGTAGATCAAGCTGTGTCAGAAGGTAAGATTTCGGAAGACGAAGCTTGGACTATCAAGGCTTTTATGCATGCTCTTGATAAAGTAAGGGAAGATAGGATGAAGGAAGCAGAAGATGATATAAAAGAGTCACCGCTTACGGAGTCTGTATCGGATGAAGATTATGAGGCTGCTATGGATAATCCTATTATGGTTCCGGCCGTAAGGCAGTCTATAATTGATAAACTATATACAGGCAATGCCGATCTTCTTACTGCGAGAGAAAAAGATGTGTATGATAAATACAAACAAGATTTTGATGATTATGTATCATCTTTGGGTGACAGTCCTGTTAATCTCATAAAATCATTATCTGAGAAGGCTGATAGGCTTACAAGTCTGAGATCTGTGTATGAGGATAATAAAGCTATTATTGATATGGCTAAATCCAATTTAGAACCAGATCAAAGGAAGGAACTTGATGATGCTATTTCTTCGTATGTTGATATAATGAACAGACGGGATAAAGGGGAGAAGGTTGACGAAGATAAGCTTGCCGATTCGGTATTTACCATAGAAGATCTTGGCCAGGTTGGAAACATCACAGATCTCCTTCCTTATATCGAACAAAACAGGATTATTGATAAAGGTCGTATTTCCGAATCTACGTTAAGTAATTTTGGGGAGGATGATACCAATATAGATTCTCTTGTAAATGAGTTAGATGAATCCGATAATACGCCTGGAGCTAACATAGATAGCGCCCAGAATCCAGAGACGTTGATGGTTAGAAGAATATCCAACGATGGCAACGAAAGGTATGAAATTGCAGGTCTTAGAGCCGATAAATTTATATCTTCTATAAAATCATTGGTTCCTATTCAAATAAGCTCTGAAACGAACGCTAATGGCACTAAAAGGTATTCTCTTAATATAGGTGGAGAAACGGCTACTATAATTGAATTGCCTTATCATGCGAGATGGTCTATAGACAAAGAATCGGCTCGTGTTCTTAACCGTTACACAGACGTGTCTATTCAGGACGTGGGTAATTCCTATTCTTTGGTTTATAAGCGTCTTGATTCAGATGAATTGGTTCCGTACAGAACAGGTGTCGGATTCGGAGAGAATGAGGTAGATAAAATAGATCAGGAAGCATTATCTTCTTTGAAAAAAGGAGATAAGGTTAATCTCGAAATAGATGTAAATGATACCTATAATCAGTCTCTTTTTGCCGAATACAATGACGCTGTTCAGTCCGGCGATAAAAAAAGAATAGAATCTGCTGAGAATAAACTGGTATCCAATATGGTTATCAAGGTCATGAGTGGGAACAGATTCGTTTCTGTTGTAAAAGCTGATACAGGAGGCATAGATGGTATAAGTAAGATAAGAAGAACGGCTTTCAACAAGTGGAAGAAGGACGCCGGCCGGTCGGCTACCATCGGCGTCGGCACGCATGTTGTTGCCCAGACCCTTCCCGGAAGACCGGTGTTTAACATGAAGGTGAACGGTCAAGGATATGGCCAGGTAGAAAATCTCCCTATTACCGAAAAAGGTGCTGAAAAAGTATCTGATGTAGGATATGTATTAAATGGCAAAGTCGTGCTTAAGAACGGATCTAAATACACAGGCTTCCCATTTGCTTATTCTATATTAAATGACAAGGGGAATAATTACAAAAATGTAAGAGTTCCGGTAGTTGTCATCAAAGGTAAAAACGGTCTTAATTATCTTTTCCCAGTTAGCCTACGTTCTGTGGAATCAGAGGAAGGGCGGAAATGGATGTCTTTTATAGATATGCTGCTTGAATCCGGTGATTCTGAATTGCTACAGATGGGTCAAGATGATATACAAGATCTTAATGCGTATCTAACCAAGTTAGGTCTTGATCCGGCTTCGTATCAAGTATCGTATTTGAATCCTATTTCAGGTCTTAGAAAAGCTCGTGAGGCTATAGAAGAATTATCTACAGTTCCTGATGTTGTTAAGTGGGTAGAAGATGGAAGTAGGAGTGTGAAAGACATTGTGACGTCTGAAGTAGAATCTGGAATAGATTTCGAAGGTGAGATGTTTGTTGCTCCTAAGATCAGGATTCAGTTTGGTAAATCATCTTCCAGACCTAAATCACTTATAGAGGATGATCTTCCTTTCTCTGATGAGGGTAAGACCGTTACTTCTAAAGAAGACGTGGATGTTTATGAAGAGGAAATGCCAGAGGAAGGGGCTGTCCGGGAGACTCAGCCGGCGCCATTAGCTCAGCCGACTCCTGCGGCACAAGCTGCGCGGTCTTTACCTGGCAAGAAGCGTACCTCCAGGAAAAACTTCTCTCTTATGTTAAACGAAATAGAATCTCATATAGAAAAAGAAGGATTGCCGTCTTATGCTAATATTTTTGATTTTATAGCAAGGAAGATTGTAGGAGGTGATTTGAGGTTTCTTCGTGAGAGAGGTAATCCTAAAAGCCTTAAGGAAGAAATGGGATTAGAACCTAAAGGAACAGTAGGTGATAAAATATCCACTCCTTCCAGTAAAGGTGGTAAGACTTTAGAAGAATATGTTTCTTGGCTTCGTTCTCAAACAGATCAGGTGGTGGTTGATTATGTTGGGCCAAGATATGATGAACAAATTATATCAGAGTTGAAAAACTTTTTGAAATATATTGATTTTGTTCCAAGCAAGGCTTTGAATTATTCTCTTAGAGTCAATGGCATGGATACCCTAAAAGAATATGGCACAAAAGAGGAAGTAGAAAAAATGGAATCTGATATCAATAGTTTGGTTTCTAAAGTTTTTCCTACGGTGGATAATAAAACTGTAGAAGATGTTTCTACTGCAATAAAATCAAACAACTTGCCTGCCATATGGGAGCCTGTGGAAAGCCTTGATATGACAAACGAGGAAAAAATAGAGTTTTTGAATAACGTAGCAGATTTCCTTAGCGGCATACCAGAGTATGATGCTGTCGTGGAGTCTATAGAGTCAGAATTAGATAATATTTTAAATGATGGAAAAGAAGGAAGTGCAGAAGGCGGTGCAGTACGCACTGAGGAAGATGGCGATAAAAAGGGAGATGGAGAAGGCAAAGGACAATCCAGAACAAATGTCGAAGTTGAAAGAAATGTCGAATTACCTGGATCTGAAGAAGGAAGAGTAGATAACTATAGGAAGAACGGAAATAAGTTCTCTGACATTGCTGAAGTTACTTTATGGCTACTTAGAAGGGCTGCCGGTATAACCTCTATCCCGGAAGGAGAAGAGGTTTATGTAGAGGGAGATGAGGTTAATAGTATTATGACCGATATGGAATCAAGGTATGGTATAGACACCATCAATCACTCGCATACGACTAAGGCTATAAGGGACCTTAACGGCGTATCAGGTTATAAAGTAGAATACGGCTTAACCTTTTTGACATACGATCCTTTTATTAGAATATCCAATCTAAGGAAAGGATCTAAGGCTGCGAAAGACGAACCTCGTATATCCGAAGAGTCGCTTACTCACATATCAAGGGTGACAACCCCTTATTTCCTGTACGGCGGCGATGAAGCATATACATCTGTTCCGGCTAAGGTAGAACCTATACCGGAGAAGATAATGGGTCGTAATGGCATTAAATTTGGTATGAGTGTAGTCGAGCTAACCAAATCAGGGTACAAAAAAGCTGGTGGAAACTGGATATATAAATTCCATATGAACTCAGGTGTGTATGATTTGTATAATATCAGTACCGGTGAAGCGTTTAGGGCAAAACCGGATCTTGGAGTTAAGATAAGTTCCAGCGCATTCATCCGTTCTTTATCTCAATCTGGTAGGAAAATACAAAATATGATTAGTAATATGAGCCAGGAAGAGATAGATAGGAATAAGAATCTTGTAGAAGGTTCTGATAATTCGGATTCGATAAATGAGTTAAATAAGGAGTGTTAAGTATGAGAAGGAGATTTTTTTAATGCTGCGGATAATTTTGTGGGAGGATGTTATAATAAGTTATCCAATGAAGATATAAAAAGGCTTGGAGGAAAAAGACCTTATGTATGTCAGTTTAATAAAATTCATATACATATAGGACCTGTATTAAAAGATCATGATTCTGATGTTAGTTACATAATGTTTAATAGTAATTGGAATCATGGTGGTTCTGAATCTATGGTTTATAATCATAGCAATAATGGTATTTTTATATTAGGTGAAAACAAAATTGGTAACATAGAAGATCATATACAAGATCTAACATATTGGTACGAATATGATCCAAGTCTTAATGAAAATTATTGTTATTATTATTATGAAGCTGATAATAGTGGAAATGCTATTAAGTTGAATGGTGAGTTTGGTGATACCAGTACTGTTTTCAACATTCCCAGCTTGGAAGTTACCACTCTTCGTGATGGCAGTTTGAGTTTTCCGGAGATTTATATAGAAGGAATTTGGGATCCGCCATTGTATAAGTCGGTTTTGTAATTAACTTTGCAAAAAAGTTAATTACAATGGGTGTCAAATGTCAGATAGAAAAAAAGGAAAATGAAATAAAACGGGTTAAGGCTCCTAACGGGGAGCCTTCCGTTCTTTACGAAAGTGCTTTAAAAGTATTAGGAAACAGCGAGCGGGCCCTTCAGGTATGGGCTAAGGCTTACACTCCTGGTTTTTTGTCGTATTACGGTCATTGGAACAACCCGGCTCCAGGGGAGATGTTTAATACCGATCTCAATGGCGAACCTCTTTTAGAAGACGTGCTGTCGTATATGAAGCGTCAGGCTTATTTTTCCGATCCTTTAACGGCTCAGGATGTTAAGGACGTAAGAGATGTTATGATATCCAATTCCATATATAGCATACGATCTCTTATTAATAGAGTTAGAAGCTCTTTTTATGTGGATGGCAATCTTATCCTAAATGAAGAAAATCTAAGGAGATCCGGTTTGTATAATGAGACGGAAATAAGTAGGATATTAGATAATCCTTCTGTACTTAATGAGGTCAGCTCTTTTATGAGGTTATTATTAGATTATTCCAATAACGAACACGATCTCGGGAAAGAGTCTTACTTCACAACCGTAGAAAAACCATACGGTCCTGTTGTGTATAAAAATGGCGTCTTCAATAAATTAGGAAAGAGAGCATCATATAATCCGGCTGAAGTTTACGAGGTTATAAAAAATACAGTAGGAGGTATTAGTGTTGCTTCAGAGTTTGATGCTGCTTTCGAATCTTTATCTGATTCATATCCGGAGTTAGTTGAAAGATATCAGTCGGATAAGAGTTTTGCCTTGTCGCTGTTCAACGAATTTTCGAATATGAACATCGTTCCGGTTGTGGCTTTAGAAGATAATAATATCGTAGAAGGGAAGAGACGGTCATTATCAAAGTTGCAAGATTATGCTTATTACAGCCCTATTGGATCTGAGTCATTACGAGCTCGTATATCAGCCTTTCTAAACAGGGTTAATGCTGATACAGAAGAAGACCTTAGAAGTATGATATGGGACGTAGAAGAGGCTTGTGTAGGTCTTGGTATAGATATCGTAGGCGTGTCTAAGGCGTATGACGGAACAGAAGAATCGCTGAATAAAATTGATAGCTTGATGTTGGATCTCGATATTTATGTAGCAAGGCACAACGATGACACTTATGCTCCTACTTTAGCTTCTGCTATTGATGATGTTCTTGGAGATAGCAGGGATCGCCGTGTTATGTTTCTGCCAGAGTATATGGATAATATGAATATCGTTTATATGGAATCTGACATAGATCCGGTATCGGCATTTGAAAATCATTCTCTGCTTTATCTTGGTGGAAACCTATATCATAAGGTAGAAAGAGATAATTTAAGTGATTTGTACGATATGGCTGCCGAGCTTGCCAAGCAGAGTCTAACTTATTTCCCACCTGGTATCTATCCTGGATATTGTTTTAAAGATGGTGTTTTAGATAAGCTCCGCGTGAAAAACGTAGATAGTAAGGCCCTTGCTGATTCTATAAAAAAATACGTCCTGTCTTATACCGATTCTCAGAATACGGAAGAGATGAATGCTACCAGATTGGCGTTCGGTCATCTTGTTGTTCCTGGAAGCCCGTATGTTAATGAAGAACGGGAGTTTAGCCGATACATAAACAGAAAGCAGGACAAAGAGAATCCTTTACTCTTATTCGATTTATACCAATCTTATCTTGAAAATAAGCTTCATAATACGGAAGTGTACGAAGGGGCATACAAGTATCTTGACTTTAAACCAGATCATTTACTGGGTCTTACCGTTTCAGATCCGGATACGTTAAAACAAATTGAACTATCTTTGGCAGGTAATGATCGTGAGCAGTTATTTGAGTATAGCATGAGCAGCACCGATCCTTCTTTTACAGATCTGTTCTATTTGGATTATTATGATATGTTATATGCCGGTTCTGATTTCTATCACGATCTTTTTACGAAACATCCTAATCTTTTAAATGAGGTTCGGGATCATAACATAACTAAGCAGGATGATAATGTTATCGTAGAAGGTTTGTATGATAATTTTATCAGAATAGGAGACATGGTGTTCACTAAAGTTGGCGAAAGTAGTTCCGGCTCTATCTACCAAAATCTAACAGGAACCGAATCGGAGGTGAAATACGATTCTACTCAGAAGGCTAAGACGGTAGAAACCGATTACGCTCCATACCAAAACAGATCTGGCTTGACGCAAGATATGACCGTAAGCAAGTCTGAATTGGATGATCTTAATAAATTGGAATGCAGGTAATTTTTGTATATATATAGTTTTTTCATAATTACGATTTGGAAAGTGAGGCTTGTGAAAGTCTCACTTTTCTCATGTATGTACGTATATCAATAACATACAAGAAAAGTTAGATTTTCATTGTTTATGAATTATTTTTGTTAAGTTTGCGATATTAGTTTCAGGAAGGGATTATAGAAAATAGGGAAAAGTAAGAACCGAACGTAACTAATAACAGTAGGAAATGAGAATCAGTACCATCAAACGTAACAACAGCATTCATCTTATGTATAAAAACATTATGAATGATTTAGGTCAATTAAGAACTGTAGTTTCAAAATCCTATATTTATAATCTGATACAAAATCAAACCGGATTAAGTATCAGAACTATATCCCATGTCTTGAATCACACAAAAGAACAGGATACAGATTCTTTGTGAAAAGCATACATTTTCATACATTTGTGTGTTCTTTAGTTTTTAGATTTGAGTATTTCATGGTATTAGTTTAGAGATCAGGGCTCGCAGTGATGCGGGCCCTGGTTTGATTTAAAAAGTATTAAAATATTTGCTATTTAAGATCCTGTTCCTATTTTTGTTCCAGAAACAATGAACAACGAGATCCCACCTCTGGTTGTTTGATGTTGAAAGATATTTTTGGCTCATTAGGGTTTGTCATAGTGGGATCTGACATTCTCTTTTGGGCCTATTTTTTTTATCATGGATAAAGTTTCTGTTTTTGAAAGTTCGGATTTTGGAGAGCTTAGAATTATTGTAGATCCAAAAGGAGATGTTTGGTTTGTGGCGTCAGATGTGGCTAAATCTCTTGGATATATAAATGCTAAAGATGCGGTAAAAAGACATGTAGATGATGATGATTCTATGCTTTTGTAAGTATCTGATAATCAATGGGGCGTAAAACGATCTATATTGAAAACCAGATATATAGATAGTATAAGAATAATTAATGAATCTGGTTTATATTCTCTTATATTATCTTCAAAATTAGAGTCTGCTAAGAGATTTAAGAAATGGGTAACATCTGAGGTTCTTCCTTCTATTCGTAAAACAGGAGAATATAAAACAAGTTCCGGTGGAAAGGGAATTTTGGTCCCTGACTTTTCTAATCCGGCAGATGCAGCAAGAGCCTGGGCTGATCAGTATGAAGCTGCTCAGAGAGCTATAGCTGAAAAATCTCAGGCAGAGGCAGAGAAGCAACAAGCCTTGAAAACAATAGAAGAGCATAAGCCTGATGTAGAATTTGCCGAGTCTTTTAGGAAAGTAGACCATAACAATATGTGGCTGATTCGTGATATTGCCAAAAAGTTAGAACAGAATGGTGTTATCATCGCTGAAAAGAATTTACGTTCATTTCTTGAAGAAGCTAAGTTTATGTTTAGGAACGGTCTTGGCAAATGGGAGTTGTATAGTAATGTTGTAGCTAAAGGATATGGTGTATATAGATCATATTTTGTAGATAAGTATTCCGGCGAAAGGGTTAATCAACAAACTATCTACATGACAGGATCCGGATATGAAGTGACCCTCAATGGCATAAAAGGAAAACCTGTCTCTTA
>ERZ1027219.195-NODE-195-length-19835-cov-8.757786_pt1 | contig 19835 bp, 16 predicted proteins | sample MGYA00519480_ERZ1027219 | MGnify/ENA primary metagenome ERZ1027219 (study PRJEB26926, sample SAMN06164539) | human gut metagenome | biome: ENVO:00009003; feature: ENVO:2100002; material: ENVO:00002003 | host: Homo sapiens | place: USA | collected 2012 ...
TATATAAACAGTTAGCTTTCCATTATCATCATCAAGTACCATTACATTTCCTTCTGGAGTTATAATACCCATTTTATTAGGACCATCCAAAGGGTCTGGTATTTGTTGTAGTCCCCAACCATGATATTCCCATAGGGGTTTAGTTGGGTCTCCAAATTCAAAAGTAACAAATACTATATCTCCAACCTTAGGAGCTAAGTACTTGAACCCATTGTTGATAGAACCATGTTGGCCTTTTGCATAGGCCCATGTAATAATTCCACCCATGACTTCTGGACAGCATACCTTGATACGGTTCATATGTTTCTCCGTATCATTATTATCTACCACTATGCCACGGTAGACAGAGTAGTATCTACCTAAACCTTCGATACCCTCTTCTGTTAATAGTTTAGCTGTTGAGTACATTATTTCTTGTTGGATTTATATCGTTCATAAGCTTTCATTGCCCAATTAAACTCATCAAAGTTATACCTTTCTTTCATAGAAGGAGTAACCTTCGATTGGTCTGCCTTTACCACATTGGTCTTACCATAGATTGCTGTACCATTTGAAGTTACTACTGTACCTTCTGTACGAACTGTACCTGCAGCAAGAGCCTGAGGGTCTTTAGCATTTATCTCATCATAATAGAACTTATTCTGTAAGAACTCTCCTGCACCTTTCTTATCGATAATTCTACCCTTATCATCCATGTATCTTTCTACGAAGTATACTACTTCATTGTAGGTAAAGTCATGTACAATATCGGAAGCATTAGCAGTATTCTTCTTGTTCTTACCAAAGTCAGTTTTAGCAGAATCCTTAGCATCATTACTTACAATGTCCTGAGTACTAAGTTGGGTCTTAGATGTAGTCTGTCCATCCCTTGCATTATTCTTAACCAAGTCTAATGTACAGAGATAACCTTGACCTGCATCCATTGAATGTTGTACTGACTTGATATACCAAAAGCCTGACCACCTTTTTCCTACATTCTCTAAAGATATTATCTGAGAAGATTGTAATGAAGGTCTACCTACTACAGTCATTTGGCATACCAACTTTCTTTCGGATATCTTAAGACCTCCATTGGCATTAGCATTCATTGCCCAAGTAACCTTATCTGCTCCGCCGTATCTACTAAAGAGATTATGATATAACTTATAGATTGGTACTAAGAATGGTACCTTCTTCATTCTTCGTATCTTAACTTTAGCTTTAACCTTTCGAGTCATAGTGGGTGTAGTAACTCCATCTCCAGAATACTCTACTTTATAGGTATCAGGGTATACAGTAATATATGGATTCTTTTCCATTGCAGATATACCTCTCTGAGATTGGTTATCTATCATTTGTTTTTCATAAGGATTACTTGAAAAAGTTCTGATATTCACCATGTGAGTTATAGTTCCACCTTCTGGGTCATATTCTCTTGGGTCTACCCATTCTTCTGCAAGGTATTCCATTTTATATTCTCCAGTAAATAGGTATCTTTCGTTTTCTAGTAATTGCCTAAGATTACTTTCTAACTCTTTACCGTTCTTAGAGTTCTTCAAGATTTGCTGAATAACCCTTTTCTTATCGTTCGGTAAATTGTTTACAGTAGTATTAATTGCTTCTCGATATTGCTCAGTACTCAGATTATCTAAAGCCTCTTGTTTACCTGCATTGTAAGCAACATAGGGTTTCTGAGAACCATACTCTTTCATTGCAGAATTATACTTTTGAGCTTTAGCTCCATACCTTTGTTCAGCTTCCATCTCGGCAGCAATATTAGTAGTAGGATGACTACGATAATCTTCGTAAGGTACACTACCATAATTTACTACCATTGTATTATCTACTTGAGCTACAAATGGTTTGAGTAAAGTTACTTCCTCTTTCTCTTTTTCAGGTTCTGTGATATCTGTTGAACCTACAATTAAACCTTTATCTTCTGAGTCTAAGGCTTGAGTTAATTGAGCCTTTACCCTTTTGGTTACTTTCTGAGTAGCGAATGATACTCTAAGTACTTCTCCATTTTCTGATTGGTAAATATAATTGTATTCTGGTTCTTCTTGAAACTTACGGTTGTGTATGTATATTACACCATCCCGGGAATCAATATACCAAGGACCATTTGCATACCCTTTCATCTTTTGTTCTAATTGAACTAAGATGTTATTTCCTATTAATCCCAAGTCACTATCTATCAAGGACTTTAAATCACTGGGCATAGCTACTTGAGCTACTCCACTAAACCTGTTAGCGTAAAGTATCTTTCCAGTAGTAGTTCGACTTTGTTCTGTCGGGACCTGTAGTGACTCGTAAACTTTATTACTTATTATTTGTTTAGCCATTACTGAAATATTTCTATGATTACGCCTATATCATCGTTACAACCATTATCCAAGAAGTTGGATAAACTGTGTTCTGATAAATCCGAATGAGTATAAGGTGGTTGGAATCTTAAATCTCCAACTGTATCTATACACTTAATCGTCACATGAGTACCAGTAGAATCGAATACACAATCCAAATCTCTAACCTTGATACTTCGTACTGGGCTAGAGATAAATTGACCATCTGGATATATGTATCCCCACTGAAGGTAAATAATTGAGCTTTCCTGGAGATCTTCGATATCTACAGTATCGGGGTCTCCAGTATCAAATGTAATGGTAGCTAAGTTCTCTTTCTCCTCATCATACTTGTAGCTCCAATTACTTATATAAGCGCCAAGAGGTATGCCAGTAATGGGATTCATTATAGGCATACCTCCAGAATTGAACAGAGCCATGTAAGGTGTTGCTGTTCCATTATAAAGTATTGGTTGGTTAGGTTTTCTAGTTGCCGCCATACATAGGTATTCTTAAAATTTGATAAGGTTCTAATTCTTGAAAAGGGTTCAAGATATTATTAGCTTCGGCAATCAGATACCACTTACCAGAGTCACCATAGTAACGATAGGCAATATTCTGTATAGTTTCTCCATCCAATACAGTATGTTGTTTATCGTTATCAGTGTAAGGAACGTTTGGAGGAGTTACCTCTAATGAATAATCTCCCTCATCATACTTAAGAGCAATGGCTCCATCATAGGGACTTGCTCCTGTTAGGTATTGATTTAAGTCTATCATATCTGTATTCCTTTTGTATTCTTTAAATCTTCTTCAGTTACAATATCTTGATAGGATAAGTTATAAGCACTTACCCTTTTGAAGATTAATTCCTGAGTTGCAGCTGCAGGCAATAACTTTAAATCCTCGATTGTACTTGACTTACCTGCTACTCTGGTCCTTGAGGCATTCCTAAAGTTATTCAGAGTATAAGTTGCAGATGTAAGAATGTACTGATGATTATCGAATATACCAGAACTACCCCACTCGATTTTTAAAATCGGAGGGCTTGCCTGATAAGAGTTTGCCTTAGTCCACATTTCCAATAGTCGGCATTTAGTAATTACCTCTTTTGGATTATCTGGGTCATTACAAAACCAAGATACATTGAATTGAATTATATCTTCACTACCAGTATAATGGTACATGGGAGTATTACGTCCCATTGATTTAATCGTTGCCCAAGTAGTTTCTCCTCGGAAATCAATTGAAGGTGGTCTGTTCTGAAGAGTGATATATTGATATGGGCTAGCTGTAAGATTATAAATCACTACCTGATTCATGTTTCTTACTTCTGGCATTACCAAGAAGAGTTCTTTATTCTTCGTAACATTCTGGCCTTTAGCCGGGTCCATTTCTTCGTATCCAAATGGAACTCCACCTTCTATTTGATGTTTTAATTCCATTCGATATTGAGCCTGAATCTTTTGATTTAACTTAGGATTCTTTGAATTAGCTCGGGGTCCGAATGGGTTATTTGGGTCATATACTTTACCCTTATCTGCAGTATCTTTAGGCAAGGTTGAAGTTGCCCTATTGAGATAGATTCTGGCCCTCCAAAGTTTATTTAAAGGACCAGTAAGAACTCCTGCAGAATCTCGAGTGAGGTCATTATACTTTTCAACAACCCCACCTGCTATCTGATTTAATATTCTTGCCATGATTGTTTAGTTTAATCCCAATGATATACCAGTAAAATCTTGTTGGCCACCAGGAGCAAAGTCTCCAGCTTCATTTCCATCTACTGATATATTAATTCTTGAATCCTTAAATCCATCTCTGATTGCACTCCTAACGGCATCAACAAAAGCTTGTTGATTTCTATCCTGAATGGAAGCTTTAGTTTCTTCAGAGGTTAAAGCCGCAGTATTCTTATCCACAGAATTTGTAAGACCACCGATTACTTCGATTAATGCAGGAATAGCTATAGAAGCTAGTAGTCCCCAAGGCCCACCTAAGAATCCTAAAAGTCTACCACCAAGTAATCTAGCACCAAATCCCATAGCCCCTTTCTTAGCAATCTGTTGGCCTGCAGTTTTAGTTACGGTAGAACCTACTGCTGCTCCAACCCCTGCTCCTGCAAGAGTACTCATTGAAGTAAATCTTCCTCTTGCATCTCTTGCTACTACAGTACCTTTTCGGGTTTTACCTATGGTACCTCCCATTGGTAATGCAAAGAATTTACCTGGAGCCATTTGCATAGCAGTCATTCTCATCATCATTGCTGAGATATTTCTCATGTGACCTTCAAGGATTGAAGCTTGAACATTAGTTCTTACCATACCTTCTGCCATACCATTAGTTTCTGAAGTAGCTAAAGCCTGGAAGGTACTAATCATCTTGATAGTACCCTGAATAAACTTAAATCCTTGATATAGAGTACCTACTACTGCACCAGTTGCAACTACCTTTACCAAGAATTTACCTGCCCAAGTTTCTTGCATACTGTTAATAATCTTTAGGATACCAGAACCTAATTTAAGTACTGGGCTAAAAACTTCGGCAAGTGTAGAACCTGCAGTTACAATAAAGTTCTCCCAGTTTGATTTAAACTGTTCGATAATACCTGCAGGAGTTTGTAATCTTTCTTGAGTTAAATTTTCTACTGTACCACTTGCACCTGCAACCTTATCCATAAGTTCAGTAAGCTTATTAGCTCCAGTCCAGTAATCCTGAAGTAAAGCTGAGGCAGCTCTTGTACCACGAACTCCAAAGATATTAAACAGAGCAGAGGAGATATCTATTCCTCGTTTACCTCTAAGTTTATCTCCCAATATAGATATAATCTTATCTAATCTCAAAAGATTACCCGAGGCATCTACTAGAGTTTTTGGGTCAATGCCTAAAGATTTTAGCATCTCACCACCTCCCTTTTTCTGCCCGGTTACGGAAAGTGTTAAATAGCGCATCATGTTTGCTAATGCAGTACCAGCTGATGAAGCTTGGATACCTTGATTACCAAGTACTCCAATGGCTGCAGCTGCATCACCCATACTGATTTTGGCATTTCTAAATTCTGCTCCTGAATATTGGAAAGATTGGGCAAGGTCTGTTAGAGAAATATTTGCAGAGGTTACTGCAGTTGCCAATTGGTCTACTACCTGAGTAGCATTCTGTGAAGGTATATTAAAGGTCTGCATGATGTTAGTCATCAAGTCAGCAACTCCACCTTTCTGACCAAGAGGCATACTGAAGATAGAAGCTAGCTTAGCTGCAGGGCCAATCATTCTTTCGATTTGCTCTACATTGTTACCAGCCATTGCCAAGTACCTTTCGCCTGATGCAATATCTGCAGCAGTAAGAGGAGTTACCTCATTGACTTCTTTGGCTACTTGCATTAGCCTTGCCTGTTGAGCAGCATTAGCTCCAGACATTTTAGAAGCTAAGAATACTTGGTCGTATACTCCTGCAGAATATTGGTAGACCCTTGCCATACCTCCAACCAATTCTTTTCCAAACTCAAAAGCATTAGAAGTTGACATTTGAATACCTCGATTCCAGGTATTCATATCGTTCATCATTGTTCTAAATGAGTTCGATATTCTGCCAGCCTCATTAGAGAATCGGTCTCTTAATACCATTGCAACACCGACCTCGACTAAGCTTCTTCTGTCTATCATTTTCTAGTTTTCTTTTTTAAGTTTTCATAATACTCATCGGCTATATCCTTAAATCTTTTCCTTTCTCGATACGGAAGACGCAAAAAGCTGAGATAGTCAATGGCTACCTCAGCTCTACATATATAAGTGAATGTACCTGGGTGGTCTACGCTTCCGTCAGGTAGAAAAAAGTCGGTGAAAGCATTATAGGATATTTATCAATTCTTCCAGGTATACTTGGATGTTCTACATCGGTGTTACCATCGAAGACTGGGTCATATTCAAATATTGTTTTACGAATCTCTGCAATGTCTCTTACTGAGAATAAATGGAAGCTTTCTACCTTTTCCCATTTACCATCAATCTGAAGATGTAAGTTCCTTGCAATCAATGCTGCATTACGAGTTTGTTTTTCTATTGGTAAAGTAACCAACATTCTTTCTCCTGCACCAGTAAGCAAATCAAATTTAACTACCTTACCTGAAGATAGAGTTACTTCGTAATCGGTAAGCTTACCTTGTTCTGGATAATAAGGGATAGCGTTTGGTTTTTCGGCCAATTCCTTTTCTGTAGGAAATTCTCCATAGTTATCGAATAACATCTCGCTTAAGGATTGACCGTAAGTTTGTACTCCGCCTTCTTGGCCCCAATCATATTCAAATTCTACTTCATCACCAAGTGAGAAGATTCTTGATTGGAATAAGATACAGTATCTGTCATTCAAAGGGATACGGTCTGCATCCTCTACCGTTAATCTACGATTAGGAGTAAAGTCGGTATCAACTACAATTGCCTGAATGAACTTAGTAAGGTTCATAAGGTTTCTTACATCCATAGGATTAGATAAGATATCCTCATCTGCACCATTCTGTTCCCTGATTGAGAATTTATAACCTGATGGGGTTATAAACTCATGTGTTCTACAATTTAATTCCATGTTTAAATAAGTTATTTGGTTATACTTTAGTTCATAGTGTTCGCTGTAACAACAAGAAAGGGGTGAGCCCTTTCTAGGAATCCCACCCCTCCCACCTAAAAATCTTAGTGAAAATAGACTAAGCGTTTTTAATACTTATCTACAGTACCTACTGAGAATTCGATACTTTCGATAGTGTTTTCTGAAGCCATTCTGTCCAGGTCTAATCCTGTAATCTTACATGGCCATACCTCTTCGAAGAGGTGGGTGTTAAGTACGGAAACTCCATCTTCAGCAAGTTCATTTACGATTACATTTTCCCAGTATTGGCTTGGTACCAAACCTCCACCAGCAATCATATCTTGGCATGAATAAAGCCAATCATGAAGCCATGTATCTGAACCTGCAGTAGTTAAAAGTTTACCTACTACTAAGTTACCTACAGTAACTCTACCGGCAGTTTTAACGTCCCGGTTAACGTCTCCATGAGCAACCTGGTCAATCTCTACATCTGGCAAAGTACAAGTTTGGAACAGATAAGTATTGATTGGGTGCTTAGGGAATGTGATACTCCAAAGGAATTTCTTTCTTGGATTCTTTACTTTTGCTCCCATGTTTTCTTAATTTTATTCGTTAACGTCCTGAACAGATACGGACTTGGATGCCTGGTCAATATAGATGCCCATAGTGATTTCTTGCATCGGAACGATATCCTTGAATTTCAGGATTGCTTTGTATTTACCTTGACGAACATCGGCTTCATTGTTAACCGATAAGTCATTGTACGAGTTAGCGTCTTGGTCACCCATCCAGGTGTATTCAGACATGGCATCTTCATCTACCAAGTTATCCAGCATTGGTTTAACTTCTAGATAAATCTTATTCCAAGTGTTCCAGATATTTGGTTCTTCCAAATACTTTTCTAGAATAGGTCTAAGATTCTTTTTGAGATACAGATTCAATCTTACAATTGCAAGGAATCTTTCTGAATCCTGTTTTACCTGAGAAGAAAAACAATGCCACAGCAAAGTTTGTTTACCTTGGTTAGGAACATCTTTGATACAGATTATATTTGCATAATTCTGTGCTAACTCATTGAGTTCCTTAGTTCTTGAAGGAGAACCATAATTTGGGCATACTGGACCATTACCATCATAGATAATGCCCCGATTCATACCAGCAAATGATTTCCAAGGTCCAAACTGAGAAGCAGAAGCATCTCCTAATCCTGCAATGGTACCAAGAACATCTGAATCTACCAAGTTACCGTCGGCATTATAGTATTTAATACCACCACCAAAGTAAGCAACATACTTACTGTTACCTACAGTACCAAGGCAAGTCTGAATCCAAGTGATGATTGATTTCAAGTCTCTTGGTTGGTCACCCTGAGTATAGTGAGTAGTATATTTTGGTACTTCAATGTAGTAGGTATATTCTTGCAGTTCTTTAACCATATCTACTGCAGCCTTGTGTACTTTAAGTACATCAGCAGATGCTTCAAGATGTTGGTCAATGTGTGAACAGAAGATTTGATATACATCTACATAATCCTTAACGAATTCCAGAGAAGCAATCCATTCGTCTGCCGTAGGAGTACTACCGGCACTACCAATTGTACCATTCAATTTTACTCTATCGGCAGTGATAGCAGCACCATTGAGTTTAATATCAATTGGGTTTCTTGTCCCATCTACATCATCAGTTAACCATTTGATGAAGTTGTTCCAAGATTTGATGTTCTCTGTCTTTTCAGTTAATACCGGAACGATATATTCTGAGTTCTTTGCAAATGCACTCAGAGCAAGGTAATCTACAGAAGTATCATTGTTATCATCTGCAGTTTTGTAGGTTACTACTGGACCTTGTTCAAGTACCTGGCCATTAGCACTAATTACTTGATAGTAAACCGTGTTAGCCTGTTTGTAAATATTCACAGAGAAAGTTTCAGCACTACCAACTGGGTCTCCATATCCTTTAGTTACCAAACCAAAGCCAACAGCAACTGAACCAGAAGTAAACTTGAAAAGAGTAGAAGCCGTGGGTTCCTCTGGAGTTGCAGAAGCTACTACCGGAGAACCATCTTCAGCAGCCTTAGGAGCAGATGCAGCTTTAGCTCTTGTTGCAGCAGATACTACACCTTTGGTTGCACCCTTACCAAGTACACGAATAATACGAAGCTTAGAACCACCATTGAAAGCCTTTTCGATGTTTGATACAGAACCATCTGGTACTATCTCAGAACCAAAGACTCTTTGGAATTGAGAGAAAGATTGGATAAGTTCTGATGGGTCATCATATGGACCTTTAGTAGTTCTAGCCAATACACATGAAACTCCTAACATAGGAGTAGTTTGAAGAACGTTCTCGTTCTTAAACTCGAAATTTACAGATGGTGAATTAGGCATATTTATACTAATTAAGTTAATTACTCATTTATTTAATACCCTCTAGTATTGAGCTATTTTACGTTAAGGTTAAGTAAATCTGATTCTTGCTTTTCGGTTAGTCCAATCAATACTGAGATGTCTTGAATTGGTACAAGTTCACCTTCTTCAGCAAGCTTCTCAGGTAATATACCATCCTTACAAGTATACTGATATACTTTTTCAAGTAGACCATGACTCTCATCTGGGTGGTCATAGTAATTACCTATTTCGATAAATAGGTTTCCTGTTGGTGCTACCCGACCATCTTCCCATTCTTCTAAGTTATTATAATAAGGTCTTACGTATCCTCGAGAAGGTAATGCTTCATACATAATACTATGAAGTAACCTCATATCGGCTTGAGTATTAGATACCAGGTGAATATCTAGAGTTATATCCTTCGTTTCATAAGGAAATTCAGATGCTTGGTAATTCCCACCTTCTAGCTTATCACCAATGATATATTTGTTAACACCTATATCACCATTATAGAATCCTTGCAGTTCAATGGTAATTCTAGGGCATGTCTTTGCACCCTTAACCTGATTGTTACCTATACCAAATATTGGGATGAATTTAGGCATGGCATCTTTGTCTGCCTGAAACCTTTTTTCATTTTCTTGTGATAAAGGTAAGTAGTCTTCTGGGTTAAGAGTTAAACCTTTCTTAAGTGCTGTTTGTAATAGGCAAATATAAAAGGTTCTTTCTACGATTTCTTCTGTATTTACCATATTATATAAGTTGAATCATTAGCATGGTATTCATAGTATAAGTACCACCATCACTAAATACGCATTCCCAATTTATGGATGTAGCATTGAAAAAGATACCTGCATCTTTCCTCATATGACAGGTAGCACTAAAACTATCCTGGTAAGTATTAGCTATACTACCATAGTTACTAAACCATGTATAGGTATTAATACCACTACCACCATTGTTTAAACTTTTAGTTTCACCAATTGAAGGTATTTTAAATCCCATAAGCTCCTCTGAAACTTGGGTTCCTTCGATTAGCTTAGCTCTATAACCAGTCATGGTAAAACCTGCTGAACCTTCCCAAGCATTAGGACCTTGGTCTTTAGGTACATTCAGATTAATATTGGGAGGGTCTACACGATATCTATAAGATATTTCTCCAGCTGTCTGAGTTACCGTTACAGTTTTAGTTAAACCACCCACTTGCTTGATAGTTAGAGTTCCACTAAGAAGTTGTTCAGTAGTATTCTTAGAAGTAATGGATACCTCTAGAGTCTTTTCTTCATTATCTGTAAATCTTAGTCCAGCAGTAAATGGTGGTTCTTCTAGGAATTCTGCTGTAACTTCTACATTTTCCCAATCTCCTTGGGGTGTACCATTAATCATTTCCCTACGTTGAGAAGTGATTGCCAAAGTATCAGAGCCACCCTTACCCAATATGTTTATGGCTTCCTTATCTACTTCTAATTTGTATTCGTAGTTAAGGCTGCCTTTCTTTTGAATAAGATTTACAGTCTTAGGTACTCCATTAACTGTAATGGTAAGGATGGCTTTTTTATCTGCTTCTGTATCATTCACTTTTAACGGATGTACCATTACGAGTGCAGGACCAGTACCAGATGTTTTATCTGCTTCAAAATCTGCCATTACTTTGTATATTTTCTAAGTTCTTTTCTTAATTGATTTCGTATCTCTTTCTCTAAAACTACGTTTCCACCTGCTGCCTCGAAAGCAGGTTTCCATAAAGGACGAGGTGGAAGATTACCATCTCTACTACCATACTCCAACATGATAGCAATTTGGTTAAGTGTTTTTCGAGAAGTTCTACCAGAGTAGGTTATCTTCCTTAATCCTGGAGGAAGACCAACAAAGGTTCTATCTTTCTGAGTTACCATTGTAACTGACCTTGCATATTGACCAGTAAGGTTTAATAGAGTATGTGCTCCATACTTCTTAAGTGTAGCAGTAGCATGAGGAGGCCAAGAAACTTTGGAACCAGGTGGAGGTAGACCATTATTTAAACTACGCCTTACTATACGAAGAAGTTGATTGCCAAACTTTCTAGTACCTAACTCGTATCCGAGCTTCATGATACTTGGAGTCTTGGCAATCAACTTCTCAGCCTGACGTTGTTTAACAGGGTCTACATAAATCTGAATATCACATAGATTATTCGAGAGGTTTATGTTAACCTTTCTGCTTGCCATCTTTATTCTTATTTAATCCCAACTCACTGGCAATCTTCATAAGAATATCTTGTTGCATGGATAACTTCTCTGCTACTTCGGTTTTAAAAGCCTCGAACTCTTCTTGCTTATAAGCCGGAGCAGGTTGCTGAGCAGGAGTTAGCATACCCTCGATTGTATGAAAGATATTATCACATTCAGTAACTACTGCCTCATATTTCTCTCGGTTATTGAGAATATTTACAGCAGTAGTCCTTTGGATATTTACTTCGTTTACGATATTGCGTAAGTCGGTAGTGTAATAAACATTATTATAAATACCCTCTGCAGCATCTGTAGGAAGGTATATAGTCACCGCAGATACAGAGTCTTGAATAGAGATTTCTGTATTTGCTGTAAAGCTTCCATCTGGGCCAGTAGCTCTTGGTTTGCTCTCACCAACTTTTAATACTTTAGCGGTATCAAAGATTGGATACCCAGAACGTCTGTCTCTCTCTAAGGTGTATATGGTATCACCTTTCTGCAATTTAGAAAAAATCAAATCTTCCATGTTCATCTTTTATTAATTAAGTTTAAACCAAATGATACTGCACCTGGATTCCTTTGCATAAAGTCTACCAGGTTTAAGAATTGATAGTATCCAAATTGGTCAATGAGTGACTGTGCTTTATTTGCTACTTCCTTTGCTATCTCTGCATTGGGAGCAGGCAATGTAAGTTGAATAGTAAAATCTTTTAGTTGATTTCCATTGGTTGGTTCTTTCTTAATCTCTTCACTTTCCATATCGTTTTATCTTTAGGTGGGTATAAATGAAAAAAGGAGTACACCTATGTAAGATGCACTCCTTCCTAATCTGGCTTACGTAATGACGACGGTCATTATTAAGCCGGGGTTGTGGATATAGTCTTAAGAGCTGCAACTACTGACTGGATAATGTTCTGGTCTCTCTGAGCATCTACTACTCGGTTGAGACGGGCAATTTCCTGGTCTTTAGCAGTGTTCTCGATAAGACACTTGATTTCCTGTTAGCCATTCTTGAGGTCACAGCAGCAACCATCATTACAACCGCGGTCAGCGACGATTACGCCCTCACCACCAGATTTAACTTCTACTCCCATAATTTTTGAGTTTTAAGTTGTTAAACATAAAAGTTAACTTTAAAGTTAGTATTTTGTATAAGGCTTTATACATTAATAAATACCGTAGTATCGTACTTTAAATTTTTCTGTAGATTCCTATGGATTCTCCCATGCGATGTTAAGATTTAGAGTTGGAAGATTTTAACTCTAATTAAACTGAAGGTTTTACAGAAGGAGATTGATAATATAACCTTACATAAATAGCAGGTAAATTACCTCTTACTGGAGTAAGTACAATCATACCTACATACATACCATTAGTAGGTTTATTATTAGATAATCTGGCTTCCCATTGTAAGATTAAACTTCCACCATAGGTTGGGTCATAATCTATATTATCTACTGTAACTTTAAAGAGTTCTGATGCCGATGAGCTACCATACTGAAACTCTGATATATTATAATCTCTGTCAGTTCCATTCAAGGCTATTGGCAAACCATCATAACTAAATTCCTTTAATGAAGGAGCTGCTAGTAACCGCTGCTGACTAGTAGTAATGGGTTGAGCATGGTAAACTACTTGGATATTACTTTTATTGCTACCATGCGCTCTTAAATTTTCTCCTCTACTCAGATTAGGTAAAGAATCACTATCTTCATTAGATCTCCAACCAATACCCATTAACAAGGAGGCAGATAGACTACTGTTATACACATCAAATGCTACTTCTGGTGTATGGGGGGATTCTTGGGTTACGTATAGGTATAACCTTTTATTTGATGGATTACCCGGTTGAGTAAAGGTCCTGGTAGCCTGCCTTTCATAATCTTCCTTATTCTCATCTACCAAATAAGCGTAGTCATAATTGTTTTGGGCAGTTTGACCGTTTTCTACTAACCTACCCCAACTTACTGGAGTTGAGGTATCTTCGTCTTCATTAGGTTTTATATACTCTGTATAGGCAACCTGGGATTGATTGCTAGCAAGTAAGTACTCACATTTAGAAATTATGGTTATAGGAGAAATGCTACCTGCACTAGAATCATGACTTACATTCTTTATAGTTACACTTTCAACTTGGTCATACCATTGGAAGGTCCACCTCTTTACAGTTGCTACTGGTTTATGAGTAAGGTACAGATAAGCAGATTTACTTGGGTAATCGGCTATCCTATATTGTACTGTACCCTTTAAATCGAATACCGAACCATTGATAGACTTAGGATATGCCCTTACGGTAGTTATAGTTGGGTCATATGATAACGGTGTATTTGTAACTGTAAAGGAATCTATACCAACTCCACTAAAAATAACTTCGTATTCTGCAGCTTCCTCAGTATCAGATTCTATACCATTAATTACTGGTTTTCTCCAACATTTTAAATCTATAGATTGACCATGACTAGAACCAGACTGAGTATATTCCCAATTCAGGGAATATCCCCCTACATCGGGATTACCATTAAAACCAATATAATAATTATAGGATACAGTTGCAGCTGATTGGTTGATATCTACTTGGTCCAAGTTTCCTGATTCCTCTTGCCTTATAGTTACTGTTGCACTTCGAATACTACCGACTCTGTTTTCTAAACAAGTAACTTCACCTTCTCCCATACTTCCTACTGATACCTCTAACCAGTTTTCATCTGGAGCATCTACTGTTACACCTACTCTAGTAGTTTCAGAAGTTACTGTACCATTTACTACCTTAGTCTTAAATGAAGATACTGAGAATGGTTCTGGGTCTATAGGTTTAGCAGGTACATTTATTACCTTAGAAGATGGGTCTGTTATCTCAAAAGTATACTGGTAGGTAATACTTGCAGCTTGTTGTTCAACTGTCAAAGTTATCGAAGTATCACTACTACCAGTTTGAAATATAACGATATCTGCACTTCTTTGACTAGTAGTTGTATTCTCATCTACGGTTACTATGAGTGTATTAGATTGCTCTTCTACATGAATCCAACTTGGAGAACCCGGTATAGACGTAGTCCAAGTAGTATCTTCACTTTGACTTGTAACAGAACCGTTAACAATCTTATACCTTTTACTACTTATGGTAAAAGAGTAAGTACCACTAGGCTTAGCAGGCACTTGTTGATTTAAATCTTGAGTACCGTTATTTACCTTTAGTTCATAAGACCAAGCAACACTAGCACCTGCTTGTTTTACACCTAAACTTAGAGTTTTACTACCGTACTCTAAGTTTAAACTACCACTAAGTTGAGATTCAGAAGTATTCTCTGGCATAGTAGCACTTATACGATATCCCACACCAAGTTCATAAGTTACACTAGTACTACTTACAAAACTAGGTTTAGTTTTTACAGTAGGAGTATCATCATGCCAAGTTGTATCTTTACCATTTACCACGTCCCAATAACCAGACCTTACTAAAGCTTTAACAGTTCCTCCAATATTTGGAGCTGTAGGGAAACTCTCCTTAATAACCAACTCTTCTCTAATGGCTACTGTACCTGCGGCCTGACTACAGGTAATGGTTACGGTTTTGCCTGAACCTACCTGCTCATATACTACAGTACCAGTCCTTGCTTGGGTTGTGGTATTCTCTTTCATGGTAATAGCCACAGCAGCAGTAGCACTTTGTATTTCAGCAGAAGTAGATTTAACTTGGATATTAACACCTTCATGTGAACCTTCTACTAAAGAACCATTAATATATTTTTCACGATAACTACTAATTGTCCCAGATTTAGTTGTACCAAGGGCATCAAAGTTTAACGTTGGAGTAGAAGTAGTTAATGTATATCTCCATTCTACTAAGTATGCACTTTGAGTTACCGTAACTTCTTTATAGACGGTATCCATAGTTGCCCTTACTACTACACTCCTTTGATTTGCAGTTGTGTTTTCTGCAACGGTCAAAGTAGTACCAGATAAACTAAATCCTGTACTAGCCGTAGGTATACTAAGTGTAGGAGTACCAATAGCATCTGATGCTGCATTAGTTGCACCTGAAGACCAATGATTAGTTCTTGGTGCCCTTGCACTTGCAGAGATTTGTGATGTACCACCTTGTTCGGTAAAGGTACTTGGGTTTGCAGAAATGGAAACTACCCATGTACCTTGACTAATATTGGTAATCTTATTCTCTGCCTGATATATATCGATTGAGGCACTACCAGATTTACCATTAAGAGTAACGGTTAATGTACGGCTTCCTAATTTAGTTCTAGCCTTTGCAGTTGTGCCAAGATTAGAACCAGAGATATTTTCAGACCATACTACTGAAGCTCCAGAACTTATAGTACCACCATCATTGGTTTTACCATTCCATCCCCAAAGTTGAGAATAGGTATAAGTAGGTGTAGCTGCAGTTCCTCCCGATGCAGGGATATCTGCAATGCTTCCTAAATATATAGTAGGTGTACCATAAGTTTTTACACCTGCTAATTGAGCAAATGTTACTGTAACTTTTTTACCAGATTCATTTTGAGTACTAGTAAATACTTGAGAACGGGAGTTTTCTGATTTATTCTCTAAAGCAGTATAGTGATTCTCGTCATCCATAAATATCCAAGAGGGTAAGTCAGGAGATGAAAAACCTACATCTACACTAGTACCCACAGGTTTACCATTTATATACCTTTGCTTAAATGAATTATACCCTGCTATTGCGGGAGTTGCAGAACCTCCTAAAGCTGTATAATTTAGATTTGGATTCTGAACTGAAAAGGTATACTCCCAAGTTTCAACCCCTGCATCCTGAGTAAATTGAACTGTTATCTGTTTACCTGACTCATTCTGAGTAAAGGTTAAACTTGCAGAACGTTGATTTAGAGTTGTATTTTCTGAAGCTTTATAACCTTTATCATAAACAATCCAGTCCGGATAAGCAGATTGGGTATAACCCACAGAAATAGTATCTCCGATAGCTACTCCATCTATCTGTTTTTGTTTAGTAGTACCTAAACCAAACCACCGAGGAGTAGAATACCCTCCCAAAGCTGGGAAGTTTAAAACTGTGTTTACTACAGTAAAAGCATATCTATAGGTTACCTTATGAATATCAGAAAGTTGTACGGTTTCATTGTTTCCATAGGAACTGGCATTGGATATTTCCAAGCCAACGTAATTTTCTCCCGTTCCTGTAGGAGAGAGTGCCAACAATTCAGCCTTGGTAGGGCATTCGTTTGAATCCTTACCAAGGCCTACTTTAGTTTTGACAGCACTCCATGTTGCTATCTCACCCATATTAATCTAAGTTTGTGAACAAAAGTTTTTCTCTTAATTCATCAATCTCGGCTTTCAGAAGTTTGATACCTTCGATTGCCAATACTGACATCTTAGAATAATCTACCTCTTTAACCAGGATATAGGTTTCTCCATCTTTTTCTACCTTTTCGAAGGCTTCGGGATTAGGAACTGTTTCAGGTTTAACCGTATTCTCAGAAACTAATTCTGGGAAATATTTTTCGATTGTCTGAGCAATTGTACCTATATCGTGATTACCACGAATCATAAATGAATCCGTAGGTATAGAGCAGATTTCATCGAGAGTATGTTCCAATGGTTTAATGAAAGTCTTAAGTCTTTCGTCAGATTCTTTCCATAAACCAGAAGGAGCAGATACCTTCTTAAAGATAATCTCAGCAGTAGTACCCAATCCCAACTGGTCTCTTGTTACTCCATGAGGATTACTCATGTTCTGCATGTGAGTAGTAAGATTGGTTTGAGCATTGGTACCTGCAGCCTTGGCATCTGCAATAGCCGTAGCTTGAGCAGTAGATACTGGTTTATCTGCATCTGATGTATTGTTAACATTAGCCAATCCCACTTGAGCTTTGGTTACTCCATGAGGATTAGATTTGTTAGCAATATGTAAATCTACCTTTTCATTTACATCAATATCTGCCTGAGCTCTAGTTGCAGCTTCATCAGTGATTAATTTCTTTACTCGAGTAATCTCTCCCTTACGGTCATTAACTTCCTTAGTGATATTACCTTGAAGAGTAGCATCTGCTGTTTCCAGTTCTGTCTTAGCATCAGCAATAGCTTTTTTCAGAGTAGTCTTCAGAGTAGCATCTGCATTGGTACGGTCTGTAACTTCCTTAGTGATACTTGCCTGGAGTGCATCTTTAGCAACTTTAATAGCAGCATCTCTATCCAATACCTCTTGAGCAATATCATCAGCCAGCTCTCCTTGCAAAGCATTAATAGCAGCTTCCCTTGCAGTAGTCTCATCGGATATCTGTTTCGGTAAAGTAGTATCCAACTTAACTTTATCAGCAGCAGTCATAACACCGGCTTGAGTTGCAGTTGCAGGTTGGATATAATTATTAATATTTGGGCCATTGGAATAAATAGAATCTGAATCAGCTCTATGCCCATTGATTAATATTAGATTAACTCGACCTGCTTCAGGAGTTATTCTTACACCATTAACTAGGGTATTTGGTAATGATTTTACTACATCAGTAGTAGTTTTACCTTTAGCTCCATCATAAGCAGTACCAGATATCTCACCAATGATTAAACCTCCAGAAGTAATTGGTACCCAAGTAGTACCTGACCAACGGAATTGATATCCTGGATGTCCTTCAGTTATATCATTGTAAGATTTACCAGCTTCTCCAGTTACTGGATTAGCATGAGCAGCATCAGAATACAATTTGATATTAGATATCTGGTTAGTTGGTGATACATCGTAGGTTGCATATACATCAATTACGTCATCTACATAAGAAGGTAATTGAGCTGCGGGTACCTTACCGTCTGAACCCAAAGAAGCTAGACCATTGGCCTGACCCTTGGTTGCCTTAAAAGTATCAAGGTCATCCCGAACTTCCTGAATACTATCAGTTAGTTCAGTTTTCAATGCAGTATCAGCTGTGGTTCTGTCTTGGATTTCTTTATCAATCTTTGCACCCAATGCAGTATCAGCTGTGGTTCTGTCTTGGATTTCTTTATCTACTTTTGAGCTCAATGTGTCCAGCTGAGTTTTCAGAGAATCATTGCCCTCAACTCTTTCTTTATTGATTTCAGATTGATACTTCCCAAGCTCTTTATCCCAAGCTTGGTCAGTATTTACAATCTTAGGGTCTGTGGTAGCATTTACCAAAGTACCATATATAGGAATTTCTGCCATAGTTATAAGTTTTTATCCGATTACAAAATTGAAATTACCAGCTTTTAAAGCTCCTTCAGTACGGTAGCATTTGTATGAACCTTTACCTTCTACAGTTACTGTAGCTGCAGCAGCCATAGGAACTCCAAATCCAGAAGAAGTTACCTTAGTTATACTGAAGTTAGAAGGTACGCATAACCATACATATTCTCCTTCAGCAATTCCCGTCATGTTATAAGTTCCGTTAGGAGAACTCTTTATTGCCTGTTTGGTAAGACCCAAAACATCTTCACCGGTTAATGCTGCCTTAGCAGAATGTCCAAAGTACATAGGATAGTAAGCATTTACGTTAGCAGTTGCTGTTTTAGTTACACCCTTGCTTGTAATACTTAAAGTATAAGTAGTACGGCCATCCTCAGTATTAAGGGTATCCTTAATATTTAAGCTAGCAATTGGTGTACTGTTTATAACAGTAGTTCCTCTTTTAACTGATAAAGTTTCTGGAACAAGCGGTTTACTGTTGAATAGGTTATTACCACGAATAGTAATACCTGCATCAACTCCTTTCTCAATAATTGTAGGACTTACCGAAAAGCCAGAGATTTGGGTAAACTGAGTATATAATACTTCCCAAACCTCATCATGTCTACCGTCGGCAATTTGCTTATCCAATTCCTTCATGCCATCTACAATGTTTGAGGATTCTGAAAGGTAATTAGTATCTTCCAGAGAAGGCAATGCCAAGGCCTCTGTAAGACCCACTGCAGTTTTTACCTTAGTAATCTTATCATCGGCATCTGCCTTATCTACTTCGATACGTTTCTGTACTTTACCGAATGCGGCTGAAGCAGTATCTGTTACCTTTACATCCAAGTCTGTAGGAGTAGTACCTGCATTCTTTTCATAGCCATCCAACTTAATGTCGGTACCATTCAATACTGGATTTGAATCCAATCTGTGAGTATTGATAGTATGAGCATTGGTAGCATCGATATTATCCTGCAGAGTTTTATCGGCTTCAGTACGGGCAGTCTCTTCAGCATCGATATTATCCTGCAGAGTTTTATCAGCAGCTTTTCTTTCTTCCCTTTCGGTATCAATACGAACTCCCAGGGCAGTATCGGCTTCAGTACGGGCAGTCTCTTCAGCATCGATATTATCCTGCAGAGTTTTATCAGCAGCTTTTCTTTCT
>ERZ1027219.228-NODE-228-length-18174-cov-5.774270_pt1 | contig 18174 bp, 9 predicted proteins | sample MGYA00519480_ERZ1027219 | MGnify/ENA primary metagenome ERZ1027219 (study PRJEB26926, sample SAMN06164539) | human gut metagenome | biome: ENVO:00009003; feature: ENVO:2100002; material: ENVO:00002003 | host: Homo sapiens | place: USA | collected 2012 ...
GTCGGCAGCGTCAGATGTGTATAAGAGACAGACACAGTGGATGGTGAGACGTTCAACGCCCGGGCAATATCCTTGATGGTTATCTGCGGTTTATTCATGGTATTTTCTAAATATTCCCAAAGATAATGCAAACCGAAAGCAGTACAAAATAAGCTTGCTTATTTTTATTGCTGAGGTGCAGCTTATCTTAATCAAAGGTTATTCAAATGAGGATAGCTGCCAAACTAAAAAAATGTAAGCCAACTATTCCGATTGCAAAAATAGCGGAATAGATGAGAATAAGCTTCTTCGTTGAGAATTATCGGATTATAGAATAGCGCAAACGTTTGCAGACATCCATTGACTTTGCATCTGAATGGGCGTTGCACGTTGCTTTCTTGCGAGACGCTTTGTTTCCAGATGAAACTGTCGGGACTGCATGGATTCTCGGAAGTAAATATAAAACGGTTGACTAAGCTTTCAGTCATTATAAATAATAACTGCGATATACCCCTTCTATAAGAACTTTTGTTGTCTTTAGATAAGATAAGCTGCATTTCGGCATAACTTTTTCATGCAAGCATGAAAGTTCTGCACTCAATTTGCATTATCTTTGTGTCGTTATCCCGTCATAAAGCGACGGATTAAATATCCCAAAAACAGCAGGAGGACATTATATGGACCCATTAGAATACTTAGTACCCGGCAGAAAGAGACTTCCCTACGGCATGATGAACTTCGCGGTCATCCGCCGTGAAGACTATTATTACGTGGACAAAACCCGCTTCATCCCCATGATAGAGCAGGCGGACCGCTTTTTCTTCTTCATCCGTCCGCGCCGTTTCGGGAAGAGCCTGACGCTGAACGTGCTGCAACATTACTACGATGTGCGTACCCGCGACAAGTTCGACGACCTCTTTGGCGACCTCTACATCGGGCAGCATCCCACACCGAGTCGTAACACTTATCTTGTGCTCTATCTCAATTTCTCCGGCATCACCGGTGCACTGAACGACTATCGCAAAGGGCTGGATGAGCACTGCCAAATCCGCTTCGACTTTTTCTGCGAAGTCTATGCCGACCTTCTGCCGGAAGGCATCAGGGATCGGCTGGACGAGAAGGACGGAGCCGTCAACCAATTAGACTATCTGATTTCGGAATGCGAACGTGCCGGACAGAAGGTGTACCTCTTTATCGACGAGTACGACCACTTCACCAACGCCATTCTCTCCGACCCCGAAAGCCTGCACCGCTATACCAACGAAACGCATGGCGAAGGTTATCTGCGCGCCTTCTTCAACAAAGTGAAAGCAGGAACCTATTCCAGCATCGAGCGCTGTTTCATTACCGGTGTAAGCCCCGTGACGATGGATGACCTCACCAGCGGCTTCAACATCGGAACCAACTATTCCCTCTCACCGGACTTCAACCAAATGATGGGTTTCACAGAAGAAGAAGTGCGCGAAATGCTGACCTACTATTCTACCACCAGCCCCTTCAATCATACCATTGACGAACTGATAGAGATAATGAAGCCGTGGTATGATAACTATTGCTTCGCGCAGGAATGTTACGGCGAAACCACGATGTATAACTCCAACATGGTGCTTTATTTCGTCAAGAACTACATCTCGCGTGGCAAAGCACCGCTAAGCATGGTGGAAGAGAACATCCGCATCGACTACGAGAAACTACGCATGCTCATCCGTAAGGACAAGGAGTTTGCCCACGACGCCTCAGTCATTCAAACCCTCGTGAGCCAGGGCTTCATCACCGGCGAACTGAAGAGTGGCTTCCCTGCCTCCGGTATCACTAATCCCGATAATTTCGTGAGCTTGCTCTACTATTTCGGCATGCTCACCATCAACGGCATGCACGAAGGAAAAACTAAACTGACCATCCCTAACCTGGTGGTTCAGGAACAACTTTATACCTATCTGCTGAGTACGTACAACGATGCAGACCTCAGTTTCAGTAGTTACGAAAAGAGCGAACTCTCCAGTCGCCTTGCTTACCGAGGCGATTGGAAAGCCTACTTCGACTACATTGCCGACTGCCTGAAGACCTACGCCTCGCAGCGCGACAAGCAGAAGGGCGAGTTCTTCGTGCATGGCTTCACCCTTGCCATGACCGCACAGAACCGTTTCTACCGCCCCATCTCCGAACAGGACACGCAGGCGGGCTATGTCGATATTTTCCTATGTCCGATGCTGGACATCTACTCCGACATGACGCACAGCTACATTGTAGAGTTGAAGTATGCCAAGTACAAAGACCCCGAAACCCGTGTGGAGGAACTGCGTCAGGAGGCTATCGCACAAGCCAACCGCTACGCTGATACCGATACGGTGAAGCGTGCCATCGGCAGCACCCAGCTACATAAGATTGTGGTGGTGTATAAAGGCATGGAAATGCGGGTGTGCGAAGAAATACAGTAGTCCGGACCTTTAACGTAACCCGGCGTATGCACAGACCAGTTCTTTTTCTTTTCATTCTGTTACAGATATGGCTTCCTTGCACTCTGGTGGGGCAGAAGTCCGATTACAGGCTGTTTGATAATATCAGTCTGGGGACGGAAGCATCCGTCATCAGTTGCTTCCTGCAAGACACGCAAGGACTGATATGGATAGGTTCCAACAAAGGACTGTTCAGCTACGACGGCTATTCCTCACAACCGCATTTCACTTTCGGCGAGCGCAGCAATACTCGCATTTATTGCGGTACGGTGGTGGACAGCACCTATCTTTATATAGGTGCGGACAATGGCTTACTGATTTATAACTACCGAACAGACACTTACCAAGAACCGGAAGCGGACTTCCCGACCGACATCCGCACACTGGCATTGCGTGACGGCGTGCTGTGGCTGGGGACACTAAACGGCCTCTATACCTACTCACCGGAAACCCGGCAACTCTCCGCCATCACCGAAGGACTTCCGCACCAGACCATTTATTCCATTATCCGCGCCTCGGACGATAACCTCTACATTGGTACGTACAACGGCTGTTGCCGCTACATCCCCGCCACCGGACGCTTTGAAACCATAGACCTGCCCGTCACCCGTGGCCGAAGCAATCAGTTTGTCAATTCACTCCTGGAAGATACCGCGCGTGGTTGCATCTGGATAGGCACAGAAGGATGTCTTTTCAAATACACCCCTGCCGACGGGCATACGCAGCGGATAGATGCTTTCCATGATAACTCCGTCAAGTCTCTGGCACTGGACGGGAACGGTCAATTGCTGGTAGGCACCGATAATGGTCTGTACGTCTATCAGGAGGACGAGCCCCTGTTGCACGTTGTTCATGACTCCCGAAACCTCCAGTCCCTTTCTAACAATATCATCTGGACCATCTTTGCCGACCGCGAGCATAACGTCTGGCTGGGTACGGATTACGGTATCTCCATGTTCCGCCATAACAGTGTGTTGCGTCATATCCCTATCTCGCAGATTACCGGAACAGGGGAGGGCAACCAGTTCTATTCCATGCTGCGCGATACGCACGGAACTTATTGGTTTGGCGGCACCAACGGCCTCATTCGCTTCACCGCTCTTATGGATGGGGAACAGGACGTTGCCTGGTACAAGATGGGAGACCGGAAATATCCTTTGTCCCACAACCGGGTACGCCATCTTTACGAAGACCGTGAACAACAACTTTGGGTGGCTACGGATGGCAGCATCAGTCGTTACGACCCGGCGAAACGCCAGTTTATACATTATAACATAGTGGACAGCACCCGCCGCTACAACGCCAATTGGACGTATAGCCTTTTTGAAGACCGTGACGGACAACTTTGGATAGCCACCTGTCTCGGCGGTATTTTCGTTGTAGATAAGGAAAACCTCATGCGTTCTTCCGGCGGACTCTACATGGCGGAGAAGACTTATTCCATCCACAACGGCCTGTCCGGCATGTTCATCAATCAGATGATTCCCGACCGGGAAGGGAATGTATGGGCATTGCTCTATAACAGTCACAACAGCATCGAAAAGATAAATCCCCGTACCGGCGAAGTCACCCATATTGCCGCCGATGAACTGAAAGGCGAGCGTACTCCCAACTTTATCCTTTGTGCCGAAGACGGCTACATCTGGATAGGTTTCCCCGGCGGAGTGATGCGCGTGACTCCCGAAAACGACAGTATCCGCATGTTGCCCTTTGATGCCTATAATCATTACGAAGTGCTTTCCATGGCCGAAGCCGACGGCCGCATCTGGATCTCTACCACAGATGGTTTCTGGGTAGCCGACCAACAGACTCTGGAAGTCCGCCGACTGAATATCACCGACAAGCGTTTCACCAGCATGTTCTTTGATAAGACAAGCGGAGAACTCTATCTGGGCACCGCAGACGGTTTTGCCATCTCCTCACCCGAGGCCTTGCTGGCGGAACACCTTGAACAGCCTTTGATATTGACCGCCCTTTATGTCAACAACCAACTTTACCAGTCTGGGGCGGGGCAGGCGCTTGATGCAGTGCAATCCGCACAAAGCATCCGTTACTCACAGCGTATAAATCTGGACTACGACCAGAACAATCTTGCTTTTGAACTTTCCGACCTGCCTTATTCCCTTGAAGAGAAAAGCAAACTGTTGTATCGCCTGGAAGGTGTGGACCGTGAATGGAACTTGTTGAAACCGAATACGAACCGGATTACTTACAACAATCTGAACTACGGTGACTACCGCCTGATAGTGAGTAAGCTGGATGCGCATGGCAAGCCGTCCGAAAAGACGTATGCATTGGACATCCACATCATTCCGCCCTGGTACTACACCCCGTGGGCAAAGGCCGTTTATGTCTTGCTGTGCCTTGTCCTGATACTCTGGACAATCAACTTCTTTCGTGTGAAGAACCGTCTGAAACTGGAGCGTCTGGAAAAAGAGAAAATCCTGGAGCAGTCTCAGGCTAAGATGGAGTTCTTTACGAATCTCTCCCACGACCTGAAAACTCCGTTGAGCATGATTATCGCGCCTATCAGCAAGTTGCTGCCCGGCATCAAGGATCAGCAGGAGAAGAAACAACTGGAACAGGTGCATCGCAATGCCATGAAGTTGAATTCGCTTATCCATCAGGGGCTGGACTTCAACCGGGTGGATAGTGGAAACAATACATTACTGATACTTTCTCAAATCGAACTGGTGTCTTTTGCGCGTGGCTTATTCACCTTGTATGCAGAGGAGAAGGCGAAAGAGAAGAAGCTGACTTTCCATTTCCATGCCGACCGTGAAAAGATATACATACAGATGGATGCCATAAAACTGGAATCTATCTTGGATAATCTTTTATCCAATGCCGTGAAGTATACTCCGGAAGAGGGTGAGATAACGCTTCGTTTGCAGGCTTCTGATAAAGAAGTGCATATCTCTGTATCCGATACAGGTATCGGTGTTCCCCGTCAGGATCAACCGTATGTTTTTCAGCGTTTCTTCCAGTCTCCCAAGACGGCAGGCACGAAGGAGGGAACAGGTATCGGCCTGTATTTGGTAAAGACTTATACGGAACTGCATGGTGGTAAAGTTCAGCTTTCTTCAGAAGAGAATAAAGGTACTGCCATTACGCTGACCCTTCCGGTGATTGCTATGGAACAGCCTGTCGTAGAGGTCTCTCCGGAAATTGTATCTTCTGATATCGAACCTGTCGCTGCCGGAGTTACAGTTGTGGTTCCAGATACAGATACGCCCGCTCCGGATGCTCCATTGCTTCTGATTGTGGATGATACTCCGGAGGTTTCAGAGTTTATTTATCAGATACTGCATACTAAATATCGTTGCCGTTTGGCGGAAAATGGTAAGATAGGTGTGGAACTTACCCTGGAATTAATGCCCGATCTGATTATTGCTGATGTCATGATGCCCGTAATGGATGGTCTTGAAATGGTGCGTCATATCAAGAAGCATATTCCTACATCCACTATTCCCATCATCTTGCTGACGGCGAAAAGTGATAAGGAAACGGAGCTTGAAAGTATTCAGCTGCATATAGATGCTTTCATTCCTAAACCCTTTGAACCGGATATTTTGCTTTCGCGTGTGGAGCAATTATTACATAGCCGGGAGACGCATGAGGCGAAAGCCCGCATGGAAGTTCTTTCCACCCCGAAAGAGATAGAGGCGGTTTCTTATGATGAGAAGTTCCTGGCAAATGTAATTCATCTGATTGAAGAACACATCTCAGACTCCGAACTGAATGTGAATGCCCTTTGCGAATGGACCGATATCAATAACAAGCAGATGTATCGCAAGATAAAGCAACTGACGGGCATGACACCTGTGGAATACATTAAGTCTATCCGCATGAAAAAGGCGGCTATGCTGCTGAAACAGCAGAAGTTTACTGTGGCCGAAGTGATGTATATGGTTGGTTTCTCCAATCATTCCTATTTTTCTAAATGCTTTCAGGCTGAGTTTGGGATGACGCCGAAGCAATACGTTTAGTTCAGCCTTATAATTCTTTGCCACCTTATTGGCAAGGTTTTGCCAATAAGGTGGCAGAGTCTTGCCAATAAGATGACAACAGTTTGCCAGTAAGGTGGCAAGGAATTGGCACAATTAAGTGTTCAGGAATACTTCTGCTCCTAATAGATTATTAAAGTAAGTGGCATTCCGTTCATCCTCAAGTCCTCCGTCGAGGGTGAACAGTAGTTGGTATCTAGTTTGTGTATTCGCCATTCCCACAACTACGGAAATTACTGATTGTTTTTCGGGAAATTGAACCAATGTGACTCCCTGCACCATTCCATCGGAATATTCGCTTGCTGCAAAAGCATTGTACACGGCATTGGGCACTTCGTCCATTGTTCCCCAATCAATCTGTCTCATTTCCCATTGTGCTTCAGAGTTGAACCAGACTTTTGTGTCGAACCCATTCTGTATAAAGTCCGCTACATAGTAAATCTCATCCCGTGACCAGGCAACATCCTTGGCGGCGGGATACATTTTTTTTAGTGCTGTCTGTACATTGACAGGCGCATAATCGGCCAGAGCCGGAACTGATGTCAGGAGCATCAGAAGCAGGAAAGAATACGTCAACTTTTTCATTGTTCCTTCATTTAGATTGTTATCGTTCTGAAGAAAACAACGGGTAGTGAGTTTTGTTTAGTAATTAGGATCACCGTCCAGTGGAAGTATAAACAGGAAACGTGCTCCTTTGGTGTAACTCTTATCCAGTTTCACTTCACCTTTCAGGCGCCCGGCAATGATGGAACAGATATTCAGTCCGAGTCCTGTGCCCTGTTTAAATTCATCCAGTTTGCTGAACCGGTCGAAAACATAGTCTGCCTGGTCTGCCGGAACTCCCGGACCGGTATCTGTAACGGAGAAGGTTATCTTTCCCGGATTCTCTGTGAGAGAGCAGTGGAGGTGAATTTCCCCCCGTACCGTGTGTTTCTCCGCATTGGTCAGGAAATTGATAAGTACCTGTTGCAGGCGTTCTTTATCCGTCACAAACAAGAAGTCATTCGGTGCGTCGGAAGTGAAATAGGACTTCACTTCTTTCGGATTACGATGCACAACAGAAGCCATTGCTATCTGGCATAACTCATTGCAGCGATGAGGCGCCAGATGCATGGTGTATTTACCACTTTCCAAACTGGCAAGGTCAAGGACATCATTAATTAGCGTAGTCAGTAACTCGGAATTCTGCTGGATAAGCATGCTGAACTCTGCTTTCTCTTCCTCGTCCACCTCCATATCCGGAGTGGATAAAACTTGTGAGAATCCGACTATGGCATTGAGCGGTGTACGTATCTCGTGGCTCATATTCTGTATAAAGAAACTTTTCATCCGGTCCGATTCCTCGGCATGGTCGCGTGCAACGGTGAGCTCTTCATTTTTCTCCTGTAGGATAGCCATTGTTCTACGGCGTCTGTACAGGTAGAATATCAGGAAGCAGGTGAAAAGAAACAAGAACGAAAGTACGAGACTGAGAGTTACGATGTAATGTTGAGAAGCACTTTGCTGCTCTTTTAAGATGGCTTTCTGTTTTTCCGCTTCTACATTGAGACGTGCCAGTTCCAGGTTCCGGTTCTTCAATACCAATTTGCTGTTCTCAGCATTTATCTTTTCCAGTTCAGATTGTGACTTAGTCCGCTCCAGTTCCAATTGGGTATTCCTTAAGTTGAGTGCTGCATTCTTATATTCCAAGGCCTTGGCATCCAATTTCATGCGTTCGTTGCCTATCTGTGCATTCAGTTCAGCGATGTCTGTAGATTGTACCAGACGGTTGATTGAATCTTGGTGCTTGTGAATCAACTTATTATATGTATAAGCCTTTTCATAGTCTCCTGATTTCAGATATAATACATGAAGTATCTGGTAAACCTGCAACGGGCTTCCTATCGAATCAGCTGCTATATATGCCTGATCGTATTTTTTATCCAGAACAAGTTTGCAGATACGTAAACGCAACAAAGCTGATTTGCGGATAACACCATATTGTTCGACCAGTTGCAGGCATTCTTCATAGCAAGTGTTAAAGTCATCGATTCGGTCCATACTATACAGAGTCTGGCATTTATCCATTAGGGAAGCTACACGGCTCTCATTGGTTTTAGCAGTTTTCACGGCTTTCTCATTGTATTCCAATGCTACTTCACCTTCGTCTTTCTTTCGGTAATACTCAGCAAGGTTCATATAAAGGTATGACGGATCTTGTTCGGGCAAATGCTTCAGCATGTATTCCAAGGCATTTTTGTAGTACTCGGCTGCTACCTCACTATTCTGACGCATATAGTAGATGTGTCCCAAGGTACGAATACACGAAAAGATGCCGTAGTTGTGCTGGTCTTTGAAAGCCTGTTCTTTCATTTCTTCGGCTTTGTGCAGGGCACGCAGTGAATGTCCGTTGTTAAGGAGCCAATTTATTTCGCTCGTATATGCGGAATAGTAATATTGCAGATAGTTGTTTTTGCGTGCCTCTTCCTTTAATTTAGTGGCTGCCTGTTCCAGTTTCTCATAATTGCCGGAACTATAGTAGAAACTTACCGGAATGGTAAGTGCCAAACATTGTGCTTTTTTGTCTTTCTTTTTGGTTGCTTCTGCATAAAGAGTGTCAGCGATAAGCAATCCTTGGGGATAAGTTCGTGATTTGGTGGCGCGCTGAAAAAAGGGGTATAAAGAGTCATCTATCTTATAAGGGTTGTTTTGTGCTCCGGCAGGAATAAAAAGCCCTGTGAGAAGTAGTAAAATTAGTATGTTAGTGTATCTTTTCATCTTATCTTTTACAAGAGAATGTGACAAAGATACTTTTTATGCTTAATAATTACAAGAAAATGGAGAAAAAGTAGTAGTCTTTGGATTGAGAATTCCTAATTATTATTTATAACTACTATACATATATTGCTGATAATCAGTTAATGTCCTTTTTGTTTCCTTTTATGTCCGATATCTGCTTTGATGAATAACTCCACTCCGTTACTTTTGTCAACAGAAAAACAACTTGAATTTGATGACATGCAGAGACACATTCTTATCTTGATTACTTGTTTGCTGGCAGTAGTTGCTCCGGCACAGAACAAAGTACCCAAAAGCGTTCCTACTATTTATGTAGATGCCGGCGGCGTCATGCGTTGGTCGGATACGAAGAAAGAAGCTTCTTTCTTTGGTGTGAACTATACCTTACCCTTTGCACATGCTTACCGGGCGATGGGTTATCTGGGAGTGGATCGTAAAGCTGCCATCGACCGTGATGTCTATCACATGGCACGCTTGGGATTGAATGCTTATCGTATTCACATCTGGGACGTAGAGATTTCTGATGCAGAAGGTAACTTGCTGGAAAATGAACACCTGGAACTATTGGACTACCTTATCCATAAATTACAGGAACGCGGTATCCGTACCGTTATCACGGCACAGACAAATTTTGGTAACGGTTATCCGGAACGTAATCAGCCTACCAGTGGTTTCTCTTTAAATTATGATAAATGTGCCGTTCATAGTGATGCAGATGCTATTGTTGCACAGGAAAAGTATATTGCTGCTCTTGTACGCCACGTGAATCCTTATACAGGTTATGCTTACAAAGACGATCCTTATATCGTAGGCTTTGAAATAAACAACGAGCCTTGCCATCCCGGCACTGTTGCTGAGACGCGTAATTATATAAATAAGATGCTGTCCGCCCTGAAGCGTGCAGGCAACCGCAAACCGGTGTTTTACAATGTCAGTCATAACCAGCATGTGGTAGAGGCTTACTATTCTACAGCCATACAAGGTACTACCTATCAATGGTATCCTATTGGTCTTGTATCCGGACATACCCGCAAGGGAAACTTCCTGCCTTCCGTAGACCGCTACGATATTCCTTTCTCCAATCTGAAAGGTTTCAATAAGAAGGCTCGTATGGTTTATGAATTTGATCCCGCTGATATTCTTTATTCCTATATGTATCCGGCAACTGTACGCACTTTCCGCACAGCCGGTTTCCAGTGGATTACTCAGTTTGCCTATGATCCTATCGACATGGCGGCCTACAATACCGAGTACCAGACTCATTACCTGAATGTAGCATACACTCCGAATAAAGCTATCGGATTGATGATTGCCGCAGAAGTGGCACAGAAAGTGGGCAGGGGAGAGAGTTTTGGCAGTTATCCGGCAGATACATTATTCAATGATTTCCGTGTCAGCTACGTGCAGGATTTAAGCGAACTGAATGACGGAGAGAAATTCTACTATTCCAATACGACCCAAACTCGTCCGAAAGATATTTCTCAGCTTCGCGCAATAGCCGGTTGTGGCAAATCTCCGGTGGTGAATTATGAAGGTACGGGAGTTTATTGGCTGGATCGTCTGGAAGAGGGCGTTTGGCGCTTGGAAGTAATGCCCGATGCCGTACAGGTTAGTGACCCGTTTACAAGGCCTTCTTTGGATAAAGAAGTAATGCGCATTGTTTCCGGTGCATGGGATATGACTCTGAATTTACCTGATTTAGGTAAGCAATTCCGGGTGAACGGCTTGGATAATGGAAATACGTTCAGTTCACAGGCTGCGAATGGCAAGATTTCGACTCTTCGTCCGGGTGTTTATCTGTTACAGCGTGAAGGTATATCGGCTTCCGGTAAATGGACTACTGATGCTCATTGGCAGAATATTACTCTTGGTGAATATGTATGTCCATCCATTTCTGATGATAAAGGTTTTACTGTTACTCATTCTCCTGCCAAGACAGTAGATGCCGGTAAAGATTTACAGATAGAGGCCATTGTAGCGGGTAATGAAATGCCCGATTCCGTTATTATCTACACAGATAAGATATCTTTCTGGAATGAAAAGAATCCTTATCTGAAAATGAATCATACAGGTGGTTACATTTATCGTGCTACCGTACCTGCTACAGAAATAAAAGAGGGTTGTTTTAGGTATAACATCGTCGTTTGTCAAGGCGATAAGCGACAAACGTTTCCTTCGGGAGTAGCCAGGAGTCCGCTGGATTGGGACTATACTTCGGCTACCCTGTGGGAAACCAACGTAGTTGCTCCTGAAAAACCATTGTCTCTGCTGGAAATAGGGGATGCTGATAGTAAATTGGAAACATATACTATGCCCGGATGGAGCCTCACGAACCGCCAGTTAATGCAAAATGCACCGACAGAGAAGCCGACCTTGCGCATTACCTTTGAGTCTAAAGATAAGGCGCCTGTCTTCGTTCTTCGTCGTTACATTAAGGAGGATATCGATGGACGCCCTGAGCGACTCGCTTCCTGCCGCACTTTGTGTATCCATGCAAAGAAGATTCCCGAAGGACTAAAAGCAGGCTTCATTACTTCTGACGGATATACCTATCTTGCTTCGTGTGCCGCTGCAACTGATGGTATCATTCGTGTACCCTTGCAGGATTTGGAGCAAACAAATACAGCTTTACTTCCCCACGTCTATCCGGTCTTCCTTGATAATTATTTCCGTCCGCAGACTGAAATACCTTTCAAGGTAGAGGGGATTGAAACTCTCGAACTCTCTTTTGATGGAGTTGCTGAAAAGGCTATGGAAATAGAGATAGGGAGTATCTGGCTTGAATGATTACGCTTTTATTACTTATATTTGTATCATTGATAACTATATTTGCCATGAAACACATGAAATTTTTGTCTTTCTTTTTGGGTATTGCTTTTGCTATAATAGCGTGTAGCAGTAATAACGAAACAATTCCTGCGCCGGAGGTCGATCCCGACGGTGACGATGGAACTACAGAGGTGGAATTTGCCAAAGGTGCTGACATAGGGTGGGTCACCGAATACGAATCCAAAGGCTACAACTTCTATAATGCCAAAGGTGAGCAGCGTGAGTGTACGGCTCTGATGAAGGAACTGGGGCTTGATGCCATTCGTATTCGCGTATGGGTAGATCCGAGTAAACATGGCAATTGGTGTAACACTGCCGATGTGGTGGAGAAGGCCAAAAGAGCCAAAGAGTTGGGGATGGATGTAATGATAGACTTTCATTACAGTGATTGGTGGGCTGATCCCGCCCAGCAAAACAAACCCGCGTCATGGGTAGGAAAGAATCTGGCAAACTTGAAAAGTGCCATTAAAGACCATACGGTGAGTGTGCTTCAGGCCTTGAAGGAGATAGGGGTTATTCCTAAATGGGTGCAAGTGGGGAATGAAATTCGTCCGGGCATGTTGTGGGATGAAGACGTGGCTTTGAGCGGCGCATCTTATAATGTGACGGAGAAGGATTTGAAAGATGCACCGGCAAGTGCTACCGACAAAGTGGTATATCCCATGAATTGGGCCAACCTTGGTGCTTTCGTCACTACCGGATACGATGCTGTGAAGTCGGTTTTTCCCGATGCTATTGTGATTGTTCACTTGGACAATGGATGGGACAGCGGTTTGTTCACTTGGTTCTTCGATGAATTGAAGAAGAACGGCGGCAAGTGGGATATGATAGGTATGTCGCTTTACCCTTATTGGTCGCGTGATGCCAAAGAAGGCTATTCATCTGCCGATGCCGTCATTACGGACTGCATCAGCAATATCAAGGCTTTGAGCACCAAGTACAATTGTGATGTAATGGTGGTAGAAACCGGTATGGAGTGCGCCGATGACAATGGTAAGTTGGCAAGTACCTCTGTTTTGAACGAGGGAAAGAGGCAGCTTGCCCGTATCTTGAAGGAGTGCAAGGAAAATACCAACGGTCGTTGTAAAGGAGTGTTCTATTGGGAACCGGAGTGCAGGCCGAGTCAATATAGGTTGGGAGCATTTACAGAAGGCGGTTATCCTACTGTTATAATGGATGCTTTTAAATAACATTAATTAAATACTTTGATTGAAAATGAAGAAGATACTATTCATCTCTTTCTCCTGCTGTATTCTTTTCTCTTTGATAGCAAAAGCTCAGCGTATAGAAACACTGTTGGAGAAGAACTGGAAGTTTACGAAAGGTGAAGTAGCGGAAGCCATGAAGCCTGAATTTGATGATCGTAAATGGGAAACCGTAACCGTACCTCATGACTGGGCCATCTTCGGTCCTTTCGATCGCAGCAATGACTTGCAGGAAGTAGCGGTAACGCAGAACTTCGAAAAGAAGGCTTCTGTCAAGACCGGACGTACAGGTGGACTCCCTTACGTAGGAATAGGTTGGTATCGTACTACGTTCGATGCTCCCGCTAATCAGCAGACGACACTTGTCTTTGATGGTGCAATGAGTGAAGCCCGTGTATACGTCAATGGGCAAGAAGCATGTTTCTGGCCATTCGGATATAATTCTTTCCATTGCGATGTCACCGGATTTTTGAAAAAAGACGGTAAGAACAATATCCTTGCCGTGCGTTTGGAGAATAAACCGCAATCTTCCCGTTGGTATCCCGGTGCAGGGCTTTATCGTAATGTGCGCGTAGTGAGTACTGATAAAGTGCATGTTCCAGTATGGGGTACTCAGCTGACTACTCCTCATGTTGCTGATGAGTATGCCTCGGTACGTCTGCTGACGACTATTGCTAATGATGAAGGAAAAGATATCCGTATCGTAACAGAGATTATCTCTCCTGATGGGAAAGTTGTTGCGACGAAGGATAATACCCGTAAGATTAATCATGGTCAACCTTTTGAACAAAATTTCTTGGTGAATGCTCCTTGCTTGTGGTCGCCGGAGACACCTTATCTATATAAGGCTGTTTCCAAAGTTTATGCCGATGGCAAGCAAACGGACGAATATACTACTCGTTTCGGTATCCGTAGTATAGAAATCATTGCTGACAAAGGATTCTTCCTGAATGGTAAGCACCGTAAGTTCCAGGGGGTATGTAATCATCACGATCTCGGTCCGTTAGGGGCTGCCATCAATGTTGCTGCATTACGTCGCCAACTCACACTGTTGAAAGATATGGGTTGCGATGCCATTCGTACCGCTCACAATATGCCTGCGCCGGAGTTAGTGCAACTCTGTGATGAAATGGGTTTCATGATGATGGTGGAACCTTTCGACGAATGGGACATTGCCAAATGTGAGAATGGCTATCACCGCTATTTCAACGAGTGGGCAGAACGTGATATGATAAATATGCTGCATCAGTTCCGCAACAATCCTTGTGTAGTGATGTGGAGCATCGGTAATGAAGTTCCTACCCAATGTAGTCCTGTTGGCTATAAAGTTGCTTCTTTCTTGCAGGATATCTGTCATCGTGAAGATCCGACACGTCCTGTTACTTGCGGGATGGATCAGGTTTCTTGTGTTTTGAAGAATGGTTTTGCAGCAATGATTGATGTACCCGGTTTTAATTATCGTGCACACCGTTATCTGGAAGCTTATGAACTGCTACCGCAGAATATAGTGCTTGGTTCCGAAACCTCTTCTACCGTTAGTTCCCGTGGCGTATATAAATTCCCTGTAGAGAAACGCGGGGATGCGAAATATGATGATCACCAGTCTTCCGGATATGACTTGGAGCATTGTGCCTGGTCTAATGTTCCCGATGAGGATTTTGCTTTAGCAGATGATTATGACTGGACTATCGGTCAATTTGTTTGGACAGGATTCGACTATCTGGGTGAGCCTTCTCCTTATGATACGGATGCATGGCCGAGTCATAGTTCGCTGTTTGGTATCATCGACCTTGCCAGTCTCCCTAAAGACCGTTACTATCTGTACCGTAGTCTTTGGAATAAGAATGTGAATACACTCCATGTACTTCCTCACTGGACATGGCCGGGTAGGGAAGGAGAGAATACTCCTGTTTTCGTTTACACAAACTATCCGACTGCCGAACTTTTCGTCAATGGGAAAAGTTACGGTAAACAGCATAAACTGACAGCCGAAGAAAGTAAAGCTATTCAAGGCAAAGATGCGCTTGCTCTCCAACGTCGTTACCGCTTGATGTGGATGGATGTTCCTTATGAGCCGGGTGAAGTGAAAGTCGTAGCTTATGATGCTTCAGGTAAAATAGCAGAGGAGAAAGTGGTCCGTACTGCTGGTAAACCTCATCATCTGGAAGTGGTAGCTGATCGTTTGCAACTTACTGCCGATGGCAAAGACTTAGCCTATATCACAGTTCGCGTGGTTGATAAAGATGGAAACCTTTGTCCTTCGGACAGTCGTCTTGTTAACTTTACGGTGAAAGGTGCGGGTCATTATCGTGCTGCTGCTAATGGAGATGCTACTTCACTCGATTTGTTTCACTTGCCGAAGATGCCTGCTTTCAGCGGTCAGTTGACGGCAATTGTTCAAACGGCTGAACAACCCGGAGAAATCGTTTTCGAGGCTAAGGCTAAGGGGGTGAAATCAGGTAAGGTTGTGCTGAGGTCTGTTACAGAGTAAAGAAAAGAGGGTATCACCACATTATTTGAAAGTGAAGTGATGCCCTCTTTTTTTATTATTCTACCACCCATTTTTCAATATTCCGGGTTTTCTCGCTGAAGTTTACTCCAATTTTAAGCAATTTCCGTCCATCCATCTCGAAAGGAAGCGCATAATGCTTGTCATTAATTTGCTGCAAAGCTTCTTCGGCAGTGCCTTCTAATTTGAACTCCATGATATAGATGAATTTATCAGTCCGCAATACGAGGTCGATGCGTCCGTCGTTTGTATTATATTCTACTTGGGTATAGAAACCTATCAATTTGAAAATAATGAAGAGTACATTTTCATAATGTAATTCTTGCTCGCGGATTACTTCGTAAGTGGTATCTGCAAAGAAACTTTGTAGGCGGCGGAAGAAGGAGTTATAATCTCCCGATTCTACTTCACGAACAAATTTCTGAATCGCAAATGGGGTTTCTACTTTACTGACGTTTGTATAGAAAGGCAAGAGGAAACGGATAAAGCCTTCCTCTACTTCGCGATTGGGGAATCCTAAGCGATACATACCAAAGCGTTCGTCATATCCTTTGATGGTAAGATATCCGCTTTGATAAATCACCGGAATAGGATTGGTCGATTCAGAGTCTATGCTATTCAGCACTTGGGCATCAGTCTCTTCGTGTGCCATTCGTTCGAGGTTGTAATGATGCTTCTTGAGTAACTTCACTAAGTAGGTAGGCGTTCCCGTCTCAAACCAATAGCTTCCGAATTCTTTGCGTTTGAAGGCGTTGAGCAGGCTGAAGGGATTGTACATACCAATGGAATTATGCGTAAAATGATAACCGTCATAATTCTCCTTGAGTTCGGTGCAAAGCTTATCGTACGTCACTCCCCGGGCAGCGGCAAATTCATGAAGTTCAGCTTCCAGGTTATCGTGAATCTCCCGTTCGCTGATGCCGCAGATTTCAATGTATTCATTCCACATTGATATGTCGTCCAAGTTGTTCAGGTCGCTGAATACACTGACTTTTCCGAATTTTGTCACTCCTGTCAATAAGGCAAACTTGATGCAACCATCCATTGTTTTTAGTGCTCCATAAAATGGCTTCAAAGTGTTCCTGAATTGTTTTTGCAGTTCTTCGTTACCAATGGCTTGCAACATGGGCTTGTCGTATTCGTCTACCAGGATAACAACGCGCTGCCCTGTTTGTGCATAGGCACGTTCTATAATGCCGGCAAAGCGCAGGGAGAAAGAACGTTCGGATGGTTCGGCGCCATAGAGCTTTTCCCATGCAGTCAGTGATTTCTCAAGAATATTGTCCAAACTCTGTGGCACATCATATTTTTCGATATTGAGGTCGAGGTGCAGTATCGGGTGCTCTATCCAGTCTTTCTCCAGCCTTTCCATGGCCAGTCCGCTGAACAACTCCTTCTTCCCTTGAAAGTAGGCTTCCAGCGTTGAGATGAGCAGGCTCTTGCCAAAGCGGCGCGGGCGACTCAGGAAGTAATAACTGCCGGTCTTTACCATTTGATAAATCAAGGCTGTCTTATCAATATAGAAATAACCGTCCTTACGAATCTTCTCGAAGTTCTGTATGCCTATGGGATAAATTTTATTGCTCATATTCTTCTGTTTTTGCACATCAATACACAAAAGTACTTATTTCTGTTTTATTCTCGGTATTAAAAAGGGAAATTTAATATAGACTTGTCAAAGCCGTATCCGGTCCGTATCATCTCCGTGTCTATAGGAAGCGAACTGATACGGAGATGGTACGGAGCAGATACGGAGGTGCTATGGAGATTGTATGGAGATGTTGTGGAATTGATTCTTTTCCGAAGCGTGAGGTTTCTGTGAAATATTATCTTTGCCATAACAAGATGTGGCTTTTTTGCCATTGTGACAAATTGTATTTTTAGTTGGCTGAGAATGCGCTGTTTCTATCCTGCTGCTGGTGAAAGCTGAAAGATGCAAATGAAAGTAAGTAAATGACATAGTAACTATATTACCCACCCATAAGTAGTAACCTTTTTCTGCATAAATAACTTGTATTGTGGTATGTATATGCAACAATGACGAATTTTTATTCCTTGTTTATTCATAGAATATGCTGGAATGCAGTTTTGAATTTTTGTTCGTGTTATAGAATGTATGCAAATGTAATCATTGTGAGGGTAAATTGTAAAATTAGGCTCCGTTTTGATATTTCATGACGTTTTCCCATTTGAAAATGCTTAATATATCTATCAGATCTTCTTTTGAAATATAGATTCTTTCATCTGGCTGTAGTTGTGCAATTCCGTGCAATCGTTTGCACTGCTGCTATTGCATATTTCTTATCTTTCTTATATTTTAATATTTTAATAAAGCATATTTTTGTTGCGTCGTGTTATAGATAGCTTAAAAGCAAAAAAGCAATCGAAAGATAATTTCGAATATATAATAC
>ERZ1027219.321-NODE-321-length-15286-cov-5.979647_pt1 | contig 15286 bp, 10 predicted proteins | sample MGYA00519480_ERZ1027219 | MGnify/ENA primary metagenome ERZ1027219 (study PRJEB26926, sample SAMN06164539) | human gut metagenome | biome: ENVO:00009003; feature: ENVO:2100002; material: ENVO:00002003 | host: Homo sapiens | place: USA | collected 2012 ...
CAATGATAGAAAAACTGATTGTTCTTGAGGATATCGACCCGGTTATCTTTTACGGCGTAAACAACGCCAATATGCAACTGATAAAAGCTTTGTATCCCAAACTCCGCATCGTTGCCCGCGGCAATGTCATCAAAGTGCTGGGAGATGAAGAGGAGATGTGCGCGTTTGAAGAAAACATCACCAAACTCGAAAAATATTGTGCCGAATATAATTCTCTGAAAGAGGAAGTCATCATCGATATCGTCAAAGGGAACGCCCCGCAGGCTGAGAAGTCGGGCAATGTCATCGTGTTCAGCGTAACGGGAAAGCCCATCATTCCGCGCAGCGAAAACCAGTTGAAACTGGTAGAGGCATTTAGCAAGAACGACATGGTATTTGCCATAGGCCCTGCCGGGTCGGGCAAGACCTATACGGCCATCGCCCTTGCCGTACGCGCGTTGAAGAACAAGGAGATAAAGAAAATAATCCTCAGCCGTCCCGCCGTAGAGGCCGGAGAGAAACTCGGCTTCCTGCCCGGCGACATGAAGGACAAGATAGACCCGTACCTGCAACCGCTTTACGACGCCTTGCAGGACATGGTTCCCGCCGCCAAACTGAAAGAGTACATGGAGCTGAACATCATTCAGATTGCTCCCCTCGCTTTCATGCGCGGACGCACGCTGAACGATGCCGTAGTAATTCTGGATGAAGCGCAGAACACCACTACCCAACAGATAAAGATGTTCCTCACCCGTATGGGTATGAATACCAAAATGATTGTAACGGGGGATATGACGCAAATCGACCTTCCCCAGTCACAGACTTCCGGACTGGTGCAAGCGCTCCGCATCCTGAAAGGCGTGAAAGGAATCAGCTTCATCGAGCTGAACAAAAAAGACATTGTACGCCACAAACTGGTTACTCAGATTGTGGAAGCCTACGAAAAGTTTGACAAAGAAGCGAAAGCCGAACGGGAGAAACGGAAAGCAGAACAAGCCGCCGGACAGCAACTCCCGGCATAGACAGTAAATATCCAACTCATAAATATCACTAAAATGAATGCATTAACAGCAACAGATTTCAACTTTCCCGGACAGCAAAGTGTCTATCATGGAAAAGTGCGCGATGTGTACAACATCAATGGCGAAAAGTTAGTTATGGTCGCTACCGACCGCATTTCAGCCTTCGACGTAGTATTGCCGAAAGGTATTCCTTTCAAAGGACAGATGCTGAACCAGATTGCAGCCAAGTTCCTCGATGCCACCACCGACATCTGCCCCAACTGGAAAACAGCCACTCCCGACCCTATGGTAACCGTGGGCGTTATGTGCGAAGGCTTCCCGGTTGAGATGATTGTACGCGGCTATCTCTGCGGCAGTGCATGGCGCGCCTACAAGAGCGGTGTCCGCGAAATCTGCGGCGTAAAGCTGCCCGAAGGCATGAAGGAGAACCAGAAATTCCCCGAACCCATCATCACCCCGACCACAAAAGCCGAAATCGGCGAGCATGACGCCGACATCTCCAAAGAGGAGATCCTTGCCAAAGGCCTGGCCACTCCCGAAGAGTATGCAATTCTGGAGAAATATACAATGGCGCTCTTCAAACGCGGTACGGAAATCGCTGCAGAACGCGGCCTGATTCTCGTCGACACCAAGTACGAATTCGGCAAGCACAACGGCACTATCTACCTGATGGACGAAATCCACACACCGGACTCCAGCCGCTATTTCTACTCCGAAGGCTACGAAGAACGCTTTGCCAAAGGCGAACCGCAAAAGCAGCTTTCAAAGGAATTCGTGCGCGAATGGCTAATGGACAACGGTTTCCAGGGCAAAGAGGGACAGCAGGTTCCGGAAATGACCGACGAAATCGTGACTTCCATCAGCGAACGTTACATCGAGCTGTACGAGCACATCACCGGCGAGAAGTTTGTTAAAGAGGACACAAGCAACATCGCCGAACGTATTGAAAAGAACGTAACGGAGTACTTAAAGTAACGATTGACGGATGGACTACCCCCAAGAACACATCAAGCCTTACGGCAACGACGGCAAGAAGAGCGAACAGGTTGAAGAGATGTTCGACAACATCGCCCCCGCTTACGACAAGCTGAACCATACCCTGTCGATGGGCATAGACCGCAGCTGGCGCAAGAAAGCGATTGACACGCTCCGCCCTTTCAGCCCCCGGCGCATCATGGACGTAGCGACCGGAACCGGAGACTTTGCCATACTTGCCTGCCGCGAATTGCAGCCCGATATGCTCATCGGGACCGACATATCCGAAGGCATGATGAACGTGGGACGTGAAAAAGTAAAACAGGCGCACCTCTCGGACAGGATTTCCTTTGCCCGGGAGGACTGCACCTCTCTCTCGTTTGCCGATGAAAGCTTCGATGCCGTGACCGTGGCGTTCGGCATCCGTAACTTTGACGGACTGGATAAAGGATTGTCCGAAATGTGCCGCGTACTCGTACCCGGCGGACATCTCGTCATTCTGGAGCTCTCCACGCCGGACCGCTTCCCGATGAAACAACTCTTTACCGTCTACTCCAAAGCCGTCATCCCGCTGCTCGGCAAGTTCATTTCGAAAGACAACAGCGCCTACACCTATCTGCCCCAAAGCATCCGCGCCTTTCCGCAAGGCGAAATCATGCAGGGAGTAATCCGCAAGGCAGGGTTCAGCGAGGTACGCTTCAAGCGATTGACTTTCGGAATATGCACCTTATACATTGCTAAGAAATAGTCACTTATATTCCCCCTTTAACACATTTTGGATATGCAGAAATACGGTTTAATCGGTTACCCGCTGAAACATTCGTTCTCCATCGGCTACTTCAACGAGAAATTTAAAGCAGAGAACATTGACGCCGAATATGTGAACTTCGAGATTCCTCGCATCGAAGACTTCATGGAAGTGATTGAAGAAAACCCCAATCTCTGTGGACTCAATGTAACCATTCCCTATAAAGAACAGGTTATACCCTACCTCGACGAACTGGATAAGGACACCGCCAAGATTGGTGCGGTCAACGTTATCAAGATTGTCCGCCTTCCCAAAGGCAAAATCAAGCTGATAGGCTGCAACTCGGACATCATCGGATTTACGCAATCCATCGAACCCCTGCTGCAACCCCAGCACAAGAAAGCGCTTATCCTGGGCACAGGCGGTGCATCCAAAGCCGTATATCGCGGCCTGGAGAATTTAGGAATAGAAAGCACTTTCGTGTCACGTACCAAAAAGGACGACAAGTTCCTGACCTACGGGGAGCTGACTCCCGAAATCATGGCCGGACATACGGTCATCGTAAACTGTACGCCCGTGGGCATGTTCCCCAAAGTGGATTTCTGCCCGGACATACCCTACGAACTGCTTACTCCCAACCATTTGCTCTACGATTTGTTGTATAATCCAAATGAAACACTCTTCATGAAGAAAGGCAAAGCGCAGGGAGCCGTCACCAAGAACGGACTTGAAATGTTGCTGCTGCAAGCCTTTGCCGCATGGGAAATTTGGAACAAGTAACATGAAAAAAATACTGAAATATTCATTCATAGGTCTCGCTGCGCTTTGTACCGCCCTGTTGTGCGGCGGATACTATATGCTGGGGCATGCGCTGAACCCGGATGAACTGATTACACGCTCCCGCAACAGCCAGGCTTCCTACGAATACATGTTCGGGCAATATCCCGAGCTGAAGCCGTGGGTGGACAGCCTGCAGACGGCAGGGGCGCTACGCGACTTCTATATAAAGAATGACCGGGGCGAAACCCTGCATGCGCTGTATGTAGCCGCTGCCGAACCCACCCGTAAAACGGCCGTCATTGTGCACGGCTATACCGACAACTCCATCCGCATGCTCAACATCGGCTACCTGTACAACCGGCAACTGAAGTACAACATCCTTCTGCCCGACCTGCACGGTCATGGCGCAAGCGAGGGTGCCGAGATACAAATGGGCTGGCTCGACCGTCTCGACGTACTGCAATGGACCGCAACCGCCGACGAGCTTTTCGGCAGGAACAATGAAACGGTGACCGCAGGCGACAGCACCCGTATGCGCAGCAGCGGTACGGAAATGGTAGTGCACGGCATCTCGATGGGAGCTGCCACCACCATGATGGTGTCCGGTGAAGTGGAACATGGAATACACCAGCAGCCGTTCATCAAATGTTTCGTCGAGGACTGCGGCTATACCAGCGTATGGGATGAATTCCGAGGCGAACTGAAAGCACAATACGGCTTGCCCGCTTTCCCGCTACTGCATGTGGCAAGCCGGCTTTGCAAGCAAGAGTACGGATGGGATTTCCGTGAAGCTTCGGCTTTGGAACAGGTCAGGAAGTGTACCTTGCCCATGCTCTTTATACACGGCGATGCGGACTCCTATGTGCCTACATGGATGGTCTACCCTCTTTACGAAGCCAAGCCGGAACCGAAGGAGCTGTGGATTGTTCCGGGTTCCGCACATGCCATGTCCTACAAGGACTATCCGCAGGAATATACGGAGCATGTAAAGAAATTCGTAGGGAAATACATACGTTGACGTGATTTTTCCTACCTTAGCCCCTACAAATACAATAAGTATGAAACGATTTATCTCCATAGCATTCCTCTTGTGCGTGCTTGTTTCCCTGCAGGCACAAGAGATTTACACTACCAGAAACATTCCTAAAGTACATATTCAGGACAAGACACGCTACGTTTGCAACCCCGCCGGTATCCTTTCCGCCCCGGCATGCGACGAAATAGACCGCATGCTCTATGCCCTGGAACAGCAAACCGGCATTGAAACCGTAGTGGCGGTTGTCCCGTCCATCGGCAGTGAAGACTGTTTTGATTTCTCGCACCGGTTGCTCAACGAATGGGGCGTTGGCAAGAAAGGAAAGAATAACGGACTGGTTATCCTGCTGGTAACCGACCAGCGCTGTATTCAGTTCTATACCGGATACGGACTGGAAGGAGACCTGCCCGACGCCATTTGCAAACGCATTCAAACGCGGGACATGATTCCTTACCTGAAAGACGGTAACTGGGACGCCGGTATGGTGGCCGGCGTTCGTGCCGTATGCGCCCGTCTTGACGGAAGTATGGTAAACGACCCGGACGAAAGTGACGGCGGCTCTCCGATAGGATTGATTCTGGCCGTTGCGGGGTTCTTTGCCATCGCCATCGCGGCAGGAATACTGAAAACACGCGCTGCAAGCAAATGCCCGCAATGCGGCCAGCATAAGCTGCAACGGAGCAACAGCGTGCTTATCTCACGCCGCAACGGAGTACGGACGGAAGATGTCACCTATACCTGCCGCAATTGCGGACATAAGGTAGTACGCCGCCAGCAGTCTTACGATGAGAACTATCGGGGCGGAGGTGGCGGTGGTCCCGTCATTTTCGGAGGCGGCGGCTTCGGCAGCAGTGGCGGAGGATTCAGCGGTGGCAGCTTCGGAGGCGGCATGGGCGGTGGCGGCGGAGCCGGTTCACGGTTCTGAGCGGAACGGCCGGGCGTCTCCTGTAACAAACCAATTCAGATTGCATCATTAATAACAAAAAAAGAAGTATGAAAAAATCAACCATTATCATCATTGTTGTCGTAGCCCTTCTCGCCATTTGGGGAGTCAGCGGTTATAACGGGCTCGTTACCATGGACGAAAACGTCAGCGGGCAATGGTCTAACGTAGAAACACAATATCAACGTCGTGCCGACCTGATACCGAATCTCGTAAACACAGTCAAAGGATATGCCTCTCACGAAAAGGAAACGCTGGAAGGTGTGGTAGAAGCCCGTAGCAAGGCCACCCAGATGACCGTAGACGCCAACGACCTGACACCGGAAAAGCTGGCCGAATACCAAAAAGCACAGGGCGCGGTTACTTCCGCTCTCGGCAAGCTGCTCGCCATTACCGAAAACTATCCCGACCTGAAAGCCAACCAGAACTTCCTGGAGCTCCAAGCCCAGTTGGAAGGTACGGAAAACCGCATCAACGTGGCACGTACCAACTTCAACAATGCGGCGAAGAAATTCAATACGGCAATCCGCCGTTTCCCCAAAAACATTCTTGCCGGTCTTTTCGGCTTTGAGAAGCGTGCCTACTTTGAAGCCGCCGAAGGAAGCGAACAAGCACCTAAGGTAGAGTTCTAAAGAGACGGAATTGAATATCAAACATCCCCTCATCCGGTGTCGCACCCGCACAGACTTGCAAGTACGATGCCGGATGAGGGGATATTTTTTACGCAAAGCTAAGGCTATAAGCGAAATAATCACTACTTTTGTGCTCAATTGAACAAACTTATTATCCCATGAGTAATCAACGATATATGATGAGGGGCGTCAGCGCATCCAAAGAAGATGTGCACAACGCCATTAAGAACATCGACAAAGGTATATTCCCGCAGGCTTTCTGCAAAATCATCCCCGATATCCTGGGCGGTGACCCTGAGTATTGTAATATCATGCACGCAGACGGCGCAGGAACAAAATCCAGTCTGGCCTACATGTACTGGAAAGAGACAGGCGACCTTTCCGTCTGGAAAGGCATCGCACAGGATGCGCTGATTATGAACATCGACGACCTGCTCTGTGTAGGTGCTGTGGACAATATCCTGGTATCGAGCACCATCGGACGCAACAAGCTGCTTGTGCCCGGAGAAGTGATTTCCGCCATCATCAACGGTACGGACGAACTGCTTGCCGAACTCCGCGAAATGGGCGTAGGCGTATATGCCACCGGTGGCGAGACCGCCGATGTGGGCGACCTGGTGCGTACCATCATCGTTGACTCTACGGTAACCTGCCGCATGAAGCGTTCGGATGTTATCGACAATGCCAATATCCGTCCGGGAGACGTGATTGTAGGTCTCTCCTCTTGCGGACAAGCCACTTACGAGAAAGAGTATAACGGCGGTATGGGTAGCAACGGACTTACCAGCGCCCGCCACGACGTATTCGCCAAATATCTGGCGGAGAAATATCCGGAAAGCTATGACAAAGCCGTACCCGACGAATTGGTATACAGCGGAAAGCTGAAACTGACAGACAGCGTGGAAGGCAGTCCGCTGGATGCCGGAAAGCTGGTGCTCTCTCCCACCCGTACATATGCGCCGGTGGTTAAGAAACTGCTCGATGCGCTCCGTCCCGAAATTCACGGTATGGTACACTGCTCCGGCGGTGCGCAGACCAAAGTGCTGCACTTTGTCGGAGATAACTGCCGCGTTGTCAAAGACAACCTTTTCCCCGTTCCGCCGCTGTTCAGGACCATCAAGGAGCAAAGCGATACGGACTGGAGCGAAATGTACAAGGTATTCAATATGGGACACCGTCTGGAAGTATATCTTTCTCCTGAGCATGCGGAAGAAGTGATTGCCATCAGCAAAAGCTTCAACATCGATGCACAGATTGTAGGACGTATCGAAGAGAGCGATAAGAAAGAACTGATTATCAAGAGTGAATTCGGAGAGTTCAGATATTAATGCCGACTTGTCATCTCATAACATTACCACTTTAATTAAATGGCAGATAACAACACCATATTAGAGAAACTGGAAGGCCTCGTTGCCCGCTTCGAAGAAGTGTCCACACTGATTACCGACCCGGCGGTGATTGCCGACCAGAAGCGCTACGTCAAACTCACCAAAGAGTACAAAGAACTGGGCGACCTGATGAATGCCCGCAAAGAGTACATGCAGGTACTGAACGGCATCGAGGAAGCCAAAGAAATCATCGCCAACGAAACCGACGCCGAGATGCGTGAAATGGCACGCGAAGAACTTGATGCCTGCCAGGCACGCCAGCCTGAACTGGAAGAAGAGATAAAGCTCCTGCTTGTCCCCGCCGACCCGCAGGACAGCCGCAACGCCATTCTCGAAATCCGCGGTGGTGCAGGTGGAGACGAAGCCGCCATTTTTGCAGGCGACCTCTTCCGCATGTACACCAAGTATTGTGAGGCTAAAGGCTGGAGACTGGATATATCCAGCGCCAACGAAGGCGCAGCCGGCGGTTTCAAGGAAATCATCTGCTCCGTAACGGGAGACAACGTATATGGCACGCTGAAATATGAATCGGGCGTACATCGCGTACAACGCGTGCCTGCCACCGAAACGCAGGGACGTGTACACACATCCGCCGCATCCGTGGCGGTACTGCCCGAAGCCGAAGAGTTCGATGTAGTCATCAACGAGGGAGAAATCAAATGGGATACCTTCCGAAGCGGCGGTGCGGGCGGTCAGAACGTAAATAAGGTGGAATCCGGCGTACGCCTGCGCTATAACTGGAAGAACCCGAATACGGGTGTCGTAGAGGAAATTCTCATCGAATGTACCGAAACGCGCGACCAGCCGAAGAACAAAGAACGCGCCCTGTCGCGCCTGCGTACCTTTATATACGACAAAGAGCACCAGAAATACATCGACGACATCGCTTCCAAGCGCAAGACAATGGTCTCTACCGGTGACCGCTCGGCAAAGATACGTACCTACAACTATCCGCAGGGACGTATTACCGACCACCGCATCAACTATACCATTTATAACCTTGCCGCCTTTATGGACGGTGATATTCAGGATTGCATCGACCATCTGATTGTTGCGGAAAATGCAGAGCGACTGAAAGAAAGCGAATTGTAGTTATGAAAGGGCTATCAGTAGAGAAAGCGTTTCACACGGTTACCGAAGCGTTTCAGAACTGCCTGAAGCGCTTCCCGGTTACGGTAGCCTTTATCTTTGCATTCACAGCCTATCTCATTCATCTGACATCAATAAGCTGGACAGGTGAAGAACGGTTGCTGTTTATAACCGGTTACTACCTGTCGGTAGGCATCCTGCTTTCGCTCACGCTTCATCTGTGGAGCGAAGAAGTAAAAAGCCGGATGTGGAAGACAGGCGTACAACTTGCCGCACACGCCCTGCTCATAGCTGATGCTTTTCTGCTATACCATTATCTCGGTACAGAGAGCTCATGGATTGAAATCGGCATCGCCCACACGGCAGCCATTCTCACCATAGGGCTTTCCACATTCTTCCTCTCGTTCCTGCGCGAGAAGAATGACATTGCCAGTTGGAATTTTGCACTGAACGCCGTTTCTTCGTTCGCTGTTACACAAATCATAGGCCTCATCCTATGGGCAGGCATCAGTCTGCTGTTGTTCTCGCTGCACCAGCTGTTCGACATCCATATCAGCGGAAAGTGCTATGCCTATATCTATTATCTGTGCAGCATAACGCTCGCTTTGATACTGTTTCTCGGATTGTTGCCGCAGGGAGAGGACAAACACAACCGCGAGCCTCACTCATCCGAATTCCTGAACGGCATCATACACTACCTGTTCCTTCCGCTTACAGCCGGATATCTGACAGTGCTTTACATGTATGCCGCCCGCATCCTTGTCAGTTGGGAACTGCCCACAGGCTGGGTGTCATGGCTCATCGTAGCATTAATGACGGTGTGCATCGCCATTCAATTCGGCCTGTATCCCACACGTCTCGAAGAGAACAAACGGTTTGACAACTGGATTGCCCGCTGGATGCCCGTACTGATACTGCCTCTGCTGTTGCTGATGACCATAGGCATCGTGCGCCGGTTCAACGATTACGGCATTACCGTTAACCGGCTCTATCTCGCCACACTCAACGGCTGGTTCTATTTTGTCTGTATCGGGTTGTTCGCCATCAAGGCACGGCGTATCAACTGGATACCCATTTCGTTTGCCATCATCTTTTTGCTGACGTCGGCATTGCCCGTCAACTATGCCGGCATTACAAAGAATGTCATTCTTAACGAAATCAAAGCCGAGATGCAACGCAGTTGCCGGGCAAAAGCCCCCCTCTCGCTACAACAATATGAGGAATGGATGTACTCGTTGCCGGAAAAGCAGGCGATACGGATAAACAGTAAATTCAGATACCTGAACAGCTGGTTCGGCACGGAGAGCGTCACCCATCTGATAGACAGAAACGTAACCTACAACCTCTATTCCGTGGCAGCGGATATTGAAGCAAATGCAGCGCCTGCCGGCACTGATAGCGGCAAGGTTACTTATAGCGGAGCAATCGACAGTCAGACGAACATCAGTGTTCCCAAAGGCTACACGCGGTTTATCACCATACCCAGCGACGGTATGTCAAGCCGCTTTCTTACCATCCCCCGCCAATATCTTGAAAATGGAATATTGCCCGTTGCACTCGATACCCGGACGGACAATCTGAACGATAGCGCATATATCGAACTCAGCACATTGGAAATGTTGGAAAAGAACAGCAAGCACGGTCATATACCGCCTACCTCTTTCCGATGCAATTCTCCCAAGAACCTGTTCATGCTGACTGCATTCGATATCCATTATGAAAAGAACAGTGACGAAGATGTAAGAATGAGCATCAAGGGATATTTATTTAAAAAGTAAAACCATTAAACCAACAAATTGCGATATGAACAAACAACAACTCTTTGAGAATATCAAACGCAAGAAATCATTTCTATGCGTAGGTCTGGACACGGATATCAAGAAGATTCCGGAACACCTGCTGAAAGAAGAAGACCCCATCTTTGCCTTCAACAAAGCGATTATCGATGCAACAGCCGACCTGTGTATCGCCTACAAACCGAATCTCGCTTTCTATGAAAGCATGGGAGTAAAAGGCTGGATTGCCTTTGAAAAGACCGTGAACTACATCAAGCAGAACTATCCCGACCAGTTTATCATCGCCGATGCCAAACGCGGCGACATCGGCAATACCTCTGCCATGTATGCACGTACTTTCTTTGAAGAGCTGGACATAGACTCGGTAACCGTAGCTCCTTATATGGGCGAAGACAGCGTTACTCCATTCCTCACCTACGAAGGCAAATGGGTTATCCTGCTCGCACTGACCAGCAACAAAGGTTCGCACGACTTCCAACTGACGGAAGACAAAAACGGTGAACGTCTCTTTGAAAAAGTATTGCGCAAGTCACAGGAATGGGCAAACGACGAGCAAATGATGTACGTGGTAGGCGCCACCCAAGGACGTGCTTTCGAAGATATTCGTAAGATTGTTCCCAACCACTTCCTTTTAGTGCCCGGCGTAGGTGCGCAAGGCGGTTCATTGGAAGAGGTCTGCAAGTACGGCATGAACAAGACTTGCGGGCTGATTGTTAACTCCAGCCGCGGTATTATCTATGTAGACAAGACCGAAAACTTCGCAGCCGCTGCACGCAAAGCCGCACAGGAAGTACAGGCTCAGATGGCGGAACAGCTGAAAGCAATACTCTGAGAAGCAAATAAAAACTTATTTTAAACATAACCGGGCAGAATCGGCAAAATGAGTAATTGTTCGCCTGATTCTGCCCGGTTCGTATCAATACATGATAATCCCGCATGATATGCTCGAAGGTTTCAAAAGGACCAATCTGTCATAGCCCGCCACATTGCAAATGTTTTCAAAGAAGGAGAACTTGACAGAGACAGTAATGTGCAAATTTTGCATAATACTATCTCAAAATATAAACCTACTGCGATTTACAACTTAGAGGTTATCATCTCAACACGACTGGTGATGAACTTCCTTGTATAGCATCATATTTTGTCATCTCCTAAAAACAAATTACCTTTGTCCTCAAATACTTAGCTATGCCTTACGAACGTAAAATCATTAACGATCCGGTATTCGGATTCATCAACATACCCAAAGGACTGCTGTACGACCTTGTACGACATCCTCTTTTGCAACGCCTCACCCGTATCAAACAATTGGGATTATCGTCCGTGGTGTATCCCGGCGCACAGCATACCCGGTTCCAACACTCCCTGGGAGCATTCTACCTTATGAGTGAAGCTATCCAGCAACTTACCGCCAAAGGAAACTTCATTTTCGACAGTGAAGCGGAAGCCGTACAGGCGGCTATCCTCATGCACGACATCGGGCACGGTCCGTTCTCGCACGTGCTTGAAGATACTATTGTAAAAGGTGTCTCGCACGAAGACATTTCCCTGATGCTCATGGAACGCATCAACAAAGAAATGAACGGGCAACTGACACTTGCCATCCAAATATTCAAGGACGAATACCCCAAGCGTTTCCTCCACCAGCTGGTAAGCGGACAGCTGGACATGGACCGCCTCGACTACCTGCGCCGCGACAGCTTCTATACCGGAGTGACGGAAGGTAACATAGGTTCGGCGCGCATCATCAAGATGCTCGATGTAAAAGACGACCATCTGGTCGTAGAATCCAAAGGAATCTACTCTATCGAAAACTTCCTCACTGCACGCCGCCTGATGTACTGGCAGGTATATCTGCATAAGACATCGGTTGCCTACGAAAAGATGCTCATCAGCACCTTGCTGCGTGCCAAGGAGTTAGCCGGCAAAGGCGTGGACTTGTTTGCCCCGCCCGCACTGAAATTCTTTTTATACAATGATATCAACCGGGAAATATTCTACAATAACCCGGACTGCCTGGAAAACTTTATCCAACTGGACGACAACGATCTTTGGACTGCCCTGAAAGTATGGAGCACACATCCGGACAGGGTGCTTTCCACACTAAGTATGGGCATGGTTAACCGTAACATATTCAAAGTGGAAATCTCCACCGAACCTTTCAGCGAGGAGCGTAAAGAAGAAATCACCCGGCAAATCGGCGAACAACTGGACATCCCTCTTTCCGAAGCCGGTTATTTTATCTCTACCCCAAGCATTGAGAAGAATATGTACGACCCAGCAGACGACAGCATCGACATCCTGTACAACAACGGCTCCATCAAAAACATAGCCGAAGCATCGGACATGCTCAACATCTCCCTACTCTCAAAAAAAGTAAAAAAATACTACTTATGTTATCAACGTTTGCATAGATAAGTATAAAATATTCACCGCAGGACAAGGATATATAAAAAAAAAGTCCGTTATTTGTGTTTTGAAACCATCTAACAACAATAAAACATGGAGTTCTCTGCTAAACAAATTGCAACATTTATACAAGGAGAAATCGTAGGAGACGAGAATGCAACCGTGCATACCTTCGCCAAGATTGAAGAAGGAATACCGGGGGCAATCTCTTTCTTATCCAACCCTAAATACATACCTTATCTGTATGAAACCCAATCGAGTATTGTTTTGGTTAATAAGGATTTCACTCCCGAACAGGAAGTAAAAGCTACCATGATTAAGGTAGACAATGCCTACGAAAGCCTTGCCAAGTTATTAAACCTGTATGAACAGAGCAAACCGAAACGTACAGGTATCGACCCGCGCGCATACGTTGCCGAAACAGCCAAAATAGGCAAAGATGTTTACATTGCGCCTTTTGCTTATGTAGGAGACCATGCAGAAGTGGGCGACAATACGGTAATTCATCCGCATGCCACTATCGGAAGCGGCGCTAAAGTAGGCAGTGATTGCATTATTTACGCAAATGCGACAATCTACCACGACTGTCGCGTAGGTAACCGTTGCATCCTGCATGCCGGCTGTGTAATCGGTGCAGACGGTTTTGGTTTCGCCCCCACTCCCGAAGGGTATGAAAAGATTCCCCAAATCGGAATCACCCTATTGGAAGACAATGTGGAAATCGGCGCCAATACGTGTGTAGACCGTGCCACGATGGGAGCGACTATCGTTCACAGCGGTGTAAAACTGGATAATCTGGTGCAGGTGGCACATAACGATGAAATCGGTTCGCATACGGTAATGGCGGCCCAAGTGGGCATAGCCGGTTCCACCAAAGTAGGCGAATGGTGTATGTTTGGCGGTCAGGTGGGTATAGCCGGACACATCCACATCGGAAACAAAGTGAACCTTGGCGCACAATCCGGTGTTCCCAGCAGTATTAAAGAAGGCAGTGTATTAATAGGTACTCCGCCTATGGAAGTGAAGCCCTACTTCAAGTCACAGTCCGTATTCCGCAAGCTGCCGGATATGTACTTTGAGTTGAATGCGCTCCGCAAAGAACTCGATGAATTAAAAAAACAATTAAATAAGTAACCAATGTTGAAACAAAAGACTCTGAAAGACAGCTTTTCACTCAGTGGGAAAGGTCTTCACACTGGACTTGATCTGACCGTTACTTTCAACCCTGCTCCGGACAATCACGGATATAAGATTCAGCGTACCGACCTGGAAGGTCAGCCTATCATTGACGCTGTTGCCGATAACGTGACCGAAACGACACGCGGCACCGTGCTTTCCAAAAACGGGGTTAAGATAAGTACCGTAGAGCACGGCATGGCTGCGCTTTACGCTTTGGGCATAGATAACTGCCTTATTCAGGTGAATGGTCCGGAATTTCCTATCCTGGATGGAAGTGCCCAATATTATGTCAACGAAATAGAACGTGTAGGTACGGTGGAACAAAGTGCCGTAAAGGATTTCTATATCATCAAATCCAAGATTGAATTCCGTGACGATGCCACCGGCTCATCCATCATCGTATTGCCCGATGAAAACTTCAGTCTGAACGTACTGGTATCCTACGACTCGACCATCATCCCCAACCAGTTTGCCACATTGGAAGATATGGCAAAGTTCAAGGATGAAGTAGCCGCCAGCCGCACTTTCGTATTTGTACGCGAGATAGAACCGCTGTTGCAAGCCGGACTTATCAAAGGCGGCGACCTGGACAACGCCATTGTTATCTATGAACGTGAAATGCCGCAGAATGCCTATGACAAGCTTGCCGACGTAATGGGCGTGCCTCACATGGACGCCAAGCAGTTGGGTTACATCAACCACAAACCGCTGGTATGGCCCAACGAATGCGCCCGCCACAAACTGCTGGACGTTATCGGCGACCTGGCTCTGATTGGAAAGCCCATCAAGGGGCGTATCATTGCCACACGTCCGGGACATACCATCAACAATAAGTTTGCCCGCCAGATGCGTAAGGAAATCCGTCTGCACGAGATACAGGCCCCTACTTACGACTGCAACCGCGAACCCATTATGGATGTAAACCGCATCCGTGAACTGTTGCCGCACCGCTATCCGTTCCAACTGGTAGATAAAGTAATTGAGATAGGTGCCAACTACATCGTAGGTGTCAAGAACGTAACAGCCAACGAACCTTTCTTCCAGGGACACTTCCCGCAAGAACCCGTCATGCCGGGCGTATTGCAGGTAGAGGCCATGGCGCAGACAGGCGGTTTACTTGTTCTGAACTCCGTAGACGAACCCGAACGCTATTCCACCTACTTTATGAAGATAGACGGCGTCAAGTTCCGCCAGAAAGTAGTGCCGGGAGATACTTTGATTTTCCGTGTCGAACTGCTGGCTCCTATCCGCCGGGGTATCTCTACTATGAAAGGCTATGTATTTGTAGGCGAAAAGGTAGTGTGTGAGGC
>ERZ1027219.331-NODE-331-length-15061-cov-6.089897_pt1 | contig 15061 bp, 19 predicted proteins | sample MGYA00519480_ERZ1027219 | MGnify/ENA primary metagenome ERZ1027219 (study PRJEB26926, sample SAMN06164539) | human gut metagenome | biome: ENVO:00009003; feature: ENVO:2100002; material: ENVO:00002003 | host: Homo sapiens | place: USA | collected 2012 ...
GCTAGTCTCGTGGGCTCGGAGATGTGTATAAGAGACAGAAACAAATACAAAGAAAGAATCATTGCGATACATACTACTCTTCTCTGTTGCAGAAGTAATACAATCAACATCTTCATCTGCATTATTAATAAGATCTCTCATTCCATCGTATCTATTAGAAAACATAAAAACGTACCTCTGGTCATTTATCTGAAACTTGTATATAATACCCTTCTGTTTTTACACAATGATAAATAGCTCCATTACCAGATCTTTGTTCTTCAAAATATCTTCTCCTACTCACGATAATACTCCTTTCTGTAATATTTCAAGAAACTAAACCCTTCAGACTCTCTTCTAAATATACCAGGTTTGTTCCAGTCATTTTCAAGATCGAAGGCCTCTCTTTCAAATACGATATTGTGATATGCTTTCTTGTGATTCCGGTATATACACAATCTTATTAGGTATTCAACCAGATACCATACATAGTACAAAAATACCGGGATAGTAAGCAGCCACAACATCCACCATCCTGCATGGCCGTTAAGACCAGATACTAATGCTATGATTGAGATGATTATAAAGCCCGTAGCAAACAACGCCTGATATTGATTACAATGCGTCCCTTCATGATATTCTGCCTTTAATGATATGGCATCACGTTCGGTAAATACGGCTCCAAACAGCATAATTGTTTTATAGCCGTCAATGAACGTAAACAACTTAGCTATCTTAGAATTGTAATAGATTTTCATTGCCAAAAATAATTTTAAACCAATTACACAAAATCAAAAACTCAATAGGAGAATTAACTCCATCCCATTCCCATTTTTCGAGATAAGATCTTAACTTGCTTTTATCAACGTCTTCACCCCCTCTAAGAAAAACAAGATGCGGCATAAATAGCTCTCCCCCTTCCAGAGACTTATTAAACTTACTAACCAGCCTCTTTCTGAACTTAGGACCATACCATGATTTTTCATTTGTGGATCCAAGACAATAGTAAGAATTGTTCTTAACTTTAATACCAAACCATTTACATACGTATGGATGATATACTCTATCTGCTAAGAATATAAATGGCTTATACCATAGGCAATGCCAGAATGTACTGCACTCGCCTCCAAACTTCTTAAAAGCCCATCTGAACCCTCCAGAGAAGTACCAATTGTTAGCCCCTCTCTTAACCTTAACTTTGTATTTAAGATTCTTATTCCGGTTGCTAACCCTATCCCACGGCTTGACCTTATCGGTATCCATATCAGGAAGGAATGTCCAATGATGAAGCAAGGCACTGTAATAAGGATTGTATATCTTGTGCCCGTTTCTAATAACGTACTCAAAAATATCGTATCCTGCTTGCCTGGCTTCTTCAAATCCTTTTTCTGACAAGAAAGCTAATATAGGAGCCATATTCCAGATCTGATCTTGTGAAGTGAATGGGGAGAAGCATGGATCTTCGTCTTTTAACTCTATACCATTAATGTACCCGGAACTTATCTTGGTAAGACCGAATTTGCTTGCATCTTCGCTATGGATATCGTCTCTTAAGAAAAATCCTTTTTCGAATTTGAAATAAATACCTTTATTGCTATTAAAAAATAGATCATAAGTAGTATCGGCAAGACGAGTAAGCACCAGTATGGCATTACGAACATCATCTTCTGTCTTGTTACCAAGAACCATTTCCGTGTATAGGAACTGGAGATGCTGAGCCAGGTTAATGGTTCCGTCTCCCACCTGGCCTACCCCGTTCTTCACCGACGACAGTGGGATGCACGAGGCCTGCTCTGTGTAGCTGGAATCATAAACGAAATCCCTATAGAAGACTTCTTTTATCTTATCGTATTTACTCCACAGATCTTCCATGCCATTACCCTATTACGATCACACAATCTCGTTTTTCTTTATTGTAGACCATCGTCCCCATCTTAGTGTACAGACCTTTTATATTTTGGTAATTGGTTTCACCATTAGCCGAAACGTTGGTAGTAATGCTGTCGGAGTAAACTTCTTCTCCGCCTTCGTTAATGAAGTTAAATCCTTGTTTAACCATCTCTCCTCCAAGGTAGGCTGTAAAAGACACAACGACATTTCCTCGCCTTCTATTTCCATACCAATTACCATAGATATCAGCATTGATATTAGGATCCGACTCGTCCATGCCCGGCGCTGATAGCAAGGTCTTCATCTTAATAAGCGCGCCTTCAAGACCAGACTGCATGTTATCACCACCGTAAATAAGGTAATCACCTACCTGTTGTTGGGTGGTGGCCCACTGCTTACTCCATCCAACGTATTTATTATCTACATCTGGGATGCCTGTATTGGTGAAACCGGTTGCAGTATCAAAATCAGAGCCGTCTTCTGATTCCCATCCGTATCTAAGAACAAGATAATCGAACTCAGGGATTACAACGACCTGCTCGCCGGCAGCTTGTGTGATTGTAACGTTCTTACTCTCTCCACCAGCCGTTACTTTAGCTACGCCTCTACGATCTTCAGCTACCGGATTAGGGCCGGCTGTGAAGATAATATTTGCCGGTCCTACGCCTCTCATTTTGTCGGCAGTTACTATTTCGCTTGCACTAACTTCTAACATTTTGTTTATTTTTTTAATATTTCGAATACGTATATCCAACTCAACAAAAATACTATTGGGCAATACATTGTCTCTACCAAACTCGCATCTCCTTTAAATTGCCTGATTGACCAAACAATCATAGACACAATAACACCAAGCAAGTATATAAATAGAACTACTTCTGTCATACCAATTTGAGCATATTGTCAATTACAGGATACGCCTTAGTATATATCTCAAACTCAGCACGGCGCCGCCTAAGAGGTTCGTACATGCCTTTTAATGTCATACCCATCATCTTAAGTTCGGTCTTAGCATTTTTCAGCTTAACCAAATCTTGCTGTGCATACAACTTGAACAAATCGGCAGCCCCTTGTGCTTCTCCATTATACATCAGTTCCTCAAAGAATCTCATCTTTACAAAATTATCTACATAATCCAATACCAGACCTTGAGGCGTGTCTGGTATAATTATATTAGATTCTCCGTCAAAGGGAAGAGACCGGTACTGCATGTAAATAGGACCATCGAAATTAGCATACAGGAATCCGTTTACGATATTTATCTCATACGGACTATCCTTTATTACCTTATTCCGGCATTTGCTTAAACAAGAATCACGAAGCATAGGCTTAGCAAGACCTAACATTACCGGCCGGTCATAATAGCAACGAACTTCATGATCGCGATCATGAACATTGATATAAAATTTTTCAACTATCACTTTCTCGCATTCGTCTTTACAACATTCATCGCAAGAACACCACCTATAACTTCTTTCGGTACGTTCTTTCCAGGCTATTGTATTTTGAAGTTCTGGTATCACCTTATCACCTTCCGGCACCTCATATCCTTTAAAATCGCATTTAAAAGCCAGAATAAGATCAAAGTAATCACCAGGCATACGAGCCTGCCCTCGCTTGACATCCACTACCGCTTCTTTGCGCATAGTAATATCGCCTCCAAACTTCTTAAGGGCAATTTCTACCCATTTGTAGATGGATACCTCATCTATCAGATCACGCTTGTCAAATGATCTTAAAGACGATTTTAACTCTATGATATAATTTTCGACTGTCATCTCTTAAAAAAATGGAGGACAGGAAACGACCCTGACCTCCACAAAGATATGAATAATATGTATAACGTCCTATTTTGTGTTTTCAAAAGTTAGGATCTTCAAACTTGCCGTACTTCAAGAAAAGGCTCCTACACTTTTCCTTTATCCCCTTAAGTGTGACTTCATATCCGGCACCAGTCATGTAGATGGTTTACTGATTAACTCTTTCCCCGGAATATTTGTCAACAAAATATGATCTATACACACCAAACTTATTTTTGACAATATCACTGTATAACTCCCATCTACCCTGCCCATTTCTGAACATGAACTTGACTTCCTCAAGAAACAAACGAAGATTCTTTTCTGCGATGATAATACCATTTTGTTCAAGCTTCTTCGCAATGTCACGAATCAACCACATATTTTCATGGTCAACTTTCTTGAACGACTCTGCAAACTCCACATCAGGGCGCTGCTCTTCTATGGTCTTTATCGCCTGCTGTCTCTCCGCCTCTGCTTGTGCTCTCTCGGCTATGGCTCTATTTTTGGCATCAATCTCGTCAGCTAATGCTCTCAATGCAGACGGATAGTCTTTCGGTGTTATAGAATAGGAGCCGGTTTTTCTTATAGAGGGAAGAACTTCAGATGTTACCCATTTCTTGAATTTTTTAGCAAAATCCATCTTTGATCCAAAAATCAAGCTGTATAATCCAGACTCATTGATTATCAGTATTTTAGTGTTTGGAGTGTAGGGACGGAACGTTTCGTTCCACCCTTGAGTATCAGGCACTTTCATTATTAGCCTATCATCTTCATCTACATGATCCCTTATCGCTTTTCTTGGATTAGTGTACCCTAAAAATGAAGCTATAGGAGATCCTATAAAATACGGTTCTTCGTCAATAATAATAATTTTTAGCTCTCCAAAATCTGAATTTTTGAAAGATGATACGGTTTTAACCTCTTTGCTAAATTCCATTTCGTTGGATTCCGACGTCAAAATAATGTTACTGTTCTTCGCATTGTTTTGAAAATTGCTTACATTTGTTCCCATAATAGGAATTTTACTTTTTATATCCGCCAGCCTGAGAAGGTAGACGGATATGCAAATATAGCGATTAACCTATATCAATAAAGGGTAATCGCTATATTTTTTTTTACATGTTCCTATGATTGAGTTCTCGATCTTCGAAAACTCTCTTAATCTGGAAATCTTTAAACACCCTTCTTTTGGCAAGTATTTCATTGTACATAAATCGGTATCTTCGTCCTTTATTCATTTTAACCCTTAGCTTCTTTTTCAAGCTATCTTGTATTACAAAATGGTAATATCTTTTGGAGTCTGCGAAATCCATAGCCAGGTGGTTGTAGAGGTAGCCGTTGGTGCCGAGCCTGCTCACGATGTCCAGGTCCCGCCTGACGGTAAAGCGCTGCCCCGGTATAAGCACATGGCATAAGTATCCTACGTTATCTACGTAAACACCGGCATCAGCCTCTATATAATGTTCTGATACGGTTTTCCATATAATAGACAACAGCCTTAAAACCTCTCCCCTGTCTCTTATCATGCCTTTCTTAAAACCATTCTTTCTCTTCATGAGACGATGGTAGTAGGCTGCAAAATACGGTGATTGTATTGATGTTCTTTTCATTATTCAAAAATTAAAATTATACATTTCAGATAATTAACATTAGAATGTATTGTTGCATCAAAATACTATTCTGTATTTGCAAAGTCTACCGATCCTCACGGACAGGTAGACTTATAAGTATTAATTTTAAAAACGTAGTAAAGTTATGAAAACGAACGTAGTTTTGCAATCAAAAGATCGAGTTTTATTGGGAATGAATGTGTCTGTTATGTCTAAAGATGGTTATATATGTATAACTGATGCCATGAAAGCCCTGTCTGCCAAAAGAGAAAAATTAGGCTTAGCGCCAAAACAGTTAAGCCATATAATTGAAACTGAGTCATTTAAAGAAAGGTGTACTGAATTGGTTAATAAGCTGGAGAATAAGCTTTTATTGAGTAGAAGAAATCTTCTACTCAATAATAACAAGTTGAATATCAGCAGTGTAATGGATCTTGGTAAATTAGACCTTGCCTACAAAAAAGGAAAAGGGGTAGATCAGAAATGGTTTGTCAATCCATATCTGTTTGTTATGATTGCATTAGAGATGGATCCAGAAATTTACGCAGAGGTTGTCATTTGGCTCATAGATGGTTTGATAGAAAACCGGAACGAAGCCGGCGATGCATACGTTAGGATGTGTAGCGCAATAAGCAGAATAGTTCTAAATAAGAATGACTTGAAAGACAGTATAAAAAGAGTTGCTAAAGCTATTAATTTAATTGTTTTTAATAAACACGAAGATGGGATAAGGAATACTGCCAGCAAAGATGAGCTCAATGACATAATAGCTATAGAGAACGTCATAGCCTCTGTTATTGATGACGGTTTTATCAAAGATTACAATTCTTTGATAAATTACCTCGGAGATAAATGGAAAAGAAAATGGGGAAACCCTGTTCTTGCATTGAAATAGTACAAAAAAAAACACCCGGCCAAACTATATAACTATGGCCGGGTGTCCAATAAAAAGAATCACTGAACAATTTGACTTTTCTGATTGGAATCAAGATTCGGATTTTCATCGACAGGAATCTGTAGCCTGAACGCTACTTCCTTTATCGTCTCTGCTACCACATACTCAATTAGCTTGATAGGACAGATAAATTCGTATTCCCATTCAGACTCGCACCCTTTAGGTGTAGGATCGCAGGCCATTAATTCCAGCGCATTCTTTCTTCTTGTTGTAAAGAACTCTACGTTAATAAGCTCTATATGAAAATCCGGTATATAAACATAGTCGTTTTCTACATAATAAAAAGGACGCCGTTCTTTAACGTATTTAGCATACGGTCTTTTTTGTTCATTACGATACGACTTTATTTCAGCGAACTTAAAAAATATAGTGTTATCTACGTTAGTCACCTTAGTAATAGCCGGTCTAAGAGCAGAATAAAGAAGCCCTGGAAGTTTATGCTTTGACCGCATCAAAGTATTGCATAACGCAAATTCAGCATCGCAGCAAACTATTTTATCAACTTCAATCATCTCCAGGCAAGTAACGTAAGTTAGGAGCCGGTGGTCGCCAAGTAACGTTCCATCATCCCACCTCTGGGCTGTATAAGATTCGGCTTTAGTTCTACCGATATTCAATATCCATCTCCGACTAACATGCGAATCTTTGTCAAGGGCATGAATACCGTTTACGACTCTTGATACAAATTCACCATTAGTGATCATGCTCCCCTCCTTTCTTTTGCTCTCGCTTCTCTTGATTTAGCATTCAAGATCCTCATATAAATATCTCTTTCGCTCATGCCGGATATGGTTTTTATAGCCTCATCCAACATAACTTTCGTATATAAAGGTTTAGGGAATCCCTTTATCTTAACCGGATCAGGAACTAACTTAGCCTTACGATATTCATAAAATCTTTTAGAAGTTACATTGAGATAAGAAACAGCCTCTTCTCCGGTATAGTACTTAGCCGGATTAGCAAGCTGCATCCATGTCTCAAGATCGTTGGCTGTAAGATGATCGCATTCCCCGCTTAAAAACATCTCCTTTATCTTATCGCATACCGCCGCACCGCTTTTACGCAGCGTCTCTGTCAGAATTTCTTTCATTTTCAAAACATCCTGTTTTAAACCTTAAAACAATAGAGGCAATGATTATCAGAAGAGTAACAGCCATAACAGACCACACTACGATATTGTGCTCAATAGGCATCTCAATATTAACCGTAACCCATTCTACACAGATATTAAAAATCATGCTATAGATCAATAACCTATGCCATATACAAAACCTGAACATTCTTGAAAAAGCCAAGAGAAATAGGTCCCATGATAGAAAATGACCTAATATCGGATACAGCCAATTAGTGATACTAAAAGGATAAAACTCATCAAAAATGCTGGCTAACATAATAACCTGCATCAACACAGGATAATACTTCACAAACGTCACACAGACATTCCTTTGCCCCTTACTAATAAAATTGTTGCTCATGATATGTTGTTGTTATGTTACTAAAATGGGGAAGGCGATCAGCACCTTCCCCCTGGTTTTCGATCACTTTTTAGTGCTCGTCTTCTTTCTTTTCATCTTACCTCCAACACTACCGCCTTGGCGCATTTTAGGTTTGTCTTTCTTATCGACTTCACCACCCTGACGAGCTTTCTTTTTACAAGCCATGATACTAAAAATTTAAAATTGAATGATGTGCAATATTAATCATTTTTATCCTAATAGACAATATTTAAAACAAAATATTATAACCCAAAAAAAACATTCAAGGGAGAGAATCAAATTCCCTCCCTTGTTGATTATGCTGGATTAAGATTTATTTGAGAATAAGCATATTTTAAAGTACCATTTTCATCTCCACACTCAGCTCCATCTACGATAAAGTTGTAAGAAGCAGGTGACTCATTATAGACATTAAATATACCACCACTCTTGGAAATACCTGCTTTTTCAAATTGTCTAACAATAGCACTCTTATACAATTTGCCGTCATAGGATACGTTTATAGTTCGTATATACCATGTAGTATCTCCATTCTCATCTCCAACATGAACATATCCTGCCAATATACCTCCCATTACAGCTCCGAAATACGAACAAGAGCTTCCAGGCTGTTTTCTCTGGGTTATAGTTCCAGTGCTTATAGTAGCTCCAGGTATCTCACGGTAACTGGAATCTACTACCTTAATATCACAAGTAAAAATTCGTATATTTCCATTTTCATCTCCAATCCACTCGAATCCAGCAATACACTTGCCGGCACCAGGGATATAAGAAACATTATTCTTATTATAAGTAGCCCAAGAGCCGTTTTTTAATGTAATATGTGCTGGTACAGGCTTGACCTTAGCCGCAGCTTGTGTAACATTTATTTTCAATGTTTTACCACTGTCATTTTGAGTAAGCACAACGGATCCAGTACGAGAAGAAGATGTACTTGTGTTGGCAGTTATCTTAATAACACAAACCATACTATCAGAAGCCTGATTTTTATAATCAGTCGTAATCCAAGAAGGTTTAGACGTAGTGGCAAAACCATGATAAGAACCATTCAATGTACTTTTGATTGTACATTGAGCATCATTAGATGCAGCTTGAACAGATAAAGATCTATCTGAAGTAGTATTATCATCGAATGTGAACTTATACAACATTTGTCTTGCCTGCGAAATACTAAGAGTAATTGTCTTTCCAGATTCATTTTGAACAAAAACAATGTCACCAGATCTGGAAGAAGATGTTGTATTGGCAGATAACGTCACCACAGCCTTCATACTTTCAGATGTCAGGTCTCTGTAATCTACAGAACACCAAGAAGGTTTTGACTTAACAGAAAAACCTATATATGAATTACTCTTAGTACTTATGATAACTTCTTCAATATTCTGAGATTCTCCAGTTACAGTCCTCGACTTGCTCGTTCCTCCATCATGGAACTGAAATTCGTATGGAACATATCCGCATTTTCCAACTTCAAGCTCGTATTTTACGTCTTGATTTCCACAATCATCGTAACGAACGTATTTTACCTTATTACTGTTACTTCCAGATCCACATCCAACCTCTTTCCAAGAACCGTAAGATCCACAATTACAGCAATTCCTACAACTTACAGAATATTGACGATCTATGCTACCAGAACAGCTATCACGATAAGCATCATACTGAGTATGGCCTACGCAATCTCCTGTTCCGTAGTAAGACCAGTCTGTACAAGATTCTCCACCTCCATTAACCCATCTTGTGTCGTTATAAGAATAAGAGCATGGATTGGTGTCACGTTGTTGCTTCTGAGACGTACAACCGTCGCAACGGGTACTTCCGGTATCCGACCAAGAAGGAGTTGTGATATCAGCTACGCAATCACCGTTTTTGTTGGCTACTGCCTGACCTTGGGAATTTACAGCATCTTGAGCCTTTTTGTTGGCATCGGCTTGACTGATATTAGACGTAAATGGACCACCTACTTGATCTTGGGTTACGGTAACAGACGAACCATGCTGACAGGTTCCGCAATTGTTTCTGGTGAAGACCTTACTTGCCTTACCGGTCCAGGTACAAGTTCCCTGCGCGTCAGCAAGAGCCTGTCCCTGCTGTTCAACGGCAGCCTGAGCCTTGCTATTTGCGTCTTCCTGACTTACGGTAGACGTAAAAGGACCGCCAGTTACATCATCTTGGTCTATGGTAACTTTAGATCCGACACCGCCGTCAGCACATTGCTTTGTAAATTGCTTGCTATATGTTCCGGTCCAGGTACATACTTTATCTCCGCCTTCTACCCATCGTTCGTTTTCTCCACCATAACATTCGTTGGTATTAACCTGTTTTTTATAAGATTTACCACCTTCACATTTGGTTTCGAGCGGTTCCGAATCTTCCCATACAGGATCGGTGTTATCTGTTTCACATGTTCCGTTCTTGTTAACATAAGCCTGACCTTGGGCTTCTACGGCTTCCTGAGCTAATCTATTTGCCTCTTCCTGGCTTTCATTAGAATAGAACGGTCCACCTACCATGTCTTGTGTTACGCTCATCGGAGCGCCATGCTGACATGATCCGCAATTGTCTTTCGTAAATTCCTTGCTATATACGCCTACGAACCTACATTTACCTTTCTGGTTGGCAATATTCTGTCCTTGGGCTTTAACAGCTTCCTTAGCCTTATTATCGGCATCTTCTTGACTTACGAAAGAAGTAAAAGGATTACCTTCAACATCAGCTTCACTTACCTCTACTTCTGTTCCTGAATCCGGTATCTCACAGTCGTTCTTCTGGAACGTTTCTGAATAATGACCGGTCCAGCTACAAACCTTATTTCCGCCGTCTACCCAACGTTCCTGATTATGGGTTTCAGAACATTCATTGGTATCACGTTGCTTTTTCTGAGACTTACCTTCGCTACATCTAAGTTCTTCCGGTTCTACGTCTTCCCATACAGGATCGGTGCTTAATGGCGTACAGTTGCCGTTTTTATTAGCATAAGCCTGACCGCCTTCTTCTACGATCCTACGGGCTTCTGCGTCTGCCGCATCCTGGCTTTCTGTAGAAGTAACAGGACTACCGTTAACCATTTCGGCCGTAACCTCCATCTCTACACCTTTATGACAAGCCTCGCATTCGGGAACGAATCTCTTACTGTAATGACCGGTATAGACCGTCATATCTTCACAATTACCTTTATTGTTGGCAATAGCCTGACCTTGCTCTTTGACAGCAGCCTGAGCCTTGTTATTGGCATCATCTTGACTTACGGTAGATGTGAAAGGAGCACCAACAACATCTTGTTCGGTTACAGTAATCTTAGACCCTACTTGGCCTTCATCGCAATCGTTTTTAGTAAATTCTTCACTGTATTTACCAGTCCACGTACAATGGCCGTCCCGGTTGGCTATGGCCTGGCCCTGCTGCTCGACGGCAGCCTGAGCGAGCGCGTTAGCCGCCTCCTGGCTTTCGTATGAAGTAAAAGGACCACCAGTTACATCGTCTTGGTCTACCGTTACCTGCGAACCTACGCCTTCTCCTTCACAATTGTCTTTTGTGAATACCTTGCTATATACACCAACAAATTGGTTTTTATCTATGCAAGTACCTTTCTTATTTGCAAGATCTTGTTTCTGTTCTTCCATAGCAGCTTCAGCCAAAGCATTAGCTGCCTCCTGGCTTTCCCTTGATACAAAAGCATCTGGGTATCCGGCAAGATCCTTTTCAGTCAAATCAACGAAACTTCCGGTCTGAGATTCGGCATCGCAATCATTTTTCTGAACACGAGCCGAAGCCTTTCCAACGAAATAGTTTGGATCAGTAACGCATTCTCCATTCAGGTTTGCCTGATCCTGACCGTTTTTCTCTATATCATCAAGAGCTTTCTTATCAGCATCTTCTTGACTTACGTCTGATGTATATTTACCGGCTTCTACTGTGTAAGTGTAAGGTGCTCCGATAAACCCATCTTCGCAGTCATTTTTATAAAATACTTTTGACTTCTCTACGTTATACCATAAATTTGTTTCACATGTACCATGCTCATTAGCATAACCTGGACCTTCAGCTTCCAAGGCATCCAATGCCTTCTGATTAGCATCCTCCTTAGAAACAGAAGAAGAGAAGCGGCCGGCTTCTACAACATACTCCACCATAGATCCAACTTCAGTTACCTCACAATCTGTCTTTTGGAACATTTTGGATTTCCTGTCGTTGTACCATTTTATGGTATTGCAAGTACCATGAGAATTAGCATAGTCTTGACCTTTGGCGTTCAACTCAGCTTCAGCCTTACGGTCAGCATCTTTTTGGCTTATGGTAGAAGAAAATTGCCCGGCTTCGATTGTCATCGTAACCAAACTTCCTTCTTCGGTATCAGGATCGCAATCGTTCTTTCTAAACGACTTTGATTTCTTGACATTGTACCATAATATGGTTATACAACGACCATGCTCATTAACCCAGTTCTGACCATTTTGTTCAATGTCTTTCATAGCCTTGTCATCAGCATCAGACTGAGATATGATAGACGTGTATTTTCCGGCTTCAACAACATACTCAAGCTCTTCCCCTTTCTCTGTCTCAGGATTACATCCTTCTTTTGTGAAAAGAGCCGATTGTCTTTTATTTTTATAAACTACCTGTTCTTTTTTTTTATGAACTAACGTACATTCTTCAGATACGCTACCGTCCCTGGAAGACACCCTTATCTTGACACTTCTGTTGGCACCAGTATCATTTTCATCAAAGTAAATATTAACCTTACTGTTAAGACCGCCTTCTTTCTTATCTATGTTCGCCCAACAATTATCTACTTTCATTCCTAATCCTCCATCTTAAATTTTCAGGATTTGTACTTACGTTGATTACCTCCGGTGATCCATCTGAATCAAGATCAACAACATCCTTGTCCAGGTGAATCTCCTCCTTATCCACATACTCGCATTCAACTATTTCAATAACATAATCTTTTATATTACTTTCTATACTTAACTGCGTGCTTGTTTCATCACCCTCAATTTGTTCAAATTCCTTATCCAATTTAATGTAAGGAACGACCTTTCCAGGCTGATAAATAGGAATCAGTACACCATTTATAGTTATGTTCTCATTAACTTCATTCCCACCCTCATTGCCATGCATGGAAACAATCATCGAAACCTGAAACGTGTCTTCAAGACCCGGATCACCAGGGAAACCATAATCAAGCCTAATATCATTGACGTCAATATTTAGACCGGAAGCGGTAGTAAATGCCTTTATGACGCTCTTTATCTCTCTTTCCCCTGTAATAAGAGCATTAATAGAAGCAGCGTTGGTAGTAATAAGAATCTGCTTATCTCCACCAGATACAGGGAACTCCAGCCTGCTAACCGAGACTTCTGTGATCTTAATGCCTTTTTGCCTGAAAGTAATAGCTTTCATACTTTCAGTATCGGATTTCTTCACAATTCGGATAGTGATCCTGTCTTCCCTTCCTTTCCAAGATGGAGCATCGAAATTCATTTTATCACGACCGACACCTTCCTTCTTGTCCGAGGTAAGCCAAGAACCATCATCCATCTTATATATTCTTTCTTTGCTCATAATAACCCTCCTTTATTAAAGTGTCAGTTCCCATTCAACGCCATCATCTACCACAACCTGTACCGTAGCCATACCACCTGTGGCTTCAAATGTTATGTCAGTAGGAATAACGTCAAATATCTCTTGTACCCCTACACATCCTAAACCACAGATAATGTCCTTAAACCATTCCTCTTTAGCATATTTTTTAAGAACCTCTTTAAAGAACTCACGAAGCCAATCTGAATCAATAGATTCCTTAAGTATGGTTTCTATTATCTCCTTAAGCCAAGATTCGTGCATTTCCTCTTTTAGAATCTCTTTAATAAGCTCGATAATAGTTTCTTTATCTAACTTATCAGAAGGCACAGAGCCATCAACAAGATTACCCCCACATATAAATCCTTTGCATTTTTCTGCCATTTCTCATCCTCCTAAATTAACAATGGAACCCATAAGAACTATTTGCCTCTTCTCGGTACACGACCCTCACTTCAGCAAATTCGTCTTGTTGACACATATCACGGCAGAACTTAACAGTACGACCCTGGACTTTATACATATCAGAAGGTACAACACCTCCGCAATAAGACACAAGCAAAATCTCTGCCGGATCTTTCTTTAGAACCACATGAGAAGTACCGTCAAATACCTCCATATTAACAGATCCACTTACGTTAATAGCCCTTGAAACGTATTTAGCTAAATTAGCCAAAGCTCCGTCTAAAGGCATACCATGATACAAACCAGCTTCTTCTATAGTTTCTCCATCATAGAATATGTTAGAAGAAGGAATATTGCAATGATGCGGGCGTTCGCACCCACCATGACTGCCAAAACAACCGTTACCTGTTATTGCCATTGTTACTCAAAATATTTATTTTTTGTTTTAAAAATTCTATTTCCCTATCCTGATATTCCATACGGCATATCATTGCATTGATTAAAGCCGTAAGATCAGATTTCTGAGCCAGACTGAAGTAGCCAGCGTTGATGCCGTCCGCGCAGTACACGCAGTTCGTGCAGGTGTATCCGTCCGGGCATGGCACCGGCGTCTCGTCCACATGTGGAACATATACGTGTTTGCCACTTAAGTCCTTACCAATTTGTGCACTCTTTTCCATTTTGTAACTGTTTTTCAAGTTGTTCAACCCTTTGTTTTAGAAGCGTATTTTCTTCAACCATCCTATCCAAAAACTTATCTATGTTTTCGAAAACCAGCTCTATATTATGCATAACCTCATTATAAGGCATACCTGGAGTTAATTTGGATATGAATGTCTTGCATCCTGTATAATGAATGCAATGATCGCTTAAATGACCATACGGGCAATCGCATTCTTTTGGAAGAATTTCGCAATTGTCCGTACAGTCATTACACGGATCAGACCCGATACAGATATTAGATCTCAGAATATCAGGTCTGTCATCTTTACAAGTGTTACAATTCATGACTTTCTTTTTTTTGGTGCAAGATAATAATTTTCATTCACACCATCACAATAAGAAGTCAATCAATGTATTCCAAGCGGTTAGTGCTGCCTTTAAAAACGTATCCGCATCTGTTTTCTATCTCTACATCGGTAATAGGGAGAATAGCATCTTTGCCATAAGTAAGTTCACATTTTGAAATAAAATTTACTATACCTTGATAATTACCATGAAATTCCCTTGCGAGTTTCCTACCGGTAGGAATCCCTTCTTTATTGGTTTCAGGAATACCTATCAAGCACTTTATCCAGTTTGGTTCATTCTTGTTATTGCTTCGTATTTCATAGTTCACGA
>ERZ1027219.347-NODE-347-length-14692-cov-5.222997_pt1 | contig 14692 bp, 7 predicted proteins | sample MGYA00519480_ERZ1027219 | MGnify/ENA primary metagenome ERZ1027219 (study PRJEB26926, sample SAMN06164539) | human gut metagenome | biome: ENVO:00009003; feature: ENVO:2100002; material: ENVO:00002003 | host: Homo sapiens | place: USA | collected 2012 ...
CTTATCGTCGGCAGCGTCAGATGTGTATAAGAGACAGTTATCCGGGAGGGCAGAAATGCCCTCCCTTTTTTATTCATTGAACCAGACAATATAAACCGATATGGCTAAACTTACTGTTCGCGACCTTGACGCCAAGGGAAAGGAAGTCCTCATGCGCGTGGATTTCAACGTCCCTCTCAAGGATGGGGAAATTACCAATGACGCCCGCATTGTGGCTGCTCTCCCCACCATCAAGTTCCTGCTGGACCAGGGCGCACGCCTCGTCCTCACCTCTCATCTGGGCCGTCCCAAAAACGAACCCGATCCCGCTTTTTCCCTGAAGCCCGTTGCCGCCCGCCTTTCCGAATTGCTCGGCAAGGACGTTAAATTCGTTCCCGCCGCCATTGGCCCGGAAGCGGAAGCCTCCCGCGCCGCCATGAAGGACGGTGATGTGGTTCTGCTGGAAAATGTCCGTTTTTATCCCGGTGAAAAGAAGAACGATCCGGAGTTCGCCAAGTCCCTGCTGGGCAATGCCACGCTGTTCGTGAACGATGCGTTCGGCACGGCCCACCGTGCCCACGCTTCCACGGAAGGCGTGACGCATTTTGCGGAAAAGAGCGCCATGGGCTTCCTGATTGAACGTGAACTGGAATACCTGGAAGGCAAGCTGGAAAACCCGGAAAAACCCTTTGTGGTGATTATGGGCGGCGCCAAGGTGTCCGACAAGATTGAAGTGCTTTCCAAACTGATGGAGAAGGCTGATACGTTCCTGATTGGCGGCGCCATGGCCAATACGTTTCTGGCGGCTGAAGGGTATGACCTGGGCGCTTCCAAGATTGAAGGGGACAAGCTGGATCTGGCTCGGGAAATTCTGGCGGCGGCCAAGGCCAAGGGCGTGAAATTCCTGCTTCCTGCAGATGTGCGCGTAGCCATGAAATTTGAAGACGGCGCCGAAACCTTCTGCACGGCTCCTTTCGCTGAAGGCGGCAAGGTTCCGGAAGGCGGCATGGCCATCGACATCGGCGATAAAGCCATTGAAGAGTTCTCCGCCATCATCAAGGATGCCAAGACCGTTCTGTGGAACGGCCCGATGGGCGTGTTTGAAATGGACTGCTTTGCCAAGGGAACCAAGGAAGTCGCGGAAGCCCTGGCGGATTCCACCGCCATTTCCATCGTAGGCGGCGGCGATTCCGTGACGGCGGCCAAGAAGTTCAAGGTGCAGGATAAACTTTCCTTCTGTTCCACGGGCGGCGGCGCTTCCCTGGAACTGCTGGAAGGCAAAGTTCTTCCCGGTGTGGGGGCCTTGACCGACAAGTGCTGCTGCGGCAAGTAACCGTTCATGGCCGGGCGGATTGTTTTCGCCCGGCATTCAGAATGGGCTTTTTTATTCCCCGCACCCGTTTTCGGGTGCGGGATTTTTGATTTGCCGGCTTCCGTTGAAAAAGCGCGGGAGCTTTGCGGTTCCGGCTTTTTGAAGAAGGTGGGAATCCATGCTCATCCCGTCTTTCCGTTCCGGAAAGGAAGGCAGTCTTTTTTTGGGCTTGCTCTTAATATGGTCCCCGGTAGTCTGAGCATGATGAAACTGTTGCATTGTTTCCTGGCTGTCCTTTGGTGGTGTTCTCCTGTACCGGCTGCGGATATTCCCGATGCGGAGAATGCGGAATATGGCGGGTATCCCGGGCGGTACATGCTTTTGGATTCTTCCTCGCCCGACCGGCAGAGCCTGTCCACTCCCGTAGCGGCCTATGTCCATGACAATGGGATGGAAGTAGCTCTCATTGGTGCTATTCATGTGGCGGAACCGGAATATTACGACCGGCTGAATAAGCTGTTCCGCAGGTACGATGTGCTGCTTTTTGAAATGATTGGAGGAGAGGGCCTCCGGCGGGAAGAGGAATTGCGCCGCAAGATAGACCGCAGCAAGCCGCTGGGGGGGCTGACTCTGGAAGAGGCGCGGGAATGGAACCGGATAGTGGAATGGAGGAAGAAATGCGAGCAGGAGGAAAAGTCTTTTTTAATGGGGCTGCTGGGGGGCGCCTACAAGGAGTTGAGCGACATGCTGGGACTCCAGACCCAGCATCAGGGTATTGATTATTCCGCAGCCCATTTTGTCCATGCGGACATGACGCTGGATGAATTCCGCAAGGCGCAGGCCAGAAAGGGTGAAAGCATTGCCGGCCTGATGCTTAAATCCGTCTTGTCCTCCCTGGTTGAGAAAACCGGGACGAACCGGGCCGGTGAATTTGGATTGATGGCGGATTTCCTGGCCGGCAATAAAACGGGGTTGAAGAATAAGCTGATGGTCATGATGGCCAATGCTCCTAATGGTCTGGAGAATACCGTGATTCTGGAAGGCCGGAATGCCAAGTGCATGGAAGTGTTTGACCGTTGGAGCGGCAAGGGTGTGCGCAGAATAGGCGTCTTTTACGGAGCGGCGCATCTTCCCGGCCTGCACGGTGCTCTTTTGGAACGCGGCTACCGTCTCCGGGAGGTGCGCTGGCTTCCGGCGTGGAGTACCAGGGAGAAGGGTGCGGACGGGCAGCGCGGAGAGGGCTGAGTTTTTTACTCTTTTTTCGAGACGGGAGGTGTAGCGGCGGATGAACATGGTTTTCCGCCGCTCCGCCTTTAAAGAGGGAAGAAGAGGGGGGCGTTTTTTCCCTGCCTGGGGCAGGATGCCGTTCTCTAGGGGGCAGGATGCCGCGTTCCGGAGGGAACCATGCGGACGATTCCTCCGCCTTTGATGCGCATGGTGAAGGAAAGGGCATTTTCGGAGGTGACTTTCCGGGTTTCCACGCTCCATCCGTCATTTTTTTCTGCCAGATCCCGGAGAATGGTGGCTTGGTATGCCGTGTTTTTGTCCAGGAAATTCAAAGGAATGGAAACGGTGCGTTCCCTGCCGTCTCCGTTCATCAGAGCAATGTACCACTGGTTTCCTGACCGCCGGGCGAAGGCGGCGCATTCCCCAATGGCAGACGGCGGCAGGACGATGGTTTCCTCCCATACGGAAGGGATGTTCCGGACAACTTCCCGTTCAGGGGAATCCTTCGGGAAAGCAGCTTCCATGTCCGCAGGGTTGGAGACCCAGTGAAGAATGGGGGACGTATAAATGATATTGGCCGCCATTTGGAGGGTCCAGGAAGAGCCGCGCAGCTTGGGGCCGTGGCCAAAATAGCCTCCCGTGAAATCGGCGTGGCCGGAGACCAGGCGGGTAAAGGGCAGCGCGCAGTAGTGCTGCCCGCCAATGGCGGCCCAGATGTTCTGTTCTCCGCCGTAAATGCCTTCCCGGCTCATTTCGTGCGGCCAGGAACGTTCCTCCCCCGTGGGGGTATTGGCTCCGTGGAAGTTGACCATAAGCTTGTTTTTCGCCAGGTTTTCCGCTACGGCGTCGTAGAAGTCCAGGCGTTCCTGAGAGGCGGAGTCCATGAAGTCTATCTTGATTCCCCTGATTCCCGTTTTGGAGAGTGAGCTGAAAAAGCGGCGCATATTTTCCCAGTCATTGGCGGGGTTGTTGACATCTGACCATCGCACCCATACCCAGATGCCTACGTTTTTGCCGGCGGCGTAGCTGGCCAGTTTGGCCAGCTTGTCCATGCTTTCCGGAAGTGATCGGCCCCATTTTTTCCACCCTTCGTCAACGAGATGATATTCCCATCCGAATTCGGCAGCCATATCGACAAAGGCATATTGGTCGTTTTCCAGGACATTCCCGCGGTCCCACCAGGTCCAGGTGGAACGGCCCGGCTTGATCCAAGGGGCTTTGGAGCCTTCCGGAAAAAGATTCCTGTCCGGTTCCGGAGCCAGGGAAGGGATGACGTCGTTCCGGACCAGTCCGTTCAGGTCGTCATTCACCAGGATGACGCGCCAGGGCATTTCCGAGGATGAGAGGGCGGAAAAGCCGCCGGGATCCTGGAAATATACCGCACGGCATGCTCCATCCTGGAGGGAAAATTTAATGCCGCTCCATTTCCTGTTGAAGTTGGCTGCTTCCTGTATGAGCGCGACGCCTCCGTCCGGCAGTTCCGCCGTAATCGGCATGGTGCGGACACAGCTGCGGGGATTGCCGGGATCTTTTTTGAAATCCGTTATTCTGGAAGGAGACCAGACCCCCTCGCAGGGGCCCAGGGCGGAGGAGGCGTCCTGGGTCCACAGAACGGTTTTTTCCGGAAAGGCGAAGGAGGTTTTTTCTTCACTGATATTCAGCGAGGGCGCTTTCTTCACCTCTTCCGTCCACTCATAGCGGAAGGCGACCCCGTTGTTGAAGACACGGGCCCGGAGCCGGAGGGAGGAGTTCTTCCCGGAAACCACGTATTCATTGAAGCAGACGGAAGAGGTGGGGTATTTGCCCCGCGTCTCGAAGGTGTCGCGAACGTTATCCTTCACTTTTTCCACATTCCATCCCGTGATGCCTCCGGCGAGGTTTTTTCCGTTCACGACGACGCCCAGCCCGGATGGTTCCAGAATCGTTTTGCCGCCTTTTTTCAGAGAATGGGCGGCCTGGCTGCCCGCGTGGAGCCTCCAGGACAGCCGCCCGTCCGGAGATTGCAGGGATGCGTGCGTTTCCGCCGCCTGTCCGGCGCCGGTCAGGAGGCATCCTGCCGTACTGCTGAGCATAATGAGTGATTTTACAAGCATATCTTTATCAGAATACGTCCGTCTTTGTTCATTTATTGCAAAACAGCGAAGCGGAAATTGGAACATCCATGTTCCGAAGGAGGGAAAATGCCGTTCCATTGGAGGCATCCGGGCAATTTCCGGAATAAAAAGGGAAAGCCTTTTTTCTTCCCACATGAATTTGTAGCGGTATGCCGTTTTTTCGTGAAGGCCGGGGATCATTTATGAAGAAAAAATAATAGATATCTTATGTTCCTGTGCAGATAGTTGCAGGAAAATACCGGATTGGCAGGGAGCAAAAGAATAATCTTTACAAAATAATAGGAAGCAATAGAATAAAGCGCATTGCAAATATAAGGATGGAGCGTAGCGGTTTAAATAGTGATCCTGTTTTTTCGGACCAGGATGAGCATTCCGATAATGTTTCTGTACGCAGCTCCTCCAAATTACTTCCTCCCCCTTCCTGGAACGAGTCTTCCGTTTATTCCAAGGAACTCCCGGCGGGAGCAACTTTGGAACATTATAAAATCCTGAAGGTGCTGGGCAGCGGAGGGTTTGGCATTACCTTCATAAAAAAGGCATCTGCCACAGGGATATCAAACCGGGAAATATCCTGCTTACACAGGAAGGGGCTCCCGTCCTCATTGATTTCGGCGCGTCGCGCCGTATCGAGAGCAACCACACCCAGACCGTTCTGGCGACACGTGGTTTTTCTTCTCCGGAGCAGGCGCTGGGCAGAAAAGATATGGGGCCCTGGAGCGACCTTTATTCCCTGGGTGCTACATTTTATTCCCTGCTGAAGGGCTTTGCGCCGCCCAGAGGGGAGGAACGGCTGATCAACGACACCATACAGCCGCTGGCCGCATCCTCTTCGTTGTCTTCCCATTATTCGAAAAATTTTCTGAAAACCATCGACAAGGCCCTTTCTCCGCGTGTGGAAGACCGTTATGCTTCCGCAGAAGCGTGGATGAAGGATCTGAGGGTTGAGGGAGGCGCCGTTTCAACCATTCAGTTCTCCCCCGAGGAGTTCAAATCAGCCCGTAAGCGTTTTTTCAATTTGTTTGCCTTATCCTCTTCCCGCATTATGTCGGAGGGGCAGGAACATTTGAGGACGAGTCGGAAGATAGCGTTTGGGATGATTATTGTCCTGGGAATTATAGGCGCGCTTCTGGGATATTCTATTCACGGGGGGAACAGAACGGAGAATGAAGATGCGTTAGGGCTGCGTTTTCCCAGTGTGATGTCCACTCCCATTCCCCAGATTATTTCAGATTCAAGGGATGTGTCATTGTTAAGTTCCATGGATCATTTTGACGTCAGGCTGGATAGCCCGTCTTTATCGCGTCATGCTCTGCCGTCCGTGCTGCCCGACCGTTTTTCACTTGCATGCGTTCATTTAAGGGTGCTTCAGGAAGACAAGATGTGCCCGCCCCTGTATCTGACCATACGTGATGAGCAGGGGAAGCTGGTTTCCCGGTCATTTAACGGTTTTTCCTTCACCTTGATTGAAAGTCCGGTGCTTACAGGATTCCGTTTTGTGGATCTTCCTGCTCTGAAAGTAGATGCCCCTTACAGATTCAGTTTTGAGACCAAGGATAATGTTCCCCATCCTTTGAAGGTGGTTTCTTCCCAGATTACGACGCTGGAGAGCGGGAAAGTCCTGAAGCCCCATTTCAAATTCATCTGCGCGGCGTATGATCCCGGTGTGAAAGCTTCTCTGGACAGCCCGGAGAACAGCAAACTCCGGGAACTGCTTATCGCTTCCCGGAAAAGGAACCGTACGGAAATTGATTCCATCGTGCTGACGGAGCGGGAGAAGGTTCAGTTGCGGAAATTCGCCAGGGCGGGGTATCCTTCCGCGCAGTATAAAATAGCCCGTCTTATTTTCGAACGGGATGGAAGATACGGGGAAGAAGGTGGCGCCTGGCTTTATAAGGCGGCCATGGGCGGCTTTATTGTCGCCCAGAGGGATTTGGCGTTTCTTCTTGTAGGCGGCAAGGAGTTTTTCCCGGATATTCTTCAGTGTCCGGTCAGCCTGTCCCAGAACTATTCCCAGGCGGTTGATTTGCTGTTGATGTCTTTTACGGCGCAGGATCCTTCCGCCCTGTACATGCTGGGCATTTTGTATTCCCAGGGGTGGGGGGTGGATTATTCCGCAGAGATGGTCATGAGGCTGTCCAAACTGTTGGCCGGTTCCGGTTATGATTTGTCGCGGCTCACTTTGTCCGCCCCCATTTTAGCCCATTGGGAGCTTCTGGGGCAGCAGGATGGCGCTTATACGCGGATGTGCTGTTCCATTCCGGACAGGAAGATGAAGCAATTTTCAGGTGTTCGTCTGGTGCGGACTTCCAAAGAGGGGGGAAGTCTTTTTATTGACAAGGTAATTCTGTTCAGGGACGGGCAGGAAGTTATGTCCCGTTCTTTCCGTTCGGCTCTTACCCAGGAATCTCCCGTTCTGGAGGTGTCCATGAATATGGAGGATTACGCAGAGAATGTGGAGAATTTCGAGTGGTCAATAGAAGTGATCATGGCTCCGGCCAACACATGCGGCATCATGGAAATGATGGAAAAAAAGGAGCTTTCCAACGATAAAGAGAAGCGGATTTGATGGAAAGCTGCCGGAGCGGTCTGGCGGATACGCGGTTTCGTATTCCTGCCGCAACCCCGTTCCCGGCAATGGAAAGGGGCAAGAACTGTTTTCCCATGGGTGAATTCAGCCACGGGATGACCGCAGCGGATTTAAATGTTTTTCAGCATGTCCAGCGTTTCCCGGAGTTTGTCCGCGGGAGCGGCGCTTGCCAGCCGCGGGAATTTGTTGGACAACAGGATAAAATCCCCGTTTCTGGTGAGCATCAGGCGCTGTCCGCTGATTTCCACCATGGAGATGTTGGCATGGGATGCCAGGATTTTGATTTTGTGGGAGTCCAGCAGGTGGCGCACCGTTTCCGGCGCGGGGCCGAAGCGGTCTTCCCAGGCGCGGAGCAGATTGTCCGCTTCCTTAAGGGTTCGGACGGCGGCCAGATCCTTGTAGGCGGAGATGCGCAGGGCCGCGTCATTGATGTATTCCCTGGGAAGGAAGGCTCCCAGATAGTCCTTGCGGGATTTTGCGGCGAACTGCGTTTCGCTGTTGATGATGAAGTCCGTTCTTAGAGCCGCATCCGGACGGGGGGCCGTGCGTTTGCCCTGCATCTGGGCGATGGATTGCTGGAGAAGCTGGCAATACAGGTCAAAGCCTATGGCGGCGATGTGGCCGCTCTGCTGGGTTCCCAGCAGGTTGCCCGCACCGCGTATTTCCAGGTCCCTCATGGCAATTTTGAAGCCGGAACCCAGTTCCGTATACTGTTTGATGGCGGAGACGCGTTTGCGGGCGTCTCCCGTGGTGGCGGCGGATCTGGGGAGCATGAGGTAGGCGTAGGCCCGGTGACCCGCACGGCCCACGCGGCCGCGGAGCTGGTAAAGGTCCGCCAGGCCGAAGCGGTCCGCGCGGTCAATGATGATGGTGTTGGCGTTCGGAATGTCGATGCCGGATTCGATGATGGTGGTGGCCAGCAGGATGTCCGCTTTTCCCTGCACGAAGGTGCGCATGACCTTTTCCAGTTCTTCTTTAGGCATTTGGCCGTGGCCGATGACGATGCGGGCCTTGGGCACCAGGGCCTGGATGCGGTCCCGGAACAGTTCGATGGTTTTCACGCGGTTGTGCAGCAGGAAAATCTGTCCTCCGCGCTCCAGCTCGCGTTCCATGGCCTTTTTCATGATGCGTTCGTCGTAAGGGCACACGCTTGTCTGGACGGGCTGCCGGTTGACGGGAGGGGTTTCAATGGAGCTCATGTCACGTGCTCCCATCAGGGCAATGTACAGGGTGCGGGGAATGGGCGTGGCGGACAGCGTCAGCACGTCAATTCCCTTGAAGCGTTCCTTGAATTTTTCCTTGTGTCTGACGCCGAAGCGCTGTTCCTCGTCAATGACTACCAGGCCCAGATTTTTCATGGATACGTCATCGGAAATGAGCCGGTGCGTGCCTATGACGATGTCCACGGCTCCCGTTCTGAGCCCTTCCAGCGTGGAGCGGATGTCCGCCGCGCTGCTGAAGCGGCTGAGCATTTCAATACGTACGGGGTATTCGCTCATGCGTTCCTTGAACGTGCGGAAATGCTGTTCCGCCAATACGGTGGTGGGGACCAGCACGGCCGCCTGGCGGCCTCCCGTCACGCATTTGAAGGCGGCGCGGATGGCAACTTCCGTTTTTCCGAAGCCCACGTCTCCGCAGATCAGGCGGTCCATGGGGCGGGTGGATTCCATGTCCGCTTTCGTCTGGGCGATGGCGCGGAGCTGGTCCTGGGTTTCCCGGAAGGGAAAGGAGCTTTCAAATTCCCACATCCATTTGCTGTCCGGGGGGTGGCTGTAGCCTTTTCCTGTCTGGCGTTCCGCCTGGACGTTGAGGAGCTGGGCGGCGTAATCCGCCACGGATCGTTCTGCGGATTTTTTGGCGCGCTGCCATTTGGAGTCCCCCAGTTTGTTGAGTTCCGGCGTTTTGCTTCCCAGGCCTATGTATCGTGAGACCAGGTGCGCCTGGCTGAGGGGGACGTGCAGGACCGTGTTGTCCCGGTAGAGGATGTTCATTTCCTCGTCTCCGGAGTCAGGGGCGGCGGAAATGTTGATGAATTTGCCGATGCCGTAGCTGGTATGCACCACCAGATCACCGGGATTGATGTCTTTCAGGGATGCCTGCGCGCGTGCCTTGCGCGCCTTGTCTTCCCGGCTGGCGCGGCGGCGCGCCGTAGCGGACTGGTACCTGCCGAACAGTTCCGAGGAAGAGAGGACGGCCGTTTTCGCTTCCGGGATGCTGAACCCTGCCGGAAGTTCTCCGCGAAGGGGGGTGATGGACAGCAGAGAGGGCGTTCCGGCGCAGATGTCCCGGAAGCGTTCTTCCTCCCCTTCATTGGGGAAGAACATGCTGACATTCCATTTCCGGTCCAGCCATTCCCGGATTTGGCGTTCCGCCAGTTCACGGCGCATTTCCTGCATCACGAAGTCCCCCGCCTCAAAGTTGCCCAGGGGATTGTCATGGATGGCAAGGGAGAAGTCTTCTTCCCCCGCCGCATTTTCCGGGGGAGAGGTGAGGATGCATACGTTCCCCCGTTCCTTGCAGAAAGGGGCGGTAATAACCAGGTCGCCCGGTTTGATCCAGTCCCGCAGGGTTTCCGCGCCCTCGGCTTCCGTCAGTATGAGGTTGACGTGTTCCGCCTTGCGGAAGGAAATCTGGGAATCCACATCAAATTCCCGGATGGATTCAATTTCGTCGTCAAAAAACTCCAGGCGCACGGGGTGGGAGGACTGGAGAGGAAAGACATCCAGGATGCCGCCGCGTCGGGACCATTGCCCGCGGGAAATGACCTGTGGAACACCTTCAAATCCCGCTTCCCCAAACTGCCGTATCAAGTCGTCCGGTGCGTGCGTCTCCCCCGTTTTCAGGGTGATCCCCTGGTTTTGCATGCCGTCGGGGGACGGAACCTCATCGTTCAGGCTGCCTTCCGTTAAAATGATGGTTTGCCCGCCCGTGCGGCTGGAAGAGATGCGGTGAAGGATATTCAGACGTTCCGCAGCGAGCTCCGGGTCCCCCATTTCCTCCCCCAGGGCCACCTCTTTTTCCGGAATGAAGAGGAGGTGGCGCACTCCCCAGGTTTCCAGTTGGGCTGCAAGGGCTTCCTGAGCCCGCAAATGGGGCGCGACCACCCAGGCCCGGGCGGTATCCGGAAGGGTTCTGATACACAGGGCCGCTACAAACGGCACCCCGGGCAGGGAAGTATGGTCGAAAACCGCCTGTTCCTCTGTGCCCAGTTTCGCCAGTTCCCGGTGAAAGGGGGAGGTACGGGCTACCCTGTCCATCAGGGCGGATATGGAAGCTTCTTCTGCCATGCGTGTCTGTGAATCCCTGTTGAGGGAAGTGTGCCGCCTTTCCCTCCCGTGTCAACGGTTTTTCAGGGCACAAACCGCCCTTCGTTTTCCGTCGGGGGACTGTTTCCACGGCACGCCGCGGCATAGTTCAGGAAGAGGAACGGAAGCGGATTTTAACGCCGGCCTTGCGCCATTTCTGTTCAATTTCTTTGGCCAGTTCTTCATAGCTCCGTCCGTCAAGGAGGAGTTTCTGAGCTTCCTTTTCACTGGTTCCGGATTGAATAGCTTTCATGTAATTCTTGATGCGCCGGGCATCGCCCTTGCCGTCCATGTGGTAAAAATAGTAGGCCATCAGGGCGGCCAGGCCGTAGTTCAGGTTGGCGTTTTCTCCCGTGAACTGGGAATAGGGCATGTTCATGTAAGCTTCCAGGCCGGGTGCCTCAAAGTCATCCCCAAGGGCCCGTCCCCCCGTATTTTTTTTGCCGTATTCCGTCACGCGGGAGACAATGTGGGACCGGTTGGCTCCGAAGTTGAAGCGGCCTCCGGCATAGGGCGTCATGCCCATGTATTCCGCGGAGCCTTCACAAAACCAGCTGGCCTGCTTGGCCTGCGAAGACATGAGCTGGTGCGTCAGTTCATGGATGAGTGTGGAAGCGTCCTTGTCACGGTCAATGACGTATGTGCTTCCCATGGTTTTGACTCCCAGGGAATCGAACGGAACCAGAATTCTTCCGCGGTCCCCTGGCCGCGTTGTCCCCAGGAAGATGCCCGCCGTGCCTTCGCGTCCGCCGTTTTCCAGATAGGTGCTGAATTTTTCATACAGGTAGGCGGGGAATTTGGCGGAATCGTCATGGGCAGGGGAGTTCCCTATAGGAAGGGTTTTGTTGGCCAAGTGGGTGGCCTCAAAGAGGAGGCCCAGGCGCTTGATCATGCCGGTGCCCAGCTTGGCGTCGCAGATGAAGCGGAAATGGGGTGTTTCATAAATATATTCTCCCGGTTCCTCCTTGATGGTTTCCACCTTGAAATTGTCCGGGCATTTGACGCTCCTGGGCCACGGCTGGTGGTAATTGTCCGCCGTATTGGTGGGGAGTGCCCTACCTTTTTCCTGTTCCGCGATGAAATCCCTGTCTTCCCGGGAGAGCAGGGAGAGGGGAATGGAGACGGTTTGGCCGCCGGAACGTTTCAGCACGGCTTTCTGGCCGTCCAGCCTGATGAATGCTGCTTCCAGTTTTTTCCCTTGGAGGTTGGTCCAGGTGCGCCCCTGTGCAAGGGGGGTAAGGAAAAGGGCGAACAGAGTTCCCGCCGCCAGGCAGAGGCGTGCGGGCTTTTTCATCAGGGGTAAGACGGGAGGCATGAACATAATTGCGTTTAATGTTTGGGACGCGGCAGCATCAGGAGCAGCAGCCCGCAGAACAGCATCAGGCATCCTGCCGCCGCCAGGGTGGTGGTCAGCGGAACGCCCTGATCCTTGAACCATCCCCCAAAGAAGGAGATGAGGGCGCCCACGCCGGCGGATGTGAGGTTGAGGAGGCCATAGCCGGTTGCGGAATAACGCTCGTCGATATGGGAGCGTAGCACAGGCATGAGGGTGGCGTCCAGTGATCCCTGCGCCAGCCCCTGCGTGGCGACCAGACCCAGCATGAGCACGAGCGGGACGGTGATGTCCCAGCCGAAGATGCCGGGCAGCAGCGCCAGAACCACCAATGGGCCGGATATGGTGAAGGTGATGCCCGGTACCAGGGCGCGGGCGCGGGCGTTGCGCCTGTACCACATGTCCGCCAGGATGGCGCCTCCCAGCACGGCGACGTATTTGGCCACGGAGCTCCACAGGGTGGCGGCGGGGCCCGCTTCCGCGGAGGAGAGCTGGTATTTGTCCTGAAGCAGGGTGGGATACCAGGTGAGAAGGAACCAGTTCCCGGCTCCGGCAAAGGCCACTACGGCCAGCAGCATCCACATGGGGCGTCCGCTCAGCAGGCTGGAAAGGACGGCTCCGGTGGAAAGTTTGGAAGAGGGTTCCTTGATGGCCTGTTCGTCATTGTCCACATTGAGCAGCACCGTTTTTTCCTCCGGTACGGACGGTTTTTTTGCCTGGGCCGTATCCGCCGGGGCTTTGGACGGATCTTTCAGGAACAGGATGAGGATGACGGCGTACGCCACGCCGATGAGGCCGAACAGGGCGAATGTCATGCGCCATCCCGTCCATGAAGCCATGGTGGCACCGAAGCCGGCGACGGCCATGCCTACATAGATGCCGCTCATGTGCAGGCCCGTAGCGATGGAGCGCGTGCTGCCGCGGTGGTAGTCCGTAATCAGGGCCAGGGCGGCGGGGATGTAGAATGCCTCGCTGATGCCCATGGCTCCGCGCGCAATGAGCAGGGAAGTGTAATCTTCCGCATGGCCGGTCCACCATGTGACCACGGACCAGACGACGAGAGAGCAGAGGATCATCAGCCGGCGGCTGTAACGGTCCGCCAGAAAGCCGCCCACCGGGCTGAGCAGGGCGTAAATCAGCAGGAAAACGGAGGTGACCATGCCGAACTGGGCTTCCGTCTGCGGAATGTCCCGTACGATGGGTTCATGCAGGGCGGAAAGGAGCTGGCGGTCAAAATAGTTCAGCATGACCACAAACCACAGGACAATGACGGCTACCCAGGCCCACAGGCCCGGCTTGGTGTTCGGGTCCGTGACAGAGGCAACATTTTTAACGCCGTTGCGCACGGCGGAGACGATGATGATCGCCAGGACGATGATGGTCAGAATGAGAACGGCGTAATCAACCGTGCTCATTTCAAAGTGGTAACCTGCGGAGGCGGAGGCGTTTACGGGAGTACGGACGCCCGGGGCCGTTTCCCCGCTGATGGTCATGATTTCAGAGCCCCTGACAACGGCGGGAACCGTGGCGATGCCCACGGGCCATTCCCCTTGGCGCGTCCATGTGTTTCCGATGACGTCATAGACCAGGATATCCCGGGACTGCACCACGGGCCTGGACGGGTCCGGCGAGTTGCCGCGCTTGTCTCCTCCGATCAGGAGAATGGAGTTTTCCCGCACCGGGGCGGGACCCGCGGCGGCGGCTACGGGCATTCCCGGTCCGGCAAGCTGCTGCCTGCCGGAGGAGCCCCATTTGGAAGGGTCCTTGGACGTCATGTCGTAGCCGATCATGTCGGAAAGATACGTCCTGGAGGTTTCTCCGGAGTTATCCCTGGACAGGGAACAGCCGCCTATGATGAACAGGGTGCTGTCGCAGACGGCGGCGGTGGAGAGAATGCGCCCCTCTCCGGGAAAAGGGGGAAGGGAAACCCATTTCATTTTATCCGTGTCCGGCGTGGTGTCCAGCATGTAGATGGTATTGAGTGCGGTTTCCGGCTGCTCCCGGTCTCTGCCGCCGATGACGAACAATTTGTTCCCGTGGGCGGCGCAGGAGGCTTCCGTTACGGGGACGGGAAGGGGAGGAAGCTTTTCTACGGAGCCGTCCGTTTTAATCAGCAGGGCGTCTTTCAGGATGCCCTGAGCATTGTGGCCTCCGGCCACAGCCAGCCCCTTGCCCACGCTGGCAAAGGCGGCGTAACCCAGCGGGACGGGCAATGTTCCCGCCTTGCTCCACTGGCCGTTGCGAAGCTTGAAAATATCCTGGTAGTAGGTTTTGGGGCCGCGTTCCTCCGGAGTTGAGGCGCCCGGCGCAGCCTGGGGGAAGTTGGTGCCCCCTGCGGCGATGACGGACTGGCTGCCGTCGTCTTCCGTGACGGTTCCGGCAACCATGCCGGCGCGGCCTGCCGGATCCGGAAGGTCGGGAACAGTTCCGGATGTCCGGACATCCACGGAAAAGGAGGCGTCAGCGGCCGGAGCCGCGGTGAGAAGCAGGGCTGCCAGAGCGGAGCCGCAAGCCTTGGAAATTCGGGTAAGGGTGCGTGTCATGTGCATATGTTGAGAGGTTTAATTGGATTCCGGTCAAATCAGGGGAGGGAGATGCTCCACACTTCAGGAGAGCGCCTGCCGGGTTTGAGCTCTCCGTTCACGGCCGCGAAACGGCCCTGCCACGCGCAACACGGAAGGACAGCCCTGGGCGCGGCGATGGGGCCTGCGTCGTGCCATGTCATGTCTGCCGTGTCCAGGCACAGGGATTGGTTATTGAAGCCGGGATTAGTTTGGGGAGTGTATTTTTTCCCGGAGCCGTCATCCCCCCCAAGCAGGTAAATGACGCCGTTTC
>ERZ1027219.399-NODE-399-length-13744-cov-5.329316_pt1 | contig 13744 bp, 10 predicted proteins | sample MGYA00519480_ERZ1027219 | MGnify/ENA primary metagenome ERZ1027219 (study PRJEB26926, sample SAMN06164539) | human gut metagenome | biome: ENVO:00009003; feature: ENVO:2100002; material: ENVO:00002003 | host: Homo sapiens | place: USA | collected 2012 ...
TGTATAAGAGACAGCTATATTATTATGTATGATGCGTCAGACCCATTTTATATGGTTATGCAGAAATACAATATGAAAAGAGGAAATACTATGATAAAGGCTGGTATTATTGGAGCCACCGGATATGCCGGAGCAGAGCTCGTGAGAATTTTGATGAATCATAAAGAGGTAGAGATTGCATGGTATGGCTCACGAAGCTATGTGGATGAGAATTATGCCGATATCTATGGAAATATGTTTCAGATAGTTGATGCAAAGTGCATGGATGACAATATGGAGGAGCTTGCAGAGTCTGTTGATGTGATTTTCACTGCGACCCCACAGGGCTTTTTGGCAGGCGTGCTCACTGAGGATATATTAAGTAAGGTAAAGATTGTCGATCTGTCAGCGGACTTCCGTATCAAGGATGTAGCCACATATGAGAAATGGTACAAGATTGAGCACAAGTCGCCGCAGTTTATTGATGAGGCTGTATATGGTCTGTGTGAGATAAACAGGGACAAGGTCACAAAGGAGACAAGGCTTGTTGCAAATCCGGGCTGCTATACCACATGCTCCATCCTTACAGCTTATCCGCTTGTGAAGGAGGGACTTATTGACACAGATACACTTATCGTCGATGCAAAGTCAGGCACATCTGGCGCAGGACGTGGTGCAAAGACACCTAATCTGTTTTGTGAAGTAAATGAGAGCATGAAGGCATATGGCGTTGCCTCACACAGACATACACCTGAGATAGAGGAGCAACTTGGATATGCGGCAGGAAAAGAAATCCTTATCAACTTTACTCCGCATCTTGTTCCGATGAACAGAGGAATCCTCGCTACAGAGTATGCGACACTTAAGAAAAAGCCTGATGGAACACTTCCTACATATGATGAGATTAAGGCAGTTTACGATAAGTATTATGCAAATGAGAAGTTTGTCAGAGTGCTCAAAAAGGGTGTCTGCCCTGAGACAAAGTGGGTTGAGGGCAGCAACTATGTGGATGTAAACTTTGTGATTGATGAGAGAACCGGCAGAATTATCATGATGGGTGCTCTTGACAATCTGGTAAAGGGTGCTGCAGGACAGGCGGTTCAGAATATGAATCTGTTATTTGGCTTCGATGAGGCAGAGGGACTCAATATGGTTCCTATGTTCCCGTAATAATTAATAATAGGAAAGTAATTATCAGAAAGATACATTATAATGCTGATAGTTATATAAAAATATAAGGATGATTTAATAAAATGAGTAATGAGAATAAATATGAAATAAGGGTTATGACGATAGATGACTATGACGAGGTGTACAGCCTCTGGCAGACCATCCACGGCTTTGGAATCCGTTCTATTGACGACTCAAGAGAGGGAGTCCTTAGATTTCTTAAGAGAAATCCGACTACGAGTGTTGTAGCGGTAGAAGATGGAAAGATAGTTGGAGCGATACTCTGCGGACACGATGGCAGAAGAGGCTGCCTGTATCATGTATGCGTGGATGAGCATTATAGGAAGTGCGGCATCGGAAAGAGCATGGTGGTTGCCTGTATGAGAGCACTCCAGGCAGAGCATATCAATAAGGTGTCAATCATAGCCTTCAAGGTGAATGAGCTGGGAAACCACTTCTGGAAGGAAGAGGGATGGACATTCAGAGAAGACTTAAACTACTATGATTTCACACTTAACGAAGAAAATATAACAAGATTTAACAAATAAGGAGCAGTACAATGGCAGATAAGAACATGGAACAGGTAATGGAAAAGGCACAGGTGCTCATTGAGGCACTTCCATATATACAGAGATTTAACAGAAAGATTATCGTTGTAAAGTACGGTGGCTCTGCAATGGTTGACGAACAGCTTAAAAAGCAGGTGATCCAGGATGTCACACTTCTCAAGCTGGTTGGCTTCAAGCCTATCATCGTACACGGTGGAGGCAAGGAAATCAGCAAATGGGTAGGAAAGGTCGGTATGGAGCCTGTATTTGTAAACGGACTCAGAAAGACTGATGCCGATACAATGGAGATTGCCGAGATGGTACTGAATAAAGTAAACAAATCTCTCGTCACACTCGTTGAGGAGCTCGGTGTGCAGGCTGTCGGAGTAAGCGGCAAGGACGGTGGCCTCTTAAAGGTAAAGAAAAAGTATTCAAACGGAGAGGATATAGGCTTTGTAGGTGAAATCACTGATGTCAATCCAAAGATACTTTATGACCTGTTAGAGAAGGACTTCCTTCCAATCGTGTGTCCAATCGGTCTTGATGACGAATACAATACATACAATATCAATGCAGATGATGCAGCATGTGCTATCGCAAGAGCTGTATCAGCAGAAAAACTTGCATTCCTCACAGATATTGAGGGTGTATACAAGGATCCTTCAGATAAGAATACACTTATTTCAGAGCTTACAGTCTCAGATGCAAAGAAGCTTATAGGTGATGGCTTTATCGGCGGCGGCATGCTTCCTAAGCTCAACAACTGCATAGATGCCATCGATAACGGAGTTTCAAGAGTACATATTCTTGATGGACGTATCGCGCACTGCTTACTGCTTGAGATATTCACAAACAGAGGAATCGGAACAGCTATTCTTGGAGATTCGGAGGAGAAATTTAACAATGAGCAATAATATAGATAAACAGTCATACATTGATGAGGCAGAAAAGGAACTGCTTCACACCTACAACAGATTTTCACTTGTACTCGATCACGGCGAGGGAGTACATCTTTATGATACAGACGGCAATGCATATCTGGACTTTGCCGCAGGAATAGCTGTATGTGCACTTGGTTACAGCAATGAACACCACAAGGAGGCATTAAAGGCACAGGTTGATAAGCTTTTACATACATCAAACCTTTACTACAATGCGCCTGTCATCGAGGCGGCAGACAAGGTACTTAAGGCAAGCAAAATGGACCGTATTTTCTTTACCAACAGTGGTACAGAGGCTATTGAGGGAGCTATCAAGGCTGCAAAGAAATATGCCTTTACAAGAGACGGCCATGCAGGTCATGAGATAATTGCCATGAACCATTCCTTCCACGGAAGAAGCATCGGAGCGCTTTCTGTTACAGGCAATGCGCATTATCAGGAGCCTTTTGAGCCACTTATGCCGGGCGTTAAATTTGCGGATTTCAATGATTTAGAGAGCGTTAAGTCTCAGGTGACAGACAAAACATGCGCCATTATTATGGAAACTATTCAGGGTGAGGGCGGTATTTACCCGGCCAAGAAGGAGTTTATCGAGGGAGTGAGAGCTCTCTGCGACGAAAAGGATATTCTTCTTATCCTTGACGAGATACAGTGCGGCATGGGCAGAAGTGGCGAGATGTTCGCATGGCAGAACTATGATGTAAAGCCTGATATCATGACCTGTGCGAAGGCACTCGGCTGTGGCGTGCCGGTTGGTGCTTTTCTCATGACACAGAGGGTGGCAGACAAATCCCTTGCACCGGGCGACCATGGCACCACATACGGCGGCAATCCGTTCGTAGGAGCCGCAGTAAGTGCAGTGTTTGATGAGTTTAAGCGTCTTGATATAGTAAGCCATGTAAAGGAGGTTGCACCTTACCTGGAGAAGAAGCTTGATGAGCTTGTTGCAAAATTCGACTGTCTCACAGCCAGAAGAGGTATGGGGCTCATGCAGGGTGTGGAGTGCAGCCTTCCTGTAGGAAAGGTCTCAGCAGAGGTTTTAAATCAAGGCCTTATAGTCATTACGGCAGGCAGCAATGTGCTTAGATTTGTGCCTCCTCTTGTTATCGAAAAGAGTGATGTTGACGAAATGATAGAAAAACTTGAAACAACACTTGTAATACTGTCAAAAAGTCTGTAAAATAAAGAGGACATCGATTTCTCCTTTGAGATTATGATATTAATCAAAGGAGACCATATGAAAAAAATAATATTATTAAGTGCGTTTATTTTAACAATAGCTTTTGGCCTTTGCGGCTGTAAAAAGGATGATGCCACAGTTCATTTTGCTTCTGAAACGGAGCAGACTGCTGTGGTTTCAAGTGATGTAAACAGACAGACTGCTGATTCCAAGGAGAAGAAAGCTTCATCCGATGGAGAACAGGAGCAGAAGACAAAAGACACAGCAGATGACACTGATGAATCTACTGAGTGGTGCGTCTATATCTGTGGTCAGGTTGCCAATCCCGGTGTATACAGAGTAAAGCCGGGCGCGAGAGTTTGTGAGCTCGTTGATATGGCAGGAGGCATGCTGGATACAGCTGACAAAAGCTTTTGGAATCTGGCATCAGAGCTGTATGATGGGCAGATGCTGTATTTCCCGACTGTAGAGGAGCTTAAGTCGGATCACATACCTGAGGGCACATATACCACCGGCATAGATGGCTCGCTGATGAAGGGCGGCGCTGAGGAGCATATAGGCGTAAAGGATGGCAAGCTCAATATCAATACCGCAACTGTCGAGCAGCTAATGGCTCTTTCCGGAATTGGTGAGAGCAAGGCAAAGAGTATTATTGAAGATCGCGCCAAAAATGGATTGTTTTCTTCGATTGAGGATATCACGAGGGTGTCCGGCATCGGTGAAGCGATGTTTAATAAAATAAAAGATGATATAACAGTAAATTAGGAGTGTATAAATGGCAAAAAAAGTGCTGGTCGTTGACGACGAAAAGTTAATTGTAAAAGGAATACGTTTCAGTCTGCTGCAGGATGGCATGGAGGTAGACTGCGCATATGACGGTGAGGAGGCCTTAAATATGGCGAAGGCCAATTCATATGATATGATTCTTTTAGATGTCATGCTTCCAAAGATGGATGGCTTTGAGGTGTGTCAGGCAATAAGGGAGTTTTCTGATGTCCCGATTGTCATGCTCACTGCAAAGGGCGATGACATGGACAAAATTTTAGGACTTGAGTACGGCGCTGATGACTATATCACAAAGCCATTTAATATTCTTGAGGTAAAGGCCAGAATCAAGGCAATCATGCGGCGCACTTCACCGGAACGCGCACCACAGGTACAGTCATCTGTAATTGAAAAGGGTGATATCAAGCTCGACTGTGACAGCAGACGTCTGTTTATAAATGATAATGAAATCAATTTGACAGCAAGAGAGTTTGAACTGCTCGAGATTCTGATCAAAAATGAAAATAAAGTGTACAGTAGGGAGAGCCTTTTAAAGATTGTATGGGGCGAGGATTACCCGGGTGACGTGCGTACGGTTGATGTGCATGTCAGACGTCTTCGTGAAAAGATTGAGGCAAATCCAAGCGAGCCGAAGTACGTTCATACCAAGTGGGGTGTGGGATATTACTACAACCAGAAGTAATACTTTCAGAAAGGTTCTAAAATGTTTAAGAGTAAAGTACATTTTGCATTTTATAAGAGTCTGAAATCCAGGCTGATTTTCATGATTTTTGTTCTCGTTCTGGTACCGGAGGTGGTGCTGTGCTTCGGCATACTTAACACCTACGAGTCCAGAGCGGTTTCAATCCGCGAAAGTGAAGTGCTTAGTCAGGCAAAGATTCTCGCAAACAAGATATCCACAAGTAAATACTTTGATAAGGATGGCAGTGACTTGAGCAATATTGATGCTCAGATTGACACTCTTACTACTATATATGAGGGCCGTGTGCTCATAGTTGACAAGCATTTTAAGATTATTAAGGATACGTACAATTTAGATGATGGCAATACTATTGTCTCAGAGGAGGTTATCAAGACCTTCTCTGCTTCAGAGATTACAAACTACGATTCTAAAAACCACTATATCGAGCTTTCTGTTCCGATAAGCAATCCAAACGACAAGGATTCAAAGATAGAGGGAGCACTTGTTGTAAGTGTGTCGACGGACAATATATCGCTAAATATGTCGTATCTGACACAGATTGCTGTGACGGTTGCCATTATTGCAGGTGCGGTGGTGCTCTTTTTTGGTGTGCTTGTGCTTTTGCACCTTTTTGTTCCGATTAAGAAGCTTTCTGACGAGATATCAGACATTAAGGATGGCTTTGGAAAAGAGCAGCTGGATGTAGATGACTATGCGGAGACTGCTATAATAAGCAGGAATTTTAATGAGCTGATGAGCGGAATGAAGGTCATGGATGAGTCCAGACAGGAGTTTGTATCGAATGTGTCACATGAGCTCAAGACACCTCTTACTTCCATGAAGGTGCTCGCAGATTCCATCAACAGCATGGGTGATGAGGCTCCGATTGAGATGTACAGGGAGTTCATGGGAGATATCACAAGCGAGATAGACAGAGAGACAAAGATAATAAATGACCTGTTATCACTGGTCAAGATGGATAAGTCGGCTGCCACGCTGAATATCGATAGTGTTAATATCAATGACCTGCTCGAGCAGATTATGAAGAGACTTCAGCCGATTGCTGACAAGCAGCAGGTGGAGCTTGTACTCGAAAGCTTCAGACCGGTAACTGCAGAGATAGATGAAGTGAAGCTGACGCTTGCTTTTACAAACCTCATTGAGAATGCCATCAAGTACAATGACAACGAGACCGGTGGCTATGTTCATGTATCCTTAAATGCGGACCATCAGTATTTCTATCTGAAGGTGGAGGACAACGGTATCGGTATACCGGAGGAGTCCTTAGAGCACATCTATGAGAGATTTTATCGCGTGGACAAGTCACATTCGAGAGAGATTGGCGGTACAGGTCTGGGACTTGCCATTACAAGAAGCTCTATTCTTATGCATAGGGGAGCTATAAAGGCTCACAGTGTGATGGGAGAGGGCACTACCTTTGATGTGCGTATACCGCTCAACTATATTGTATAGGAGGCTTGACGTGAAAAGAATAATTATATTCGTGCTCACTGCAGCAATTCTGCTCTCCATGGGCGGCTGCACAAAGAAAAAAGCAGACAATACGGTTGAGGTGTTTTGTCTGAATATGGATGTTACGAGCAGTGTGCCGGAGTCATATGTGCTTAGAAGCAAAAACTCAGATGTGGACAAGCAGGTGGATGAGCTTCTTGGAAGACTGCAGGATAAGCCTGAAGACTCAAGACTGCGCAAGGCGATTCCGGATGAGGTGTCTGTGAGAGGTCATGACGAGAAAAACTATAACTGCACTGTGGATTTCAGCAAGGAGTATTATGACCTTACGGCTGCGCAGGAGGTGCTTTTGAGAGCTTCTGTAGTCCGCACGCTCACACAGCTGGATAGTATTTCATATGTGACATTTACCGTAAACAGTATTCCTCTTGTGGACTCGGATGATGAGATTGTTGGTAGCATGGGTGCTGATGATTTTGTTGAGAATCCGGGTGAGCAGATTAATACAAGTGTGAAGGAGACACTCACGCTTTATTTTGCTGACAAGGATGGTACAGGGCTTGAAAAACAGACCAGAGTGATACATTACAGCTCAAATATAGCGCTTGAAAAGCTTGTTGTTGAGCAGCTTATTGAGGGACCGAAGGGCTCTAAGCTCAAAGCAACTCTTCCGGGCACAACAAAGCTTATCAATGTGTCTGTGGCAGATAGAATATGCTATCTGAACTTTGACTCTTCGTTCAGAAATACTATTGACAATAAGCTGACAGAGGATGTGGTGCTGTATTCGATAGTTAATTCACTCACCTCACTTCCTACTGTGGACAAGGTACAGATCTCGCTTGACGGTGAGAATGACGGCATGCTGCTTTATAATTACAAGCTAAGCGACATGTATGAGTTTAATAAGGATATAGTGGATTCTGATGATTCCACGGAAAAAACTGAAAAATAGAATAGATTGGATTAGGAGGAGAAGAGTATTAGTAAAAGGCCGATGTTTTTATTTGCGTTGGTCTATACTGCAGGAACTGTTTCAGGTATGTATGGCAGGGGCTTTGGCTTTTTTGTTTTTGCCATGCTGGTTGTGGCTTTAATAGCTGAGTGTGTGGTGTCTAAGGGCAGCCTTTCCGGTATCGGGCGCATAGTTGTTTTGCTTATCCTGATATCGTCAGCTGTTTTTGCAACAGCACAATTCAGATACGCTTCAGTGGATGAAAAACGTGACAGCTATATGCAGTATATGACAGATGAAAAATCTGTCATCGTCTGGGGGAAAATTTATAAAACTGAATACAAGTATTTCTCATACAGGTATTATATGACGGACTGCGTAGTGCAGCCCGGGTACGGCAAGGCTTTTGGCAGAAAAATATCATGTGGTGATGTCGTGGTATACTGTGACAGCAAAAGCGCACATCTGGGCGATTATATGAAAGCTAACGGCAAGATAGGCTTGTTTAAGTCTGCAACCAATGAGGGCGAGTTTGACAGAGCGCGTTTTTACCGCTCGCAGGGAATTGATTTCTCGGTGAATGCAGACAGTATTAAGACAAGCGCCGGTAAACATGCATGGTATTACCACAGACTTGAAAAACTTCGTGATACGCTGTCAGCTTCACTTCTTGAGGTGACTGATGAGACAACGGCAGGAGTGCTTTCGTCCATGCTGCTTGGAGACAAGTCGTATCTGGATGATGAGATAAAGGATTTATACCAGGTCAGTGGTATTTCACATATACTGGCTATTTCCGGACTTCATATTTCTATAGTTGGCATGGCTTTTTACAAGCTTCTCAGAAAAAGAAGGGTGAGCTATACAGCGGCATTTGTCTGTTCTGCAGCACTTATACTAAGCTATGCTGTTATGACAGGAAATGCCGTGTCCACAAGGCGTGCCGTGGGGATGTTCATACTTACAATGCTTGCGGCAGCTTTAGGCAGATGCACAGATATGCTCAATTCTCTTGGCATCATGGTCATTTACCTGCTGTGGGATAATCCTATGGTTTTGGGATATGCCGGATTTGTGTTCTCGGTAGGGGCGATACTTGCTATAGGTATTGTGACACCTGTGATGAGTGCTTCTAAGGGCGAAAAATTCTGGGCATCAGTATCCATACAGCTTCCGATGCTTCCGGTTGTTGCTATGAACTATTATGAGCTGCCTCTTTTTGCGGTGTTTGTAAATCTCATTGTGATACCGGCTTTACCTGTCGTATTTATTTCGGGTCTGCTTGCGTCTGCCGCAGGCTGCTTTGGCGTGATGCCCGGCAAACTGCTGGTGTTTCCTGCATTTGCGGTGTTAAAACTCTATGAGGTGCTTTGCGGTCTTGTTATGAAGCTTCCGGGGGCATCGGTTATCACAGGAGCTCCTGATGGATACAGGATTTTCCTTTTTTATGCTGTTATGAGTGGCTTTTTGGTGGCATTTTCGCTTAAAAAACGTGCCATAGAGTGTGGCTTAAAAGAAAAAAGCCAAATCCTTTACAGTGTCCAAAGAGTGGTGTGTACAGCAGTCCTGCTTGCAATTTTTCTTGTGAAGCCAAAAACTGCTGCGCAGCTTGATATACTTGATGTGGGGCAGGGAGATGGCATGTTTTACCGCTTTGAGTCAGGCACATGCATCTTTATTGATGGAGGAAGCTCTGACCGAAAACAGCTTGGAGAGAATGTGATTATGCCGTTTCTTAAGTATAACGGCATACAGAGTATATCATACTGGTTTGTTTCACATGCAGACAGTGATCATATAAGCGGTTTGTCTGAGGTGATAGACAGTGGATATACTATAGAGCATATAGTTGTGGCAGAAGCAGCGGCTAATGAGGAAGCTATGGAGGAGCTGCTTTTTAAAGCTAAGGAAGCAGGAATTGATATATGCCTTATGTCAAAGGGGGATTCGATTGAAATAAATGATGCATCAGGTTCGCGCAGTACTGCAAATGAAGAAGCTGATGGTATCATGTGCCTGTATCCGGGGCCAGTTGATACTGCCTTAGACAGAAACGATATGTGTCTTGTGCTGAAGCTCACGGATGGCAGGTTTAGTGGTATTTTCGGCGGAGATATATCATCTGAGGTAGAAAAGAAGCTTGTTAATGAGTATGGGGATGGGCTTTCTGTGGATTTTTACAAGGCAAATCATCATGGTTCCAGGTATTCAAGCTCTGCGGACTGGATTGAGGCTTTAAGCCCAAGGTGGGCTGCAGTATCATGCGCGGCAGAAAACCGCTATGGACATCCGGCTGATGAAGCCATGGATAGGCTTATGGATGCAAAGTGCCGTATTTTATACACAATGCAAAGTGGTCAGATTAAGTATAAAGAGAGTACTATATATGAAAACAATAGACAATGATATAAAAGCAGGAGATTTCAAAAAGGTTTATTTGCTGTATGGACAGGAGAGATACCTCATAAAACAGTACAGGGACAAGCTGATAAAGGCTATGGTCAGTGAGGGCGACAGTATGAACTTTTCATCGTTTGAGGGCGATGGAATCAACCAGAAAGAGATAATTGATCTGGCGGAGACACTTCCGTTTTTTGCGGATAAAAGAGTGATTCTTATAGAGGATGCAGGCATTTTTTCAAAGGCAGGCGATGAGCTTGGAGAGTATTTAAAGGATTCACCTGAGAGCACGCACTTTATATTTGTTGAGGAGAGCGTTGATAAGCGCTCAAAGCTTTATAAGGCGGCAGCCAAGTGCGGTAATCCTGTGGAGTTCAAGGAACAGACGGATGAGACACTCGCCAGATGGATAGGAATGAGGATTAGAAAAGATGGAAAGGGCATGAGCCAGGCTGCCTACAACAGCTTTATAGAAAAAACCGGCACAGATATGGAAAATATCGACAAGGAGCTTGAGAAGCTGCTGTGCTACTGTATGGACAAGGACGTGATTGAGCTTTCGGATGTTGAGGCTGTAACGACAGAGCAGATCACAAACAAGGTATTTGAGATGGTTGATGCGATTGCATCACACAAACAAAAGCGTGCGCTTGAGCTGTATTACGATCTGCTGGCACTTAAAGAACCGGCCATGCGTATTATGTATCTTATATCGCGCCAGTTCAATATACTGATGAATGTGAAAGCCATGACAAATAAGGGCTTTGGCAACAAGGATATAGCATCAAAGGCCGGATGTCCGGAGTGGGCGGTGCGCAAATATCAGGCGCAGTGCAGGGCATATTCACTGGATGATTTAAAGAGGGCTGTGAGAGACGGTGTGGCGTATGAGGAGGCTGTGAAGACCGGCAGGATGAATGACCAGATGGCTGTGGAGCTTTTTATAGTGCAGTACTCTGCAGATATGACCGGCACTCATGCGACAGGCAGTAAATGATATAACGCAAATATACAAAAAAGCAAATAAAAAAACCCATCGGTATGACGGCACCGATGGGTTTATTATTTATTGCTATATAGTAATTAAGCTAATCCGTTAACAAGCTTTGTTAAACGAGATACTTTTCTGGCTGCGTTGTTCTTGTGGAAGATACCCTTTGAACCAGCGCTTGCGATAACAGAAGTTGCATCCTTTAATGCAGCCTCAGCAGCAGCCTTATCATTTGCAGCTACAGCAGCCTCAACCTTCTTGATTGCTGTCTTAACTCCTGATTTGATTGCTTTATTTCTTGCAGCCTTAGTTTCTGTTACTAAAATTCTCTTTTTTGCTGATTTAATGTTAGCCAACTCGTACACCTCCAAATATTTAATCTAATGTATGCCAAAACAGACACGGACGCTTTGGCACAAACATACTAGAATATAATATGTCAACCTTTCTGCTCTGTCAATACATATTTTGAAAAAAATTGCAAAAATTAACATATATGTGATTTTGGAATATCATACAGGGGAGGTGTATTGATTTGTCGGCTGATAAATGGTGTGCAAGAACTGATCTGGCGCTTGAGACGCAGGAGAGCCTTAAAAAGGCAAACACAGATATGAGAGGTGTGAATTTCTCTGAAAAAAAGCTGGATAATGGAATCATAGTCAGTGTAGTGACAATTGACTCAGAAAATGCAGTCAGGGCTACAGGCCGTCCTAAAGGAAAATATGTGACAATTGAGGCTGCTATGCTGTCCGAGGGAGATGAGGAGTGCTGCCAGGCTGTGATGAGGGAGCTTTCAAGAGAGCTTAAGAGCTTTGTAAAGGCTGTCTGTGACAAGCGTATATATGCGGCACTTGTTGTCGGGCTTGGAAACAGAAATGTAACTCCTGATGCGCTTGGGCCAAGATGCGTTGACAGCTTGTTTATCACCCGCCATATAGTAAAGGAATATGGCAGGTATGCGTTTAGCAACGAGAATGTAAACAGTGTGTGCGGCCTGGTGCCGGGAGTGATGGCTCAGACAGGCATGGAGTGCCTTGAGATAATAAAGGGTGTGGTGAGCGAGGTGAAGCCTGATTTTGTTGTGACAATTGATGCGCTTGCGGCACGCAGTACAAAGAGGCTGGGCTGTACCATACAGCTGACGGATACAGGCATAGTGCCCGGAAGCGGGGTAGGAAACCACAGGGACGGTATTAACCATGGCAATCTCGGAGTGCCTGTTATCGCAATTGGTATTCCGACAGTCATTGATGCGGTGACTATTGTTTCAGATGCGGTAAATGCCAGCCGGGAGAACACCGCAAAGCTCATGTCGCCTAAGTTAAACGGCATGTTTGTGACGCCGAAGGATATTGACGAGACGGTTAAGAGACTGGCAGGGCTTTTGTCTGAGGGCATAAATATGGCTTTTTCAAACGATGAATATGATGACTATAGTGAATAATTTTATTGCTTCGAATATCATTAGAGCCAGCCGCATAAGCTTTATGTAGCAGGGGCTGCCTGATGCTTTAGATGGGAGATGATATTGTGAAGAAAAAAATGATTGTGCTTATAGCGTTTATATATATTGCGTCTATGCTGTTTTGCGGTGATGGTGTGGGAAAGAAGTTCGTGGAAGAAAAATTTCCGCACCTTACATATTCTGACAAGGAGTGTGATGATTCAAAAAAGAAGGAGCTGCGTATTGTGGAGGATGAGGATACAGCAGGAGGTATTCTCTCATATGAGGAGCTTGCTGCGATGGAAAATGAAAATGCAAGTGTCAGGAACAATATGTTGCCGGATACCGACCAGTTGGCATTTGTTGATGAAGCTGAAAAAAACGGTGAGCTGGCAGAACTTGAGGAGCAGCAGAACGTGAAAATGCCGCAGGTAGATATGAGCTTTGACAATCTTGTAAAAAACTATTATCAGGTGGACAAGACTACATATATAGGAGCCGATGAGCTGTGTGAGGAGGCTTTGCTTGGGCGCGATATGTCTATAGAAAAGTCAGGCGACGGTCCTGATATACTCATATACCATACACATTCACAGGAGGGGTACAGTGATTCCCTTGATACATCAGAGACAGAGACCGTAGTTGGAGTGGGTGACAGGCTTGAATCACTTTTGAGGGAAAAATACGGCTACAATGTGCTGCATCACAAGGGGCAGTATGATGTGAATGACCGCGACCATGCGTATTCTAATTCACTTCCTGAGATTACAGAGATTATTGAGAAAAATCCGTCTATAAAGGTGGTTATTGACCTGCACAGGGATGGAGTGGCTGAGACTACAAGGCTTGCTGCCACAATAGATGGAAAGCCTATGGCACAGATTATGTTTTTTAACGGGCTGTGCCGCACTGCTGCAAGGGGACCGATTAATAGTCTGCCCAATGAGTATCTGGGGGATAATCTGGCGTTTTCATTTCAGCTGCAGCTCATGGCAAATGAGTATTATCCGGGGCTTGCAAGGCGCATATACTTAAAGGGCTACAGATATAATATGCATCTGTGTCCGAAATCGCTGCTCGTGGAGGTGGGAGCGCAGACAAATACCAAGGAGGAGGCGTACAATGCAATGGAACCACTTGCAGATATACTTGATCTGTCTCTTATACACATCTGACGCTGCCGACGATAAGG
>ERZ1027219.442-NODE-442-length-13013-cov-5.442815_pt1 | contig 13013 bp, 8 predicted proteins | sample MGYA00519480_ERZ1027219 | MGnify/ENA primary metagenome ERZ1027219 (study PRJEB26926, sample SAMN06164539) | human gut metagenome | biome: ENVO:00009003; feature: ENVO:2100002; material: ENVO:00002003 | host: Homo sapiens | place: USA | collected 2012 ...
ACTTTAAATTTATGAAGAGATGAAAAAGAGAAATATAATAATAGGTTTGCTTCTATGCTGGTGTGCCTTGATTACAGCCCAAGTGACGGAATGGTCACCTAATGAGCATAAAGAGATTCGCTCTGACCGTGACGACGGACGCTTCCTTAGTTCTTATGGTGTGGTGCATTCCATGTTGTCTGATATAGAACCGGAGTGTGCTTTTTGTCCGGACATGAGTAAAAGGGAATTTGCCAAATGGCAGAAGAAAGTTCGTAAGTCTATGCAGGAGATTATGAATTTTCCGAAACAACAGGATAACCCTCCGGTTCCCAAGTGTATTCATACAGTACAGCGTAACGGCTATCGGCTTGAAAAGTGGGAGTATTATCCTTTATCCGAATGCGTATCCACATTTCTGGTACTAATACCGGATAGTTTGGTGAAACCGTCGCCTGCCATTTTATGTATTCCGGGTTCGGGCGGCTCTAAAGAAGGATTAGCCGGCGAACCAGGGGTGGCAGCTAAGTTCAATGACGATTATCGTAACCCTAAAGTGACTATGGCACAAAATTTAGTCAAAGCCGGATATATTGCAGTGGCTGTAGATAATCCGGCAGCTGGTGAGGCGGCTGATTTGGAACAGTATGCCCGAGGCAGAAACTATAACTATGACTTGTTTTCCCGTTTCTTGCTGGAAATGGGATGGAGTTACTTGGGATATACGGCTTATCTGGATATGCAGGTACTTGAGTGGATGAAGTCACGGCCTTATATCCGTAAAGACCGTATTGTGGTCAGTGGATTTTCTTTGGGTACGGAACCATTAATGGTTTTGGGGGTACTGGATCCCTCTATATACGCTTTTGTCTACAATGATTTTCTGTGTCAAACTCAGGAAAGAGCTTTGGTGATGACCGCTTCCGATAAGAATGGAACCCGTATCTTTCCCAACTCAATCCGGCACTTGATTCCTAATTTCTGGCGCAAGTTTAACTTTCCGGATATTGTAGCCTCGTTGGCTCCGCGTCCTATCATCCTGACGGAAGGCGGATTAGACCGCGACTTCAATATAATTCGTAAGGCTTACGAAATATCTGGTTATCCATCTAATGTGGAAGTTTACCATTATCCTAAATTTGCAGATCCGCAAAAGCGCAAAAAGATTGATAAACTGCCCGAAGGATTAAGTAGGGATGAGTATTTTAATATGGTGAATGTAGATGCGCCTGACCATTATTTTAAATCGGAGCTAGTCATTCCCTGGCTGAAAAAACATTTGAAAGAATAACTAAAATTACTAATTATATTTTAGTCATGAAGAAAATACTATTAGTTATTTATTCATTGCAGTGCTGATAGTTACAGTAACTGCCAATGCTCAGCTGAATAAATTTTCAACGTTTTATTTGCAACCGGAAAAATGAACATTGATTATACGAATGACGGGTTGCATTTACTTGGAAAAGGTTATTTTGAAATGGGTAGAGAACGTAAAACATTATATTATACAGAAATGAAAAAAGTATTATTTTTATTCTTAAGCTTGTTTTGCTATACTTGCCTTTGGGCACAAAAGAAAGTGAAAGTGACTTATATGGAAAATGGTATTACTTATGGTGCAAGAATAGAAAATCGGGAGGCAGAGTCGTATTCTACCCGTTTGCAAGTATCAGACTTGTATACCGATAATATGGTGTTGCAACGTGATGTTCCATTGAAGATACACGGGAAAGCGAATGTCGGTGAGCTGGTTTCAGTAAGTATCGCCCAGCAGAAGGTTACTGCCCGTGTAGACAATAATGGTCGTTGGTTTGTGCTACTTACGCCTTTGCAGGCGGGCGGACCTTATACATTATCCATATCTACAGGAAAACAGACTTTATCTTATAAAAATGTATTGGTTGGTGAAGTTTGGTTATGTTCCGGACAATCAAATATGGAGTTTATGTTGAAGCAGGCAGCCACTGCGCAAACAGATATTCCGGAAGCGAATGACGACAAACTTCGGCTGTTTGATATGAAAGCGCGTTGGCGTACGAATGCGGTAGCATGGAATGCATCTGTGCTAGACTCTTTGAATCATTTGCACTATTATAAATCTACTGTTTGGAAATCTTGTACTTCCGCTACAGCAGCTTCTTTTTCTGCTGTGGCTTACTACTTTGGCAAGATGCTTCGCGATAGTCTGAATGTACCGGTAGGCTTGATATGTAATGCTGTCGGTGGTTCACCTACGGAAGCATGGATAGATCGCCATACATTGGATTGTGAGTTTCCGGATATCCTGTATGATTGGACAAAGAATGATTTTATTCAAGACTGGGTTCGTAAAAGAGCTGCTTTGAACATAAAACATTCTACCAACAAGCAGCAACGTCATCCTTACGAACCTTGTTTTCTGTTTGAATCCGGTATTCTCCCTTTGAGTAAATACCCGCTGAAAGGAGTTATTTGGTATCAAGGAGAATCGAATACTCATAACAAGGAAGCGCATGAGAAACTTTTTAAACTGTTGATTGATAGTTGGCGCTCCAATTGGGAACAACCGAATCTGCCTTTTTATTATGTGCAACTGTCAAGCATAGACCGTCCGTCATGGACTTGGTTCCGTGATAGTCAGCGAAGATTGATGAAAAGTATTCCTAATACGGGAATGGTTGTATCCAGCGATCAGGGAGATTCATTGGATGTACATCCTATCAATAAGAAACCGATTGGTGAGCGCTTGGGGTATTGGGCACTGAACCGTACTTATGGGTATGAAAATGTACTTCCTTCAGGTCCGTTGTTTCGCAGTGCAGAATTCAGAGATGGTGCTGTATATGTTTCGTTCGATTACGGCGATGGTTTGCATAGTGTTGATGGAGCCCCTTTGTGTGCGTTTGAAGTGGCAGAGGAAGAGGGCTTTTATGAGCCTGCTACTGCTATCGTTGAGGATAACTGTCTGAAAGTGTATAATACCAATATTAAGAATCCCCGTTTCATTCGCTATGGATGGCAACCGTTTACTCGTGCTAATCTGGTGAATAATAGGGGATTGCCGGCTTCAACTTTTCGTGTAGCTGCATCTGCTGCATGCGTTATTATTGATAAAGTCAGCCAAATGCAGGGATTTCCGCAGGAAAATGAAAATTTTGCTAAAGGTGTTTCAGCTTGCTATGCAGGAATAGCGGCAGGTAAGTTATTGATTGCCGGCGGCTGTAATTTTCCTAAAATACCGGTTCATGCCGGCGGCTCTAAGAAATACTATCGCGATATTTATACAGCAGAACTGTCGAAGGACTCTGTATTGGTTTGGCAGAGAGCAGGACAGTTACCGCAAGCAATGGCCTATGGAGTTTCTGTATCTACCGCAGATGGAATAATATGTGTAGGGGGGATGAATGAACAGGCGGCTCTGTCTACAACTTATCGCATACGTGTGGCTAATGAGAAAGCTGTTGTAGAAACATTGCCTTCGTTACCTTGTACGCTGGATAATATGACAGGTGCTTTACTGGAAAATAAACTCTATGTTGCCGGTGGAAATAAAGATGGTAAGGCGTCCAATGCTTTTTATTGCCTCGATTTGGAGCAATTGTCTCAAGGTTGGCAGGAGCTTCCAGCCTTTCCGGGTGTTCCTCGGGTACAACCGGTAAGCGCTGCACAACTGGATGCTGATGGACAATTATGTTTCTACCTATGGAGTGGCTTTGCTGCACCAACGGAAGAACGTGATGCTTCTCTTTCGGTTGATGGATATGTGTATTCACCGGCTGCTAATACTTGGACACCATTACCTGAGGTAATGGATGAGGTAGGTGAAACGGTCTCTTTAAGCGGTGGCGTGGCGACTGCTTGGGATAAAAATCTGATTATTTGTATGGGAGGTGTTGATAAAGACATTTTTTTGCGTGCACTTCAAAAAACGGCTGCTGATTATTTGACTCATCCGGTGGAATGGTATCGTTTTAATAAACGGGTTCTTGTTTATGATGTACGCTTACGGGAGTGGCAAACAATAGCTTGTATACCGGATGTTGCTCGTGCAGGTGCTGCGTTGGTGGTATGCGGAGAAAATATTTTTTGTATCAATGGAGAATTAAAACCGGGGGTCCGTACTCCAGAAATTACTTGTATTACAATTAAAAAGTAAGGTGTAAACGGGAACTTTATCAGCAGAAATCCCTATAAAGAACGATGCTTTATAGAGATTTCTGTTTTATAGAGATGTAACTTTAGTATTAATCAAACAAACTCTTGAACTTCTTGAAAATCTTCTCCTTGATAGAAGTATTCGGCTTGAAGTTATCCGACCTTTCCATTTCTTCCAGCGCTTTCTTCTCTTCCTTGTTCAGTGTTTCGGGCACATATACGCTGACATTCACCAGCAGGTCTCCGGTTCCGTATCCGTTTACGTTAGGCAGTCCTTTGCCGCGCAGGCGGAGAACCTTACCCGGCTGTGTACCCGATTCGATTTTTACCTTAACCTTGCCGTCAATGGTGGGTATTTCTACCGCACCGCCCAATGCGGCTGTCGGGAAACTGAGCAACAGATTGTAAATCAGATCATTCTCATCGCGAATCAGTTCCTTGTCCTGCTCTTCCTCTATGAGAATCAGCAGGTCGCCCGGTACGCCGTTGTGTTTGCCCGCATTGCCTTTACCGCCCATGGAGAGCTGCATGCCTTCGGCTACACCGGCAGGAATTTTCACGGTAACGACTTCTTCGCCGTAAACGATACCTTCGCCAGCACATTCCTTACATTTATTCTTGATGACCTTGCCTTCGCCACCACAGGTAGGACAAGTGGTACGCGTCTGCATTGTGCCGAGGATGGTCTGCTGGTTGCGGATTACCGTACCGCTGCCTTTACAGGTAGGGCAGGTTTCCGCACCGCCGTCTCCTTCTGCACCGGTTCCATGACAATGGCTGCACGGTACATATTTTTTCAGTTTGAATTTCTTTTCGACTCCGGTAGAAATTTCCTTGAGGTTCAGCTTTACCTTTACGCGCAAGTCCGAACCGCGATAACGGCGTTGCTGTGCACCACCGCCGCCAAATCCGCCAAATCCGCCGAACCCGCTGAAACCGCCGCCGAACCCACCGCTGTGTCCGCCGAATATATCACCGAACATGGAGAAGATATCATCCATGGACATGCCGCCGCTGAAACCGCCGAACGGTCCGCCGTTGCCGGCAGCGCCACTCATTCCGGCATGGCCGAATTGGTCGTAACGGGCACGCTTGTCCGGATTGCTTAATACATCGTATGCTTCTGCCGCTTCTTTAAACTTCTCCTCGGCTACCTTGTCACCGGGGTTTTTATCGGGGTGATACTGGATAGCTTTCTTACGATAGGCTTTCTTTATCTCCTCAGCCGATGCTGTCTTTTCGACTTCCAGAACTTCGTAATAATCTCTTTTTTCCATATAACTGTGTATGTTATTCTCCAACCACTACCTTGGCATGGCGGATTACTTTGTCGTTTAGCGTGTAACCGGTTTGTACGCAGTCCAGAATTTTACCTTTCAAAGCTTCGTCGGGAGCCGGGATTACGGCAATGGCTTCGTGGTAGTCTGTGTCAAGCGGCTGTTCTTTGGTTTCGATTACTTTGACACCGTTCTGACCCAATACTGTCATAAACTTGTTGTAGATAAGCTCCACACCTTCTTTTACGGCAGCTACATCGGTGGCGGTCTCCATGTTTTTCAGGGCGCGTTCAAAGTCGTCCACGATAGGAAGAATGCTACTGATGCTCTTTTCTCCGCCGTTCAGGATGAGTTCGGCCTTTTCTTTCATCGTACGTTTACGGTAGTTGTCGAACTCGGCAGAGAGACGCAGGTACTTGTCTTTCTGGTCTTCAATCTCAGCGTTGGCCTTTTGCAGTTCCTGAGTGAGTTTTTCTTCCTCTGTCAGGGCAACTTCTTCTTCTTCTTTCTCTGTTGTTTCTTCACAAGTTTCGTCTTGAGCGTCTTGTGCTTTTAACTCTTCTTCGTTGATGTTTTCTTTTTCTTTAGAGTCCATATTGTTATGCTTGTTATTCTTGTAAAATGATTTTGCTTTCATTGCTGTTAAGGGTTTAAGTTAATATGATACGGTTTTAATAGCAAAAACTTTGCCAAATTGACGGCTTTTGCCAAAAACGCTGCAAAGGTAATATTTTTATGTCAGATTGACAGCGTAATGTGCTATAAATAGAGCGCTAACCTTGTGCGGACAGTAAGTTAACTCGATAGGTTGCAGTCAGTTACCTTTGTTGTATGTATCGGGTTAACTTCATATCATGCAATAAGTTAACTCGTTGTAAGCTGTTTTACCGTATTATTTCGTATCTTTGTACCCGCAATTTGCAGAGTTATAGGTATTAAATTGTAAGTAGTACATAATAAAACAGTAAATATAAAGATGATTACAGTCTCGAACGTATCGGTTCAATTTGGTAAAAGAGTGTTGTTTAATGATGTAAACCTGAAGTTTACAAGTGGTAATTGTTATGGTATAATCGGTGCCAACGGTGCCGGAAAGTCTACTTTCCTGCGTACTATTTCGGGCGATTTGGACCCGACAACGGGGTCTATCATGCTGGGACCGGGCGAGCGCCTGTCCGTATTGAGCCAGGACCACTTCAAGTGGGATGCTTATACGGTGATGGATACCGTGATGATGGGGCACACCGTGCTGTGGGACATTATGAAACAGCGCGAAGAACTCTATGCCAAAGAGGACTTCACGGACGAAGACGGTCTGAAGGTATCCGAATTGGAAGAGAAATTCGCCGAACTCGACGGTTGGAATGCAGAAAGCGATGCTGCCGCCTTATTGAGCGGACTGGGCATCAAGGAAGACAAGCATTATGTGCTGATGGGCGAGTTGAACAACAAGGAAAAAGTACGTGTCATGCTGGCGCAGGCTTTGTATGGCAATCCGGATAACCTGCTGCTGGACGAGCCTACCAATGACTTGGACATGGAAACCGTAACCTGGCTGGAGGACTATCTTGCCAATTTTGAACATACCGTTCTGGTAGTGAGTCACGACCGTCACTTCCTCGACTCCGTTTGTACGCATACCGTGGACATCGACTACGGAAAGATTAACCTCTTTGCCGGAAACTACAGCTTCTGGTACGAGTCCAGCCAGCTTGCTCTCCGTCAGCAGCAGAACCAGAAGGCTAAAGCCGAGGAGAAGAAGAAAGAACTGGAAGAGTTTATCCGCCGTTTCAGCGCCAATGTGGCGAAGAGCAAGCAGACTACCAGCCGTAAGAAGATGCTGGAGAAGCTGAATGTGGAAGAAATCAAACCGTCGTCACGTAAGTACCCGGGCATCATCTTCACTCCCGAACGCGAACCGGGCAATCAGATTCTTGAAGTAGCCGGACTGACGAAAACGCTGGAAGACGGTACGGTGCTGTTCCGTGATGTGAACTTCAATGTGGAGAAAGGGGATAAAATCGTGTTCCTTTCACACGATCCGCGTGCCATGACCGCTTTGTTCGAGATTATCAACGGAAATATGAAGCCGGATGCGGGAACTTTCAACTGGGGTGTTACGATTACCACCGCTTATCTGCCGTTGGACAACACCGCTTTCTTTAATACGGATTTGAATCTGGTAGACTGGTTGAGCCAGTTTGGCGAGGGCAATGAGGTATATATGAAGAGTTTCCTCGGCCGTATGCTTTTCTCCGGCGAAGAGGTGCTGAAGAAAGCAAGCGTACTGTCGGGTGGCGAGAAGATGCGTTGCATGATTGCGCGCATGCAGTTGCGTAATGCCAACTGTCTCATTCTGGATACGCCGACCAACCACCTTGACTTGGAATCCATCCAGGCATTCAACAATAACCTGAAGACCTATAAGGGAAACATCCTGTTCTCGTCTCACGACCACGAGTTCATCCAGACAGTGGCAAACCGTATCATCGAACTGACTCCGAACGGCATCATCGACAAGATGATGGAGTATGATGAATACATCACTTCCGACCACATCAAGGAACTGAGAACAAAAATGTACAATAAATAATGATTAGCGATTAGTGATTAATAGCGTGTCAAAACAAAAAAGCGTTTGTTATTTTCAGTAGCATTACCTTATTTGTTGCTTTATTAGGCGCATATTACACGGATTTATTTTATTAGGGGTAATATTACCAATTGCTTTTGGTAACATTACCCCTTATTCTTTTTTCCGTGAAATCCGTGTAATTCCGTGCCTAAAAGAAATCCTCAAATTACATCCCACTCCCATCCCTAAACACTAACCGCTAATCACTAACCCCTATTTTCCGTGTATTTTTAAAATCAATCCTGTTCCCACTACCATCAGTACCGTACAGAGTATGGAGCCTTCAAAGCCGAAAGCGCCGCCGTTTATCAGATTGGCTTCGGGCAGCCGAAGGGCCAGCAAGCCGTTGCAGAATTTATTTCCACTGACCTCATAGCCTAATACCGGGCCTTGTATCCAGTTCCAGAACCAGTGTAGAGCTATCGGGAAGCAGAGGTTGCGTGTGTATATATAGGATGAGCCTAAAAGGATGCCTGCCAGAAGTATGTTGATAAAAGACAGAAAGTCGAAGTTCGGATTGCCTATATGAATCAAGGAGAACAGGGCGGCGGAGAGGAACAAGGCACAAAACTTATTCACCCCGCTTTGCAGCAGGCGTTCCAATACAAATCCCCGCAATGCCAGTTCCTCTGTCACGGCTACCAGCAGGAAGAATACAAGGCTGATCAGTAAGGAAGAAGGATTGAATGCCACTCCTGCAATCTCTACCGCACCTGCCCACAAGGATATGCCGAACCCTACTGCATAAAGAACGGTTGCCAGCAGTATTCCCGACAGCCAGTCCTTCCAACGCATCGTTAAAGAGCGTCCGAGCCCTTCCAGTGAAAAGCCGCGTAAATGCCATACTATCCATGCGGAAAGGAATACGCCTGCCAGCATCAGCGTCTCGCTCAATATGAAATAGGACATCGTATCGGCCTCTTCCTTTCCTAACTTCAGCAATACGGTTGCGAAAGGGACGCTTATTATTGTAATGATGATGACGGCAAGCGCGGCGAATGAAACAATGTCGATTGCCGCTTTTCCAAAACGTTTGGCTTTGGATTCATTTCCGATGGTTTCCATGAAAAAAATAAGTTCGGTTAATTAATATCCGACAAAAATAGCAATAAAAAGAGAAATCATTATTCACGGTTGGCGCTTTCTTCTTATATTTGAAAATTAAATCAATCTGACACAAAACATGAACCTGAAAAAGATACTTTTAGTAGCCGGACTGGGCATTATGATATCGAACGTCTCCGCCCAGACTTCCAGGAGATATACCGTTGCCAAACCCGGTACTTTGGTGGAAATGCTCACCGAAGAAGAAGCGAACGAGATTACCCACCTTGTCCTGCAAGGCAAGCTGAATGCAGTGGATTTCCGCCACCTGCGCGATGAATTCAAGAAACTGCAAATACTGGACATCTCCAATGCATCCATCAGTATGTACGCCGGAAAGAACGGTACGCATCCCGACCGCTTTTACATCTATCCCGCCAATTGCATCCCGTCCTATGCTTTCTGCAAGCAGCTTGGCGACAGCACTTTTGCCGGAAAAACATCCTTGACGGAGGTAATCCTTTCCGACAAGACCAAGAACATCGAAGACGGCGCATTCAAGGGATGCACCAATCTGAAGATTTGCCGCATACGCAAGAAAACTCCCCCCAACCTGTTGCCCGAAGCTCTGGCGGACAGTGTAACGGCGATATTCGTCCCTCAGGGCAGCAGCGATTCCTATCGTCGCGGCAAGCGGTGGGAGACATTCGCTTTCATAGAGGGCGAACCGGTAGGAGCTTTGGTGCAGATAGCCACCATGGGCAGCCTTGCCAGCGAACTGCTTCGTGCAGGCATACAGCCCAAAGATGTGAACTTCCTTACGGTAGAGGGCAAGATGGACGAGGCGGACTTTACGTTGATACGCAACTACATGCCCAATCTGGTGAGCGTGGATTTGTCCAAGTGCAATGCCACAACTATCCCCGAATACACGTTTGCCCAAAAGAAATACCTGCTCAATATCAAACTGCCTCATGGCTTGAAGAGCATCGGCCAGCGTGCGTTCAGCGGATGCGGACGGTTGTGCGGCACGTTGGAACTTCCTTCCGGTGTAACTGCCATAGAGTACGGTGCATTCATGGGATGCGACAATCTTCGTCATGTCCTTGCCACCGGCAATAAGATTACAACTTTGGGCGATAACCTTTTCGGCAATGACAAGGACAAGCTGATATATAGGGATTAGGGGTTAGTGATTAGCGATTAGTGATTAGCAGGCTGCGCACTCACACCGCAAGGCACTAATCCCTAATCACTAACCCCTAATCGCTAACCGCTAACCCCAATCATCGTCAGTTGTATACGTTTCCGTTCGGTATCTACACTGAGCACCTTTACGCGTACCTGCTGATGGATGGATACAATCTCATTAGGGTTTGATACATACTTCTGCGCAAGCTGGGAGAGGTGTATCAAGCCGTTTTCCTTGATACCTATATCGACGAAAGCGCCGAAGTTGGTGATATTCCCCACGATGCCAGGCAGCTCCATGCCTATGCGCAAATCATCGATTGTGCGCACGTTCTTATCGAACTCGAACACCTTGATAGGTCCGCGCGGGTCACGCCCCGGCTTCTCCAGCTCTTGCAGGATATCCTTCAAGGTCGGCATTCCGACGGTGGGAGAGAGGTAGCGTTCCGGCTGTATCTTCCGGCGCAATTCTTTGTCGGCAATCAGTTCGGCTACGCTGCATCCCAGGTCTTTTGCCATTTGCTCCACGATGTGGTAGCTTTCGGGATGCACCGCCGTGTTGTCCAGCGGATTCCCGGCATCCGGTATGCGCAGGAAGCCGGCACATTGCTCAAAAGCCTTCGCGCCCATGCGCGGAACTTTCATCAGCTCCTTGCGCGATGCGAATGCTCCGTTCTCGGCGCGGTAGTTCACGATGTTCTGCGCCAGTTGAGGGCCAAGTCCCGATATATACGTCAGCAGATGGCTGCTTGCCGTATTCAGGTTTACGCCGACCAGGTTTACACAGTTCTCCACAGTCTGGTCGAGGGATTTCTTCAGCTTGCTTTGGTCTACGTCGTGCTGGTATTGTCCCACACCGATGGACTTCGGGTCTATCTTGACAAGCTCCGCCAGCGGGTCCATAAGCCGGCGGGCGATGGATACGGCGCCGCGCACCGTTACATCATATTCCGGAAACTCATCCCTGGCTATCTTGGAAGCGGAGTAGATGGATGCACCCTGCTCGCTGACAATGAAAATCTGCACTTCCCGGTTGAACGTCTGCCGTTTCAGGAAATCTTCCGTCTCGCGGCTGGCAGTGCCGTTGCCCACGGCGATGGCTTCCACCTTATAGGCCTCTATCATCTTCTGCAGTTTGGCAAACGCCTCTTTGCTTTGGTTCACCGGCGGATGCGGGTAGATATTCTCGTTGTGCAGCAGGTTGCCCTGCGCATCCAGGCACACCACCTTACATCCGGTGCGGAATCCGGGGTCTATCCCCATCACCCTTTTCTGCCCCAGGGGCGATGCCAGCAGTAACTGCCGCAGGTTTTCCGCAAAGACGCGGATGGCTTCATCGTCGGCACGCTCCTTGCTTTGCGCGGCAAACTCGGTCTCGATGGACGGTTTCAACAGACGCTTGTAGGCATCCTGCACGGCTTCCGCCACCTGCTTCCCGCAGGCGTTGTTGCTCTGTACAAACTGCCGTTCCAGCCGTTCCACACACTCCTCGTCGTTGGGGCTGATACTCACCTTGAGCAGACCCTCCGCTTCGGCGCGGCGGATGGCAAGCAGGCGGTGCGAGCTGCATCGCTTCAGGGGCTCCGAACAGTCGAAGTAATCCCGGTATTTGGCGCCTTCCTCCTCTTTGCCTTTTATCACTTTGGCGGTCAGCAGGGCTTGGCGTGCAAAGGTATTCCGCAGCATGTTGCGGGCGCGTTCGTTCTCGCTCACCTGTTCGGCTATGATGTCGCGCGCACCTTTCAGGGCATCGTCCGCATCCTTTACATCGCCTTTCACGAAGGCGGCGGCACGCTGTTCGGGATGAGGCTCGCGCTGGAGCATCAGCAGGGTGGCAAGCGGTTCGAGTCCTTTCTGGCGGGCGGCTTCCGCACGGGTTTTCCGTTTGGGCTTGTAGGGCAGGTAGATGTCTTCGAGGGCGGTGCTGTCCCACGTGTCGTCAATGCGCTTTTGCAGTTCCGGGGTCATTTTCCCCTGTTCGCGGATGGTGGCGACGATGGTCTCCTTCCGTTTCGCCGTTTCCTTCAGTTTTTCGTAATGGGTACGGATGGATTCTATCTGCACTTCGTCCAGTCCGCCCGTCATTTCCTTGCGGTAGCGGCTGATGAACGGGATGGTTGCTCCGTCGTCGAGCAGGGAGAGTGTCTGCCCGATTTGCTTTTCCGATATGCCGAGAATGGCAGCTATCATGCTGTGAAAGATTTGTGTCATGTCAGCTTCTTTTTTTGATAATGAGCGCCAAAAGTACGAAAAACAATCTTTCCCTACCGCCTTTTTGTGAGTTTTATTATATCTTTGCGCTGTTTACACATGGTATTTATACATTAACAGAACAACGAAATGAAAAGACTGACCTGCTGTCTTGCGTGGATGTTCCTGCTGATTGGAGCAGTTGCCGCGCAGGATAAAGAAGTAAAACTGAAAATAGTACAGACCAGTGATATCCACGGTAATTTCTATCCCCACGATTTCATCCTTCAGCGGGAGGCCGCCGGAAGCCTGGCACGCGTGCACGCATTCGTGCAGAAAGCGCGCGAAACCTATAAGGACAACCTGATTCTGCTGGACAACGGCGACATCCTGCAAGGCCAGCCCACCGCCTATTACTATAACTACATCGACACGGTATCGCTCCACGTAACCGCCGATATGCTGAACTTCATGGGCTATGATGCCGCCAATATGGGCAACCACGATGTAGAGACTGTCTCTTATACACATCTCCGAGCCCACGAGACTAGCGCTCATCT
>ERZ1027219.461-NODE-461-length-12810-cov-5.359153_pt1 | contig 12810 bp, 8 predicted proteins | sample MGYA00519480_ERZ1027219 | MGnify/ENA primary metagenome ERZ1027219 (study PRJEB26926, sample SAMN06164539) | human gut metagenome | biome: ENVO:00009003; feature: ENVO:2100002; material: ENVO:00002003 | host: Homo sapiens | place: USA | collected 2012 ...
CGAGATGAGCGCTAGTCTCGTGGGCTCGGAGATGTGTATAAGAGACAGTGTATGTAATGTAAATGCATCTTATCCGGAGAATGAGCAATTCTCAGGTAATCATACTGAAGTCCCAAAGCGAAATTCGGCATGAAGTAATAGCGTCCTTCAGTCGTTAGGTTATATCCCGCACGATTTCCGTTTTTGTTAAAGAAGTCATTACGATTTCCATCTACATACGGCAAGGTCAGTCCTCCTCCCAATGATACACTAAATTCTTGCGGTAAAAGATCTTGTGCTTGCAAGAGTGAGTTTGTGCAACTCAGGGAGACAATAAGGAAAATGATGAATTTTTTCATGCCTGATTCGTATTTATCGTTTTACATATAGTTTGTCAATCAAATCTTGCCGTCCGATGCGTCGCAATTCGTTGATGATATTCTTCCGTTCTTCCGGTTTATACCAGAAGAAGAACTGACGTTGAGCTAACTTTTCCCGTGGAGTTTTGGCACTAAATACAGGTTCCAGAGTATAAGGGTGGAAGCCGGTGTACCATGCTTCGGTGGCCACAGTCATTGGGGTAGGGGTAAAGTCTTGTACCTGTTCCAGTTGGAAGTCAAGACGTTTGGTAATGACGGCCAGTTCTGCCATATCTTCTTCCCGGCAGCCGGGATGGCTGGAGATGAAGTAAGGGATGAGCTGTTGCCGCAATCCTTCTTCGCGATTGATGCGGTCGAATATCTTTTTGAATTCCTGGAACAGGCTGAATGAGGGTTTGCGCATGATGCTCAACACTCGTTCGCTGGTATGCTCTGGAGCTACTTTCAGACGTCCACTGACGTGTCGGGCTATCAATTCACGGGTATATTCAGCAGTGCTTTTATTGGTTTCCGGATCTTTGCTCCGATGCAATAACAAGTCATAGCGTACACCACTTCCGATAAATGACTTCTTGATGCCGGGCAGTGCATCCACAGCATGGTAAATATCAAGTAATGGGCGATGACTACTGTTCAGATTCGGGCATACTTTGGGATGAATACATGACGGACGCTTGCACTTCTTACAAAGGGCTTCATCATTCCCCCTCATGTGGTACATGTTGGCCGAAGGGCCTCCAAGGTCGCTCAGGTATCCCTTAAAGTCAGGGAGTTCCATTAATGCTTTCACCTCTTTCAAGATACTCTCTTTACTACGGCTGACAATGAATTTTCCCTGATGCGCCGAGATAGTACAGAAAGCACAGCCACCGAAGCAGCCGCGGTGGATATTAACGGAAAACTTGATCATGTCATAAGCCGGAATACGTTTGCCTTTGTATTTGGGGTGAGGCAACCGAGTATAGGGCAAGTCGAAGGAGTGGTCAAGTTCTGCTTCCGTCAGCGGAGGATAAGGCGGATTGACAACGATAGTCAGGTCATCCACTTCCTGTGTAATGCGTGAGGCTGCATATTTATTGCTCTCTTCTTCAATATGGCGGAAGTTGGCAGCTTGTTTTTTCTTATCTTTCAGACACTCTTCGTGAGAGTAAAGGCGGATATCTCCTTCTTCCGGCACAAATTCCGCTGTCTTGCAAAGATAGGCTATTTGTGAGATGTCATATTGCAGGGGCAAGCCGGTATCAGCCTGCTGCTGCATTCTTTTTGCCAGTTCCACAAGTGGCTTTTCTCCCATTCCATAGATCAGTAAGTCGGCTCCACTATCTACGAGGATGCTTTTGCGTACTTTATCCTGCCAGTAATCGTAGTGCGTCAATCGGCGCATACTTGCCTCAATGCCTCCCAAAACAACCGGAATGTCGGGATAGAGTTTTTTCAGGACTTGGGTATAAACGATGGACGGATATTCCGGTCGCATATCCGGGCGGGCATCCGGTGTATAGGCATCATCACTACGAAGACGCTTGTTTGCCGTATATTTATTGACCATAGAGTCCATGCAGCCGGCACTGATACCGAAGAATAGGCGGGGACGTCCCAACTTTTTAAAGTCACGTAAATCGTCTCGCCAATTGGGTTGAGGCACAATCGCTATGCGCAAGCCTTCCGCTTCGAGGATGCGTCCCACGACGGCAGCCCCGAAAGAAGGATGGTCCACATAAGCATCTCCGCTGAACAGAATAACGTCCAGTTCGTTCCATCCGCGCAATTCCACTTCTTTTTTGGTTGTGGGCAACCAATCAGTCAGTCGATATTCTTTCATGCTGCAAAGATACGCATAAAATGAGGTTCAACCAGAAAATGTGCAATTTTTACATTTTATGTGTTATTATATTAAGTACTGTATCATAATTAAATGATAATTTAGGGGCGTGAATTGATACGCGGATTACGCGGATAAAGCAGACTAACGCGGAGTTAAGTGCTATGCTGTACAAGTCATCTGCGGATGAAAAATTAGGATTCGTGTTCGTCTGTCTATTCCGCGTAATCCGCGTATCAATTCACACCGCTAAATGCCCATTTATAGTACAAACTAATAATGAATATCTACTTAGAAAAATAAGTTGGTACATCAGATAACTTATCTTCCACCAAACATAGCGTAGCTTTAAAATCTGCTGTTTGTTCTCCATATTTACTTCCATTAGTAGAATTTATTTGTCAGTTATCGTTTTGTGCAGAGATATGAGATAATGATGTCTGGATTGAGATTTCCCCATCGTGCGGTGCTTGATGAAAAAGAATGCAAGGAATCCTTATTAGGAAAATGCAAATAGAAAGCGTATGTGGAAAATAAAAAGGATATTGCGTAGTGATGCTCTTATAAAAGATTCAAAATATCCGTTTAAGGTGCGTTTTCAATCAAATAGACTTTTCGGAAACGAACGGAATATACCGGAAAGTAGCGGATAAAACCTTTTTCAGAGGAAACTTACGCTCATATTTCGGGTAAAATAACCTTTTATCCGGTAGGGCTACACCCTTTTAGGCATATAGCTACACCCTTTGGGGTACATGGTTACACCCTTTTGGGCAAATGGTGTAGCCCTTTTTTCAGCCGCACCCCTCCTATATTTAGATCCGTTTCCGCTGCGGGGAACGGCAGTTTCCCCTCATGGAAACTCGCGTTTCCCTTAATGGGAACGCTTGTTTCTCCTGCAGGAAACGCTTGTTTTCCACCGTGTAAAAGACTATAATTGACTTGTTGAGAGAACTGGAAGGCATGTTTAAAGTGAAACTGTTCAATAACCCTTCAGTTGATTTGATCTGTGAAGCCTCCTTGCAACCTATTATCATGTATTCTGAACATCAGCGCATCATTCAGGTAATGGCAAACCTGATTCATAATGCGATTAAGTTTACCAAATCAGGTGAAATACGCTTTGGTGGCCACATGAAGGAAACGGATACCGTTCATTTTTATGTGTCCGACACCGGGATTGGAATACCGGAAGAAGAGCAACAAGAAATATTTACCAGCTTTAAGAAGTTGGATCGTGAAGTGCCGGGAACTGGTTTAGGCCTGACGCTTTCGCAAACTATCATTCGAAGCCTGGGAGGCAAGGTAGGGTTGGAATCTGAGGTAAACAAAGGGTCTACATTTTGGTTTGAAGTGCCTTTGCTTATGCGATAGGGCCTACTATTTACTTTATGCGGAAGGAATCCAAAAAATTGATAACATCCGGGTGATTAGCTTCGTCCCTGTATCGAAGTAGAACCTGAAGAATATATAATTTGCGTTTGATATAAAATGCACGGCAAAGAAATGTACGGTAATTAATCCCGTTTATTCCGGTGTAAGTAAAAGCTATGCCTTCGGGATTTCCGGATTTCATTTCTTCTTTTTTGAGTAGTTTACCTTGGGAAGTGGCATTGATAATCATGTGCATCAATTCTCTCCAGAAATACTCTTTTTGTTCGGAAGATATTTCTTCTGGCAGTTGGTCTGTATTGTAACATATTTCAGATATTTCATATACCTCTATAGGAGATACACTTACCTGAGAGATTACCTCCAGTTCTCCCATATATCCTGTTTCGGATTTCTTTGGGGCTTCGCCAGAAACTACTACATGATATTTGATTCCAGCTTCCGGAGAATCTGTTTTTTGAATCTTAGGGGTGAAGGGAAAGTTCATGGTATAGCTTAGGCTGTCGGTACTGATGCTTTTGATCTGATTATTATAAAGAGTTATCTGGAAACTGCGTATGAATTGTATCAAGTCAGCATTATATTTTTCATCTTTTTTGCATATAACTTCTAGTGTGTAAACTTTGTTCTTACCCGATCCTATGTAAAAATGAGTGTATTCTCCGGTCTTACTTTGCAGTACATAGCAATTGAATGGAATCATTCTTCCTTGCATGATATCCTTTTCTATGAGTCGCAATCCTTGACTATGAAGTTTAAGAGTTGTCAGTTCTTCTTCTTTGTATTCGGCATAAGTGCTGTCAGTCGGGTTAGAGGATTCCCACACCGTGATTTGATATAATTTATTAGGATGATCTTTTTCGTTTATAATATTTTCAAAGCTATAACACGTAGATTCTCCTTCAGTCAGAGTACTTGCTGTAGGAGTCTGATAAAAAGAAGCTATAAATCCTAATTTGTCCATCTTGACAAGATGCCGTTCGGGAATATCTTGTGCGCTTAATGGGGTGGCTACAATTATTATCAGGAGTGGAAGGAAAAAATAGAGTGTTTTCATGTTTCTGATGTATTAGCTTGAAGTATAGTCGAATAAAAAAGACGGGAAACATCACTGTAATGTATCCCGTCTGTGTTTGTATAGGGGCATTGAAATTTCTTTTATGAAAAAAGTTGCGGATTAACTATTACATCTTGAACTGCAAGATCATCCGTTCTTCGTCGTATATTTCTCGGAAACCAATGCTCTGTTCCGCGAGGTATTCCTTCAAATCCTGGAAAGCCTCAGCGTTATTCATAATAATTTCCAACCTCTCACCCGGCGCGGTTTCGCACATAGCTTTGACTGCCGGGATGAGAGGACTGTAAAGTTTTTGACCACAGGTATCGATTGTTTTCATTTCATGATTCCTCTTCTATGGGTTCCTGCTTGGAAAGCCATTCCAGATAGAGCTTGATCAACTGTTGTAATCCGAAGGCTTTCATGTTGTTGTGGTATATCACGTCGATGCAGAGGTCGAGCAGATCTTTGCTGTCCTCCTCTTGTGATGCGATGAGGGAGCGGATATTCAGTCTCAGTTTCTCCAGAACAGACTCGTCTACAATGCCGTTACTGTCAATAAGATGACGGAAAAGGCCGTATTTCTCAATAGTAGCCAGATTTTCTTCGGATATTTCTAAACTGCGGGTACCGCTGGGGTTTGCTTGTATAGTGTACATAGTTTTTTTATGTTTTAAAGGTTTATACTCTGAGAGCAAAGATAAGTTTTTCACCACAGATTATGCATACTTTCATTGATTATTCTTCCTTTTTTTATTTTTATTTGCGTGAATCTGTGGTGAGGAATTGCAGGATAGAGGCCATGATAGCATTACGATCCATTTCCTTCTCGATACTTTCAAAAGGAAATCCCATGACGAAGGTGCGGTAATTGCCCTGATAAGCAATGGCAGCACTTTGATTGCCGGAATTATACGTGAATACGGGGAAAGCACCACCTGTAGGAAGAATACATTCCGGGGCAGTTACGGGATAAGCATATTCGTTGGGCAGGCGGGGGATACTGAATGTACGTCCCAACCCACTGATATTTCCTGAATAGCTGTCGGTGATAGATTGTCCGTAGGCGTATTTCAAAAGATTCTGTGTAAACTCCCGGTCGCCTTGCGAGTTATTCATATCGCTACCGATGTAGGAACCGCTAATAAGTAGATTACCACCGGACTGACAGTATGATGTCAATGCGCGTTGCATGGGGGAAGAAAAGGTTTTATAATACGTGTTACGAGCCGGGTTACTTTGACGATCTTCTTTCTCTAGTCCAAGAATGTAATCCACAATATTATAAACCTCCAATGGGACGCGCCCGTTTTCTACAGCTTCATCGCTGCATGATACAAAGCTATAATTACCGGCTGCTTGTATTGCTTTTCCGTGTATGAAAGAGTAGTCGAAGGTATTTCCGGCAATTTTTAATCCTTCCCACTCGTCGCTGCTGCGTCCCAACTCCTTTCCCGTTTGCTTGCGGGAGAATTCGGTTTGAGCGCCGCAAAGAGAAATGTCATATAGATAAGGTACGCCCGGATCTTTTGTTAAATCAAATCCGGCTTCAATAGGAGTATCGATGACTGCTGGTCCACTGATACGGTCGAAGCCGTTGACAATCAGTATACGTCCTTTTTCCTTCTTGGCTTTATAAGCAGCAAGAATCTCGGACGGAAAACTTTCTCCCCCCCGATTGGCTGCGGTTACTTTAAAAGAGTAGACAATACCCGGTTCTATTTTGGCTGTATAAGAAGGGCTGCTGACACGTACGCCATTATCAAATCCTCCGCGTCCGATGCGGGTATAAACAATGTACTCACGTGGTTTGGCTGTAGGTTCCAGTTGATCCTCCTCACCCTTCCAGGAGAGTTCCAATGTATTCTTTTTATCGCCGAAGCGGATGGAAAAGTTGCTTACGGGAAGTGGTTGCACTACATAATCCTTGCCATGCTGATTGCAAAGGTATTGCAGAATAGCTTTATAAATGGAACGTCCTACGGTAAACTTAAAGTTGGGGTCGTGACCGAGGCGCATATCGGCAAAGTTCTGATGTGAAAGCAGTTCGATGATAGTAGAAGGCACTGCCGGAAGGCGGGTTTCACTATAATTACGGTCCCATAAGCTACGGCGTGTCCAGTCTATGGCATAGTTGGAGCGGATATCCCGCTGGAGTTGGGTGAGTATGATATCGGAAAGGTCACGCGAGGCATACCGATTGGTACCACCAGCAAGCAATCCTTTATTGAATTTGGTAGTATAGATGCCGAGTGTTCCGACAATTTTGTCTTCTTTGCTGGTACCGGCATCGCTGTGTAATGCCATTGCCATTTCGAAGGGTACTCCCAGTCCTTGCTCTTCTGGGTTGAAGATGGAACCTCCCGACAGATAATTAATCATTTTGGAACGAGAGTTTATATCATCGGACATATCATCTTTCCCTTCACGTCCACTATAAACGGGGTAGGGCATACCTGCCCATTGTGCAAAATAGCGGGAGCCTTCCAGATATCGGGGTAGTCCGCTGGTTTCTCCACCACGTGCGATATTTCCCATTCCTCCACCAAAACGTACGGCATCGGCACAGACAACGCCTTTTTCTTTGCTTTCATTACTTAGTACTACCATGCCGTAATCGTTTTTGCCTTTATCAAAAGCAAATGTTCCAAGATATACCCAGGTGCCTCCTCCGATTTGTTGGTTCACTTTGAATTCAGTGACACCTCCGTTGTGAAATACGAGATATTTGGCATCGCTTACACTGTTTGGCAGAGTTTGATAAGACACATATACGGCATATTCCCCCGTTTCAGGAATGTCAGGCACCCATTCGACAAAAGCCTTGTCCTTTTTCTTTTCGGTTTGGGCATAGCGGGCTGTCCCGGTAATGAAAGGATTTTCGTTATCTTGATATACTCTTTTCTGTTGGGCAAATCCTGGTTGGTTTGTCTGTTGCCAACGTGCTTTCCGGCTTTTGACTTCTAAATAGAGGGAGCCTTGTCCGCCATATCCATTCAGGCTTCCGTCATTGTCGACGATGACTTCCTGTTTTTGTGTATCCCGTTCACGGGGGGTGAATACATTGGCTCCGGCATTTTCCAGCATGGGTATGAGGTAGGGTAAAATGAATGATTGTGTGAACTGGTCTTCTGTTGTACAAAACAGGCGTGGACGTTGCCATCCCCATGTATTTTTGTCGTTGATATAATATTTTCCATGACTTTGCCAAAGGGCGATATGTCTTCTTTCCAATCCACGGGTAATTTCGTATGGACGTGAGATGCGGGTTACCCACGGATTGCTTTTGTATTCCAGCTTATTAAATAGACGTGTTTTGTCTTCCTTCCCTTTCCGGTAAAGATTTGGAATGAGGTCTTCAATGCTTCGTCCGTTTGCAAAAAGGGTTATTTTGAAATAACTTATCGGTCCTGGCAAGATTTGTCCCAAATGCCGATAAATGGCATCTACTGTTACTGGTCGTAAGGGCTGGTAGGCAAAGCGTTCGTTTGTATAGATGAGCAACCTCTTTTTTCGGAAGTCGATACGGAAACTGTCCAACTTGTAAGTACCTATATTTATCGTATTGGTGGTATATTCTTTAAAGAAAGCTTGTAGCCGTTCTTCTACATTTTGTTCGATTTCTTGTGCCGGAAGAAGTGTTCCATACAACAAAAGTAAGATGCTGGTTAGAATTATTTTTTTCATACTTATGGAATGTTCAAGTTTGTAATGTCTGCTTCTATGTGGCAGTAGTACATACAAAAGTACATAAAAGAAGATTGCATTGTTTATTGAATTGCTTTCTTTTTGATATATTTTGCAAATCTGTATTTCAGAAAACGTTCCCGATGATTTAGTTGTAAATTATTTGGTTTGGTAAAGATTCGGTATTTGCAATGTTGTTGAATTCATACATAATACTTATGAAAAAAATATAGCATTGCTTGGTTGAAAACGCGCAGACAGAAATGCATCCTTTTTTTTATCCTTACATTTTTTCATGAAATCGTTTCCGATGATTTATCCCTGTTTCTTTGAACAACCTGTTTCAAATCCTTAGTTTTGTCTTGCCAGCCAGTTTCCGGCTGTAATTGTATAATCACTAAATTACCAAAATTTATGCAGAAAAAGACACTACTCCCTCAATCAGTTCACAAATTAAAACGAATTTGGATATTATGTTTGATAAGTCTGTGCATTGCACCATTAAATGCGCAAACTTTATACAAAATTGAGATGCCCAATTACATCCTGCAAGCATCAGGCACAAACACAGAGACTTTGTACATCAAAAACAAGGAATCTGAAAACCTGATTCAACTCGGAAAACTAAAGTTCGGATGGACACCTGCCATCACAATGGAAAATACATGCAGTTATGAAATCATTGAAGTAAACGGATATCAGGCCATCCGCGCCACCTACACTTTTCCTTCATCTGTACCTTCTTCCATTACACTGACCGGAACCTTCATTGCACGTCCCGACCGGGTAGACGTCCAATATTCGGTTTCCGGTGTTCCTACCGGATATGTCACCAACTGGGGAGGCTCACAATTTCGCTTCATACTCTCCAACAAGGCAAATACCCAAATATTGCCAGAGGCCAAACTCGGCTTATGGCAACGGGATGCGCAAGGAGGATTGCCCATTGAAGCCGCAGATTCCAATTTCTTCCCATTCCTCGTAAAAGATAAAATAATATGTCTGGCCTATGGTCCTGAGAATAAGGCTAATTCCAGTTGGAAGGACGACTGGTACAGGCATACCGTCTTAATTGATAATAAAGACGGTTCCTATTCCACGAAGTTCTCCGTACTGGTGGCTTCTTCGGACTGGCCGTACGAAGCCATCTGTGCCCAATGGAAAGGACGTCCCTTTGCATTAACTCTCAGCACCGATAAACCTTACAATTGGTGGGAAAATGCATCCGGAACATTAAGTGTAAAAGCAAATCTGGCCAACACTTCCCAAGAGAAGAAAAATTGTACACTCAAATATTGGATCAGAGACTATGCCGGAAATTATGTTGTCAATGAAAGCCGTTCACTTACTTTAGAAGCCGGTCAGCTACAGGTCTATCCCATTGAGTTCACCCCCGAAAGCGAAAGAGAAATCTACTTTATAGAGGCTTCCATCGAGGATGAAACTGGCAAGGAGCAAGTATTTCACAGAACGAATATAGGGCTCCTCCCCCCACACGAATTCACATCTACTTCTGATGAAAACATCATGGGACTTTCCGCTTACTGGGCTATCCCCGACTCAACAGAATTGAAACGGTTACTCAACAGAATGGGGGTCAGATGGGTAAGAAACGGAATTAACAGCAGTTTCAAGAATATTGAAGCAATGTATCATAACAATATCGACTGGACAAAAAAGTGGAGTGATACAGAACGAGATAAACAAATCCGAACCTGCTTCCAAGAAATAGTGAAGAACGGAAACAAAATTTGGGAGTTCGGCAATGAACTGAATATGAGTTCTCCTGATATAGGTGGAGCCGGTGAAGGTATCGGAAAAGCACTATTGGCCGAGTCTTATGTGAAATGGTTAAAAGCTATCCGCAAGATACAGTCGGAAAAAACGGAATGGCAAAAAATTAAAATTATATCTTTCGGTTTTGCCGGTACTGACGAAGTATTCCTGGAAAAACTCGTCACACTAGGAGGTTGGGAATTGCTGGATGGAATAGCACTTCATCCAGGAAGAGGTAACTTTACTCCCGATTATCCTGTAACAGTTCCATGGAATGAATTTGAGAAACCTTCTTCAGGATATCAATACTGGAATTACTACGGTTCCATCCGTATTCTCAAAAACTTCATCAAAGCACATGGAAATGATAAAGATTTATACCTGACGGAAATCTACGCACTTGACTTTCCGAACCATTCATGGAATGACACTTCCCGCGAATCAGCCGAGAACGTGGTCCTCTCATTTGCACTTGCCGCTGCTGAAGGAGTAAAGAATGCACTCTATTACCAGCTATTCAATTCAGTATGGAACAATCAATTAGGCGTGAGAGAAGACAACCGTGAATATTTCTTTGGTCTAATCAACCGCGATCTAAGTTTCAAGCCTTCCCTCATGGCCTACTGCAATATATCCGAAGCGTTGGATGGGGCTCGTTTCAAAGGATGGATCAAGTTTAGTGAAAATAATCCTTTCAGCAAAGGAATCATGTTCGATACGCCTAAAGGTCCTATGAGTATTATTTGGGATAGAATAGAAGGCGATATACTTCCACGTCCCAATGGGAACAGTTCTCCGGAACCTTGGATCAGTTCATGGAATATACAAACGGAACTGACTTTGCCCTGCAAAGAAGAAAGCATTACGGTATTGAATGCCATCGGACAAAAAGAATCAATCCCGGTGAAAGACCATAAAGCTACAATAACTCTAACTGGAGCTCCTGTTATTATTTACGGCATGGATGCCTCTCAGATGCAGCTTCACGGAGATGCCCCGACCAGCATAGAGAACCTTTATGTCAACGGGAAAGATCTACGAATAAGTCCCAATCCAGTAAAGGATCGATTGTTCATCAAAGCTAATTTTCATTCGGACATCGAGCAAATGCATCTCTCTATATATAATGTAATCGGGCAGCAGATTGTAAGTCAATCAATTCCTGTATCAGGTAATACCTTGGAATACAGCATAAACGTGACCGGAATCAATGCAGGAATCTATTACGCAGTCTTCGACATAAATGGTGTCGAACGTATAACCAAGAAGGTTATCAAGCAATAGAACAGTTTATATTATCCTTAAGATAGAAGTGTTACACAAAGCAATCTTTTTGCTTGGCTAACACTTCTATCTATCTTGTGGGTCATGCCCCATATGCCTCGGTGTTAGGTCACTTTCTGAACCATTTATCTGCAAACTTCACATACTGTTTCCAGTCATATTGAGTGATGTCGTGCCTGCCAGAACGAATGTGGTAGGCGATACTACCGTCTTGTAGAGGAGTATCGCTTGGAGGCATCTCTTTGGCATCTAGCCCCTTTGCTCCGAATATAAACTCATATACCGGAGTAGCATGTACTCCGGATAGGAATTCTCCTTTAGGGTCGGCCCATTGATCTTCGGTGGCGCTGGCAATATAAACTGGACGTGGGGCTAAAAGAGCTATCAACTCATGCTGGTCAAAAGGAAGCGTGTTCTCTTTGCTGTTGTATTTCCGGAAGTTGCGACAAAACCAATGGGGAAACTGTTGGTTGACGGCTTGAATGGTTTCTCCGATTGCACGTCGGGAAAGGGCGGCCCCTCCGCAACCAGAGCAATTGGAGATAATCATAGCAAAACGTTGGTCTGTGGCTCCTGCCCATAAGGCGGCTTTACCATGCCGTGAATGTCCGAACACGGCTACTTGGGATGTGTTGATATCTTTGTCTGTTTCGAAATAGTTCATCGCACAGCTCATGGCCCATGCCCACGCGGCTATGGTTCCCCATTCGTCGTTAGCCGGATGATGTTGTCCTTTTTTGTAGAATAGAGGGTGAACTCCATTTTTAAATGCATCATCAAAATCGGGGTCAATGTCTCCGCGATAGATAGTGGCAAGGGCGTATCCGTTTTCCATTAGCATCTCAATGGGCCATCGGGCAGCTGCAATGCCTCGGGGAGGCAGTCTCTTCCATAAAAATTCTTTTTGTTTTTCGGGAGTTGGATAGGATATACCGGGATCTAGGCTGATGGTATGGTTACCTTTGAAGTTTAATCCGAAGAATAGAGGAACTGCTCCTGAACGCTTGTTCGGAATATATATGAGGACTGTAAAGTAGTGTTTGTCACTTTTTGTCAGGTAAACCGAAACTTCCTTACGTGTAGCTATACCGCCTAACGCATTTTTGTCTTCTGTCAGAATTTTGAAGTGCATATCTTTCGGATGTTTAGGTGCTTTGCCGAACATTTCCGTTTCGAAGAGTCGGAGTAGTTCCGGCCTGCGTTTTTGGTTCCATTGTTTCAGGGTATTTATAGTGCTTCCGTTTTTCATTATCAATGGATTAGGTAGGTCGTAATTCGGAATGTTTTCTTCTTCATAATTTGCTTTAGAAGCAAGATATCTGAAGATAGTGTCTTTAGGAAGACTTTCAGCCAACACCGTAAGTACAAAACACTGTAAGAAGCACAATATTCCTGTAATCTTTTTTTGAGTATTCATAGTAAATAGTTTATAT
>ERZ1027219.471-NODE-471-length-12658-cov-5.376815_pt1 | contig 12658 bp, 11 predicted proteins | sample MGYA00519480_ERZ1027219 | MGnify/ENA primary metagenome ERZ1027219 (study PRJEB26926, sample SAMN06164539) | human gut metagenome | biome: ENVO:00009003; feature: ENVO:2100002; material: ENVO:00002003 | host: Homo sapiens | place: USA | collected 2012 ...
AGAGACAGATAATAGCCTGTACGGAGGAATTGTCCGAGATACTCATCAAAAGGGTGTCGCTCTTTTGATGAATGACCTGCTGGTCGGAGGTTTCTTCTTTCCGGCCGTTGCGGTCTATGCTGGTGGTGCTGTGTACATAGGTTTTGTTTTGCGTTCCGTCTTTCTCGAATCCGGCGGATACGCTCACTGTCCCATGGTCGGCACTGTCCTTGCGCATCCTTTCCACACGCAGCATCATTTCGTTATAGTCGCTCATGCGCATGGCTTCTATGATGTTGCGCTCCAGGTCGTTGCGCATGGTGCGGTACAGCCCGCCGAGCCAGTAGGCCTGGTAGGAGAAGATACCCGCCAAAGACAGGATAACGAGTATGGCAATGTATTTCAAAGGCAGTTTCATGGTGGTTCCTTGATATTTGTGCAGGCAAAGATAAGGAGTTATGGTGTGCGGTGTATCGTGCGATAAGACTAAATAACACTTCCGGTAGCAGTAGATAACACTTGGTAAGCAGGCGATAACACAAAGTCGGGCGGGTAATGCCGTACTTTGCGGTGTGAAAACGAACTAAAACATCAAATACAATAAATTAAAGCATCGAATACGTATGAAACGATTTTATCTGTTATCAGTAATCAGCCTTTTTAGTGCCGGCATCTCCGCCCAGGAAATCACCGGCGGAGAACGTACCCTCAGCGCCGACAGCATCATTACCTCGGATGCCCGCCTGGACAGTATCTACCAAAGCCTGCCCGAAGTGATGATTACCGGCGAACGCCCCGTAGTCAAAGCCTCGCAAGGCAAACTGGTGTATGACTTGCCGCAGCTTATCCGCGACCTGCCTGTGGACAATGCCTACGATGCCGTAAAGGAACTTCCCGGCGTAACCGAGATGAACGGCGGCTTGCAACTGGCAGGGCAGGGTGTCACCGTTATCCTGAACGGAAAAGTGACCACCCTCAGCGTCGAACAGCTTTACACACTGTTGCGGAGTATCCCCGCAAGCCGGATAGAAAAAGCCGAAGTGATGTACAACGCACCCGCCCGCTACCAGGTGCGTGGCGCACTTATCAACGTGCAACTGAAGCAAACCGCGGACGGTCCCTCTTCCTGGCAGGGCGAACTCTACGACAAATACAATCAGAAGCATTACGAAGGTTTTGAAGAGCGTGCCAGCCTTTTATATAACGGAAATAAATTCTCAACGGATTTTCTTTACTCGCACAAACACGGCCGTACTTACACTACGACGGACAAAGATGCTATGCACGCTTTGGCGGATGGCTCGGTGTACCCGATGGCAACCGATGAGGTACGCCGCGGCCGTTCGCATACGCATAGTTTCCGGGTGGGAGCCGATTATACTATCGCTAAAGACCATCAGTTGAGCTTTGTTTATAACGGCAACTATACAACGTCTCACAACCGGATGAATATCAACGGTTCGCAGCAGTCCGCCACGGTGAGCAACAGTACCGACTGGCTTCACAACGGCCGGCTGGATTATTCTACGCCTTTCGGTATGAAAGCCGGTGTGGAGTTCACGTACTACCGTTCTCCGTCCGACCAGTTGCTGAACAGCCGCCTGCTGGAAAACGACGAGCTTGACTTCTTTACACAGGACTGTCAGCGCATCAACCGCTGGAAAATGTTTCTGGCGCAGGAACACAGCCTGGACAAGGGTTGGGGACTGAATTACGGTATTGTCTATATACCACCGGCATCGACAACAGTTACCAATATTACTACGACCCGGAGACCGGCGAACAGTTGGGAGATGAAAATGCAACTTCGTTGGCAGCCGGTGATAATTCCGCCGGTAACTTCACTAATATGAAATCCCGCAAACGGGAAGAAACGCTGAACATCTATGCAGGTTTCAGCAAGAGTTTCGGCGATAAGCTCTCGCTGGATGCCTCGCTGGCTGTGGAGCGTTATAAAACGCCCGTTTGGAACCAGTGGGATTGGTATCCCACCGTCAACCTGAACTATATGCCTGCCCCCGGACATATCCTGCAACTTGCGCTGAGCAGCGATAAGCACTATCCCGACTATTGGGCCGTGCAGGATGCCGTTTCCTATATCGGCGGCGGATATTCCGAGATTCACGGCAACCCTCTGCTGAAACCTGCGCAAAGCTATGAGTTTCAAATGAACTATATCTTAAAGGGCAAGTACATCTTCAGCACCTGGTTCAGCCACACCAAGGACTACTCGGTACAGACGCTTTACCAGTCCTCGCAACGGCTGGTTGAAATCTATAAATACCTGAACTTTGACTACCGTCAACAGTTTGGCATACAGGCATCAGTGCCCTTTAAGGTAAAGAACTGGTTGAATTCCCGCCTGACCTTTATCGGCATCTGGCATCGCGAGAAAGACAGCGACTTTTGGGATATCCCCTTCGACCGCAAGCAGTGTTACGGCATTGCCCAAATGAACAACACCTTTACCCTTTCCACCAAGCCCGACCTGAAGCTGACCGTCACCGGATTTGTGCACAGCAAAGCGATTCAGGGAATTTACGACCTGCCTGTTTCCGGCAATGTAAATGCCGCCTTGCGCTATGGCTTTGCCAAGGGAAGGGCTGTCCTGAATCTGTATTGCAACGATATATTCGAGACCGGGCAGATTTCTCCGCGCATCCGCTTCCAGACGCAGAATGTAACCAACCATTACTCTTGTTTCCGCGAGTTGGGCGTGTCGTTCACATATAAATTCGGCGGCTATAAAGAAAAGAAGCGGGAAGGAGTGGATACGTCACGGTTTAAATGATTGTTTGATAACCAATCCTGTTCGGGTAGTTAAGCTGATACTAAATTCTTTTTCATATACCAGCATTTTCCCTTCTTTTTTGTACTTTTGCAGCTTTCAAAAAAACAAAGTTGTTATTTAAAGAAAAGACCCTGTATATGAAATCGGATATCGAAATAGCACGCAGCATTGAACTGAAGAAAATAAAGCAGGTTGCCGAAAGTGTCGGCATTCCCCGTGAAGAAGTAGAGAACTACGGCCGCTACATCGCCAAGATTCCCGAACACCTGATTGACGAGGAGAAGGTAAAGCAGAGCAACCTGATTCTGGTAACCGCCATTACGGCCACAAAGGCAGGCATTGGCAAAACCACCGTCTCTATCGGCCTGGCATTGGGACTGAACAAGATAGGCAAGAAAGCCATCGTAGCCTTGCGCGAACCCTCGCTGGGCCCGTGCTTCGGCATGAAGGGCGGAGCGGCAGGCGGCGGCTACGCGCAGGTACTTCCTATGGAGAAGATAAACTTACATTTCACAGGAGATTTCCATGCCATCACCTCCGCTCACAATATGATTTCCGCTTTGCTGGATAACTATATCTACCAGCATCAGGCGGACGGATTCGGTCTGAAAGAAATCATCTGGCGACGTGTGCTCGATGTGAACGACCGCTCCCTGCGCAGCATTGTCACCGGACTTGGACCACGTACCAACGGGGTTACCCTGGAGTCCGGTTTCGACATTACGCCTGCATCGGAGATTATGGCAATTCTCTGTCTGGCAAAGGATACGGAAGACCTCCGCAGACGCATTGAGAATATCATACTCGGTTTCGACTATGAGGGCAAGCCGTTTACAGTGAAAGATTTAGGAGTGGCGGGCGCCGTCACCGTACTGCTGAAAGATGCCATCCATCCCAACCTGGTACAGACCACCGAAGGAACAGCCGCTTTTGTGCATGGCGGTCCGTTCGCAAATATAGCGCATGGCTGCAACTCCATTCTCGCTACCAAAATGGCTATGACCTTCGGCGATTACGTAGTGACGGAAGCCGGCTTCGGTGCGGACTTGGGAGCGGAGAAGTTCTATAATATCAAATGCCGCAAAAGCGGTCTGCAACCCAAGCTGACCGTTATCGTCGCCACTGCACAGGGATTGAAGATGCACGGTGGTGTCAGTCTCGACCGCATTAAGGAGCCGAACATGGAAGGATTGAAGGAAGGCTTTGGCAATCTTGACAAACACATCCGTAACCTGCGCTATTTCGGGCAGACCGTTGTGGTTGCCTTCAACCGTTTTGCCAGCGATACGGACGAAGAGGTAGAAGCTATCCGCCGTCATTGCGAAGAGGATTTGAAAGTGGGCTTTGCCATTAACAATGCCTTTGCCGAGGGTGGGGAAGGTGCGGTGGACTTGGCTAACCTCGTTGTGGAAACAATCGAAAAGAAACCATCCGCCCCGCTGCAATACACTTACGGGGAAAACGATACCGTACAGCAGAAGATAGAGAAAGTGGCCTGCAACCTTTATGGCGCAAGCGTAGTGACCTACAGCAGCGCTTCACGCAAGATGATGAAGCTTGTCGAGGAAATGGGTATTGCACATTATCCCGTCTGCATAGCCAAGACGCAATACTCTTTCTCTGCCGACCCCAAAATATACGGCGCTGTCAATAACTTCGAGTTCCACATCAAGGACATCGTTATCAACAACGGTGCGGAAATGCTCGTTGCCATTGCCGGTGAGATACTCCGCATGCCGGGGCTGCCCAAAGTGCCGCAAGCGGAGCACATCGACATAGTGGACGGCAATATAGAGGGGCTTTCCTGAACCTTCTTAAATTGAGAATTGAAAATTGAGAATAAAAAAATAAGCTGCGCAAGGTTCGTTTGAACTGCGCAGCTTATCTTTTTTACTTTTTATTGTAGAAACTATTATTTCCCGATTTCATAATCAGTAGGCGAACAGCGGATATTCCTTCATCTTGGCATTTACGCGTGCGCGGACGTCGGCAATGACCTGTTCGTTTTCTACGTTGGAGAGAACGGTCTCAATCATTTCGGCGATTTCCAGCATCAGGTCTTCTTTGGCGCCGCGGGTTGTAATGGCGGGAGTACCCAGACGGATACCGGAGGTCTGGAATGCGGAACGGGTATCGAACGGAACCATGTTCTTGTTCACGGTGATGTCGGCAGATACCAGTGCCTTTTCGGCTACCTTACCTGTCAGGTCGGGATATTTGCTGCGCAGGTCTACCAGCATGGAGTGGTTGTCCGTACCGCCGGAAACGATGGTAAAGCCACGGTCTATCAGGGCTTGTGCCAGCGTAGCGGCATTCTTCTTCACCTGTTTGGCATATTCTTTCCATTCCGGTTGCAGAATTTCGCCGAAGGCAACGGCTTTCGCAGCGATGACATGTTCCAGCGGACCGCCCTGAATGCCGGGGAATACGGCAGAGTCGAGCAATTGGGACATCATCTTGATTTCGCCCTTCGGTGTTTTCTTGCCCCAGGGGTTAGGGAAGTCCTTGCCCATCATGATGACACCGCCACGAGGACCGCGGAGTGTCTTATGGGTGGTAGAGGTCACGATATGGGCATACTTCACGGGGTTGTCCAGTTCGCCGGCGGCAATCAGTCCGGCAGGGTGTGCCATGTCTACCATCAGGATAGCACCTATCTTGTCGGCTATTTCGCGCATGCGTTTGTAGTCCCATTCGCGTGAATAGGCAGAACCGCCGCCGATAATCATTTTCGGTTTCTCACGCAGGGCCACTTCTTCCATCTGGTCATAGTCCACACGTCCTGTTTCCTTATTGAGGTTGTACTCGCAGGGAGTGTAGATAATGCCGGAAGTATTCACTGACGAACCGTGAGAAAGGTGACCGCCGTGTGCAAGGTTGAGGCCCATGAATTTGTCGCCCGGGTTCAGCACTGCGAGGAATACGGCAGCGTTGGCCTGTGCACCTGAGTGCGGCTGTACGTTTGCCCATTCTGCGCCGAAAATCTGTTTCAGGCGGTCGATGGCAATCTGTTCGCTTTGGTCTACAACTTCGCAACCACCGTAATAACGTTTGCCGGGATAGCCTTCTGCATACTTGTTGGTGAGGCAGGAACCCATTGCCTGCATAACTTGGTCACTTACGAAGTTCTCTGATGCAATCAGTTCAATACCTTTGAGCTGACGTTGATGTTCTTTTTCGATGATGTCGAAAATTAAATCGTCTCTTTTCATTCTTGCTTATTAGATAAGTTTGATAATTCTGTATTCTCTTATTAAGCGTACAAATTTAAAGGAAATAAATGAATAAACTGTAAGAAAAGTAAGAAATTTCCTGTCAAAAGAACACTCCAAGCGAAAAACTCAGAACATTCTCCCGCCTGTGAAAACGTATCTGGTTGGCAAGAGGCACTTCCTCGCCGGCATTTTCGTCATAGACCGGCTTGTAGCTGATGCGCTTTGAAATGTTGTGCAGTCCGATGTCGTAGCGGAAATCGAAGAAGATACGGGAAATCGTTACGGCAACGCCGGCGGTGAGACTGACGTTCAGCGGATAGAGTTCCTCCTCGATGTCCCGCTGGTCGAAATTCTCGAAAGTGACCTTGCTCTGCCTGTCCCAGATGTAGCGTATTTTCGGTCCGCCGAATACGGCAAGGCTGTAAGGCCCTTCCTTAATGATGTTGTATCCGTAGATTACGGGAATCTCGAAGCTGTGGATAGACGAGGTGATAGAGGCCATTTCGGGTATGCTGCTTTCGGGTGCGTCTTCGGGCAGCGGCTTCTCGAAGGTGATGTTGCAGCGGTTTATCGTGTACGACAGTTCCGGTTGCAGGAAGTGGCGATTGAAGTTTATCCGCATGAAGAACGAGCCGAAATAACCTATCTTATAGTTATTCTGCACCTCGTCGATGACCGTACCGTTCAGCACTAAATCCGATACGAGGAAGAGCGAAGAGGTAAATCCCCCCTTGATACCGAAGTTCACCCGCCGGTCGTGGCGGTGGGTGTGCTGGGGGTGTTCCGGTTTATCCGTTCCGGGCACAACCGGCAGTTGTCCCCACATGGCTGTGGAGAAGGCCAGCAAACAAACCCCGAAAAGTAACCATCTTCTTCCCATAATCAATTTTTATTTATTACTTTTTCTTCTCTACCGACCAGCCGAATTTCCCGATTTTCTCTCCCAGTCCGTAATAGCCGCCATGCACGTAGACCAGCAGGTTGGATTCTGCCAGCTCCAGTTTTCCGGTTTCCGTATTCAGGTGGGAGGTGTCGGCGCGTACATTCACCACATCGGCAATGAACATGTCGTGCGAGCCGAGGGCGACGATTTCCTTTACCCTGCACTCGATGCACAAGGGAGACTCCTCGATGAGCGGGGCGCTGACAACGGTACTTTTGCCGGGTGTCAGCTTCATCTCCTCGAATTTATTGTAGTTCTTGCCCGAACGTACGCCGCACCAGTCGGTGGCGCGCGCCATGTCCTTGGTTGTCAGGTTGATGACAAACTCCATGTTGCGCTTGATGATGTCGTAGGAGTGACGTTCCGGCCGCACGGAAATGTAGCACATGGGCGGGTTTGTACAAATGGTTCCCGTCCATGCAACGGTCAGTATGTTATATTCTTCCGGGGTGCTTCCGCAGCTCACCAGTACGGCGGGCAGCGGATAAATCATGGTTCCCGGTTTCCAGTCTTCTTTCATCAGATTATCTCTATGTCCTCTCTTGTCTGTTCTTTCTCGCAATAGTGGCATTTGATTACGCAGTTCTCCTTGTCCACCACATGAAACAGGGTAGGCATCGGTTCGTTGTTGGTGATGCACTTGGGATTGGCGCATTTTACGATGCCGCGCAATTCGTCGGGCAGTTTCACTTCACGTTTCTCCACCACTTCGTAGTCGCGGATGATGTTCAGCTTTACGTTGGGGGCAACTACGGCAATGCGGTTTATCTCATCGTCGCAGAAGAACTTATCCGCTATTTTGATGATACCCTTTGTTCCCAGCTTCTTGCTTTTGAGGTTGAAACCAATAGTAATGTTGTTGTTCATCTGCTCCAGTCCCAGCAATGATACTACTGTAAACAGCTTCTCAGAGGGTATATGGTCGATGACAGTGCCGTTTTCCAATGCGGCCACCTGCAATTCTTGTTTTTTCATGTCTCCTAAATAAAACCAGTAATATACTTCCTTATACTTTACTTAACGTCGTCCAGCGTAATGCCAAGCACATCGCACAGAATGGCTTCGCGTGCATAAAGTCCGTTTTGCGCCTGCTGGAAATAGTATGCCTTCGGGTTGTCGTCCACATCGAGGGCTATCTCGTTGACACGGGGCAGCGGATGCAGGATGCGCAGGTTGGGGCGGGTATGTTCCAGCATTTTGTTGCGCAGGATATAGATATTCTTCACACGTTCGTACTCCATGAGGTCGGTGAAGCGTTCGCGTTGCACACGGGTCATGTAAAGGATGTCCGCATCGGCTATTATCTCTTCCGTAAAGTCGGTGTGCTCCACAAATCTGATGTCATGTTCGCGGCAGTAAATCTTGTACTCTTCCGGCATTTTCAGCTCTTCGGGAGCGATGAAATGAAAGGTGGGGTTGAAGTGCCGCATGGCCATCAGCAGGGAGTGTACGGTACGGCCGTATTTCAAATCGCCTACCAGGTAGATGTTCAGGTTCTCCAGCGTACCTTGCGTCTTGTAGATGGAGTAGAGGTCGAGCATCGTTTGCGAGGGATGCTGGTTGGCTCCGTCTCCGGCATTGACGATGGGCACTGTGGTTACTTCGCTGGCATAGCGTGCGGCTCCTTCCAGGTAGTGGCGCATTACGATGATGTCGGCATAGTTGCTTACCATCTTGATGGTATCTTTCAGTGTCTCGCCTTTGGACGAGCTGGTAGCTTTGGGGTCGCTAAAGCCGATGACACGTGCGCCGAGCCGGTTGGCGGCGGTTTCAAAGCTTAAGCGGGTGCGGGTGGACGGCTCGAAAAATAGGGTGGCGACAACTTTACCGTCGAGCAGATGCCTGTTGGGTTTTGCCTCGAACTCTTTCGCCATATTGAGCATATAGAGGATTTTCTCTTTGCTGTGTTCGGCGATAGTGACTAAACTTCTGTTTTCCATATCGTTGATATTCGTTTTACTTTTCGAGAGTGTAAAGTTGCAAAAAAAATATGGGTTATGAAAATCTCCGGGAACTTTTATTCTTTTTCCATTACTTTCGCCGTTGGCAAGCCTGTACGGATTTTGCGCTGTACGGACTTGGCGGTTTGTGTTTAATTCTCGTTAAAATGAAAAGTCATGTTTAAAATCTGTATTGTATTCAAGATAAGTATCCGGCGCGACGGCGGCTCTCCGTGCCGGAAAAGGAAAAAGGAAGAGTCTCCCGCCGTTTCCGGCAGTTTCTCCGGGTTTGTCCGCGAGGAGATTGCGCGCACCCGTCTCATGCACCGCCACAGTACGGCGGGCAATTATGCCACTGCGCTCCGTTCGCTCCTTGCGTTTCATGGCAAAAAGGACATCTCCTTTGCCGAGGTGGACAGCAGGCTGATAGACGCTTACGGGGAATGGCTCCGGAGAAGGGGAATATGCAAGGACACCTTGTCTTGCTACATGCGCTCTTTGCGTGCTGTCTACAACAAGGCGGTGGAGCAGGGGCTTACGGAGCAGAAAGAACCTTTCGGCAATGTGTTTACGGGCATTTCCCGCACCCGGAAACGTTCGATAGAGAAGGCGGACATCAACAAGCTGCGTGCCGTGCAGGTGAAGCCCGGTTCGTTTATGCAACTGGTGCGCGATGTGTTCCTGTTCTGCTTCTATGCCTGCGGCATGCCTTTTGTGGATGTGGCTTTCCTGAAGAAATCGCAGATAAAGGGCGGCATCCTTGTGTATCACCGGCGTAAGACCGACCAGGTGGTGCAAATCAAGCTGGAGCCGTGCATGCAGGAGATAATCAACCGTTACCGGTCGGACGGCAGCGACTATGTGTTCCCTTTTCTTACTTCGCAGGACGAAGATACGGCGTACAGGGAGTACAAACGCAAGTTCTCCTATTATAACAAGACGCTGAAAACTCTGGGAAAGCTGGCGGGGGTAGACAAGCCGCTCTCTTCGTACGTGGCGCGCCACACCTGGGCTACGCTGGCTTTCATGTCCTCGGTGGACATGGCTGTCATAGCGCAGGCGCTCGGACATACCGATGTAAAGACTACCCGGATTTATGTGGAGGATATCGGGAACGGAAAGCAGAATTCTGCCAATAAGAAGCTTTTGGATGAGGTGTTGAGGAAGTGTTCCTCTGTACAAGAGGTACAACAATTTTCAATATATTGAGTATCAACAGTTGCCGCATGTATCCCTCTTGGAAAAGGCTTGGAACAGATATTTCAGCCTTGAAAAAAAGGCAGTTCTTTTTTGCTTATTTTATTTAATCTGCATATCTTCGCAGCCGTTATAGTGCTCTATTCCGATTTCTGTGAGTTCTCACTCTTGTACAGAGGTGACCTCTTGTACAGAGGTGGTATAAAAAGGCTATATCCTTATTGATAACCGCATTTTCCTGCCGTATATCCACGAGGCGGGGAGAAGGGGTTGTCTATCTTTTTTTAGCCTAAGTCCGATACATATTTTCTTGCATGGTTCTGCCCGTAGCGGGAGCTTTCCCGGTTGCGGACGGCAGTGGCTGTGCCCCGATTTTTCCTTGATTTTCTTCTTTATTTCATGTATTGTTTACGGTTTTATTTTTCTATTCATGTCATCATAGCGTATTCGCCGGACTTGTAAGGTTCGCGTGTTCCGCGGCCTGATAACGTTGCATATCCTTTCCGTTGCAATACAGTTTTTTCGTATCGGACTTACATTTTTCCATCATGTGGATTTTAACAGATAATCAAGCCCGATATGGACGATTTTGATGATCAAATCAAGCAAACAACAAAAAATCCCTGGTATGCTGTCCGCACATTCAACTGCCAGGAGTTAAAAATCAGTGATTTTTTAAAAGAGAGAAAGAAAGTGCATTTTGTTCCGATGACCTATGTTGAAAAGGAGAAAGAAGGGAAAACAAGAAAAATGCTTGTCCCGGTAGTTCACAATCTGGTCTTTTTACAGAAAAACGAGAGCCGCAAGGCAACGCTTGCGATGCTTAAGGAGTGCGATGTTCCTTTCAGCGTGCTTTGCGACAAAGAAACGAAGCATCCCTGTGAGATACCCGACAAGCAGATGACCGAGTTCCGCATATTATGCGACCCCGATTTTAAAGACACCTTATATATAACGCACGAAGAGGCCGAAGCGAAACCCGGCAAGAACGTCCGTATCATTCACGGGCCCTTTGCCGGGATAACGGGTAAGCTGCATCGTGCCCGCGGCGGCTACTATTTCATAAAGACGCTTGCCGGTGTAGGAGTGATGATGCGCATTTCCCGCTGGTATTGCGAAGTGACGGAATAGCCGCCTGTCATTCGGACCGTATAAGCCGGTTGCATGTATTTTAATCTAAAAAACAGACAATAATGAAAGAAAAACTCCTTTCCCGCATTGCGGAAAGAAAAATCACGGTAGGCGTCGTGGGCTTGGGCTATGTGGGCCTGCCCCTTGCCGTAGAGAAAGCCAAGGCAGGTTTCAGGACTATCGGCTTCGACGTGCAGGAAGAAAAAGTGAACCTGGTGAATGCCGGACACAACTATATCGGCGATGTGGTCGATGCGGAGCTGGCGCAGCTGGTACGGAACGGTACGCTCAGCGCCACTTCCGATTTTTCCTTTATAAAGGATGTGGATTTTGTAGCCATCTGTGTGCCTACGCCTTTGGATGTGCACCAGGAACCGGACATCAGCTATGTGGAGAGTTCGGCAAAATCGATAGCCGGGCATCTGACCGCAGGCACCATCGTGGTGCTGGAGTCCACAACCTATCCCGGCACTACCGAAGAGCTTATAAAGCCGATTCTTGAGAGCGGGTCGGGCCTGAAGTGCGGCAAGGATTTCTATCTGGGCTTTTCGCCCGAACGGGTAGATCCCGGCAACGCGGTTTACAAAACCAAGAACACGCCGAAAGTGGTGGGAGCCGTAGGCAAAGACGCCCAGGATGTGATTGCCGCCATGTACGGAGCTGTGCTGGGCGATAAGGTGCACGTTGTTTCTTCGCCTGCCGTGGCGGAGATGACCAAGATTTTGGAGAACACCTACCGTAATATCAACATTGGGCTGATTAACGAGCTGGCCATCCTGTGCAACCGCATGGACATCGACCTTTGGGAAGTGATAGAGGCAGCCAAGACCAAGCCTTTCGGCTTCACCGCATTCTATCCTGGACCGGGGCTGGGCGGGCATTGCATTCCCCTGGATCCCTATTATCTCACCTGGAAGGCGCGCGAGTACGGCTTCCATACATCGATGATCGAGGCTTCCATGATGATAAACGACCACATGCCCGAATACACCGTGGAGCGTTGCGGCAAGATACTCAACCGCCACCGCAAGGCATTGAACGGCTCCAGAGTGCTGGTGCTCGGCGTGGCATACAAGCAGGATATAGACGATTACCGCGAGAGTCCCGCCCTGCGTGTCATCGAGGAGCTGGAGAAAACAGGGGCGTCGGTCACCTTCTACGACCCTTACATCTCCGAGTACCGGTATCACGGCAAATCGCATAAAGGCGAAGCCGCCCTCTCCGCCGGACTGCTGCGGAATACCGACCTTGTGGTTGTGACCACCGCACACACCAATGTCGATTACGATTTTGTACAGCGATACGCGCATGCCGTTTTCGACACGAAGAACGTGATGAAGGCGGTTGCTGTGAGAACCAACATCGAAGTGCTTTAGAGCCAGTTTAAATATTCTTCTTATTATATGGACCTTAATTCCGCAACACTTTGATTTAACTTTATTTATAAGTTCCTGAGCAACAA
>ERZ1027219.508-NODE-508-length-11990-cov-34.189694_pt1 | contig 11990 bp, 12 predicted proteins | sample MGYA00519480_ERZ1027219 | MGnify/ENA primary metagenome ERZ1027219 (study PRJEB26926, sample SAMN06164539) | human gut metagenome | biome: ENVO:00009003; feature: ENVO:2100002; material: ENVO:00002003 | host: Homo sapiens | place: USA | collected 2012 ...
CTGCGCTCATCGGCTGTAAGTGTGCTTGCACTGTCGTTTTCGTTCACTTGCATAATAAGTCGCGTGGATAAATATATGTTTTTATTAATAGAATATGGTACTGGCGAGTCATTGCATCTGCATGTGGTCCATCAGCTCGTTGAGGAAGAACCGTTCGCCCACGCAGATGAAACCGCTTTTTTCATATAGCCGTCGGGCATTGGCGTTGTGCTTGTCAACTAACAGGCCCAGCGGTTTGCCTGTAATTTGAGCCTGTCTTGAGGCTTCCGCTATCAGTGCCGATGCAATGCCTTTACCGCGATATTCGGGAAGTACGGCCAAGGAGTCAAGGTAGATTTCCGAAGCATCGGTCTCGTCGGGTACCATGGACTCGTCGATAGTGTGGCCCATGGAACGCTTGTATTCTTCAATGAATGCCTTGCGTAGAGATGCAAGCCGGGCACCGTCGTATCTGACGAGGACACCTGCCACTTGGCCGTCAGAGGTCACCGCCACAAGAGTGTTGCGGTAAGAATATTGCGAATCCTCCAGGCGTGCCAGTGCTTCGAACATATTGTTTACATCCTCTATGCCATGCTTGTCATCGCAAAGAAGCTCGACACACAGTTCTGGTGTTATAGCTGCTATTATCGCATCGGCGATGGCTGTAGCATGGTGTATGGATGCCGGTTGTATAGTGTATTCAGTCATAATCGTAATATGAGATGATGTATTAAATTACAAATATACCCAAAAATCTTTAACTTTGCAGCTGCAATGGAGGATATAATCAGCTTTTACCCCCTTACAGCCGATATTGAGGCTTTTGTGGTCACTCGCGGAGTCGCCACAGATGGCGATACATATTCATCGGTCAACATGTGCCATTATGTGGGTGATGACCCGGGCCATGTCAGGGATTCCCGGGCTGAGGTATGCCGTCGGCTTGGCATACCGGTTGCCAACCTCGTTGTCCCGCGTCAGATTCATTCGGCTGATGTAGCTGTGCTGATCGGAGGCCCTTCATCTCTTGTTGATGTCGATGCCGTGGTCACAGGACTGTCTGATGTGGCCATAGGTGTATCCACTGCTGACTGTGTCCCGGTGGTGATTGCTGATAGCAACTCAGGCATGATTGCTGCCGCACATGCCGGGTGGCGTGGAGCCTTGGCCGGTATAATTAACAATACGGTAGCCTCCATGCTTGAGCGTGGGGCCGTTGCCTCTGATATGAAGGCTCTTATAGGTCCTTGTATTTGCCGTGACTGCTTTGAGGTCGGTGATGAGGTTGCAGCCTTGTTCCCTGACAAATTTGTTGACAAGGCAAGTGGTGCCAGACCTCATGTAGATTTGTCAGGCTATGTCCGTGATTTATTGATAAAGGGTGGTATTCCGGCATCCTCCATCCAAGGTCCTGTAGGCTGTACACGTTGCAATCCTCAGACATATTTCTCGGCTCGTCGTCTTGGTGTCGCCTCGGGCCGTATATTCACAGGCATTATCCGTCGCAATAACACACAACTTGTATTCAATGGTGCAAAATAATGATACTCAATCATTTAAGGGGATAAACAACCGTCCCAAAAGCTAAAGCTGCGAGACAGCCAGATGGAGCTGCTGCGCATTGTGGCCATGTCAATGATACTTATCCATCATTTTGTGGTGCACGGTTCGCCATACTCTGTTAGATTTATGGAAGAAGGGCTTGGTTGGCAAAATGCGTTTGTGTTTTATGGAGTTAATCTGTTTGTCCTGATTTCGGGGTTCTACGGCATTAAGGTACGTTGGCGTTCGTTTCTGTCGCTTCTTATAACGCTGTTTCTGTTCGCAATGGTTGATTTCCTGCTGAAGTGTGGGTTCGGATGGTATCAGCACGGTTTTGATGCCTCTGATCTGACAGGAATGGTACGGGTGCTTATACATCCGTTTAAGAAGTATTGGTTTATAAGTTGCTATCTGGTGCTGTATATATTTGCTCCTGTAATCAATCTCGGGTTGAAGCATGCCACAAAGGCGCAACTACGCACCATAGTGGTTATAGCCATGGGTTATTGCATCTATGGCGGCTTCAGTTGGCTGCTATTTGCTTCAGGATGGAAGATTTGGCGAGGATGCGCTGTATGCTTTCCAGAGCCTGTTCTACCAATCGCATCCGTTGGCTCAGTCGTTGCTGATGTATACGATATGTTTCATAGGGCTCTGGGTTGCATCCTGGGGATTGACTTGGTTTAAGAATCTGTGGGCTCCGAAACTGATTGATGTGATATGCCGGGCATAGCCGGAGCGGTGGAAACAGGCAGTCTGGTAGGACCTAAATTGCAGCAAAATATCAATAATCGTCAAAATGTGTTGGAAAACATCTGTTTTTTGATGCATTTGACGATTTTTTTTACTATTTTGCGCTCAGTTCATCTACATGAGCCAGTAACCATACATTTCTTACCAATATTTAATACCTTAACACCATGAAGGTCTATCCCACTAACGAAATCAAAAACATCGCCCTGCTTGGAGGCAAGGGCTCTGGAAAAACCACACTCACAGAGTCGATGCTCTATGAGTGTGGAGTGATAAAACGCCGCGGCACCATCGATGCCAAAAACACCGTGAGTGACTATTTCCCTGTTGAGAAGGAATATGGTTACTCCGTTTTTTCTACTGTGTTCTATGCCGAGTTTCTCAACAAGAAGCTCAATGTGATTGACTGTCCCGGAGGCGACGACTTTGTAGGCAACGCCATCACAGCCCTCAATGTCACCGATACCGGTGTAATCCTCGTAAATGCCCAGTATGGAGTGGAAGTGGGTACGCAGAATATATTCCGCACCACGGCTGCGCTTAAGAAGCCCGTCATCTTCGCCATCAACCAGCTTGACGGCGAGAAGGCCGATTACGAGAACGTCATCGAGCAGATGCGTGAAATCTTCGGCAAGAAGGTGATAGCCATACAGTATCCTCTGCAGAGCGGCGCCGGATTCAACTCGTTTATCGACGTGCTGTTGATGAAGAAGTATTCATGGGGTCCCGATGGCGGAGTGCCTGTGATAGAAGATATACCGGAAGACCAGCTTGAACATGCCCGCGGGCTCCATCAGCAGTTAGTGGAAGCCGCTGCCGAAAATGACGAGACCCTCATGGAGAAATTTTTCGAGCAGGGACATCTTACTGAGGATGAGATGCGTGAAGGCATACGCAAGGGCTTGATAGACAGGTCGATATTCCCGGTGTTCTGTGTCAGCGCACTCAAGGATATGGGTGTGCGCCGCATGATGGAATTCCTTGGCAATGTGGTACCTTTCGTAGAGGATATGCCGGCTCCTGTCAATACCGAAGGCGAGGAGGTGCGTCCCGATAGCAACGGGCCACTGAGCCTCTATGTATTCAAGACCACCGTAGAGCCGCATATCGGTGAAGTCAGCTATTTCAAGGTGATGTCGGGCACGCTCAAGGCCGGTGATGACCTTGACAACATGGACCGTGGCTCCAAGGAGCGTCTGGCTCAGATTTACTGTGTCTGCGGACAGATCAAGACTCCGGTCGATAAGCTCTGTGCCGGTGACATAGGTGCGACAGTCAAGCTCAAGGATGTCCGCACAGGCAACACCCTCAATGCCAAGGGCTGCGAATACCGCTTTGACTTCATCAAGTATCCCGAGCCTAAGTATTCGCGTGCCGTGCGTCCTGTGACCGAGAGCGATGCCGAGAAACTTGCCGGCATACTCCAGCGCATGCACGAAGAGGACCCCACATGGATCATCGAGCAGTCAAAAGAACTTAAGCAGACCATACTCAAAGGCCAGGGCGAGTTCCATCTCCGCACACTCAAATGGCGTGTCGAAAACAACGACAAACTTCCCATCGTGTTTGAGGAGCCTAAGATACCTTATCGTGAGACCATCACCAAGGCGGCTCGTGCTGACTACCGCCACAAGAAGCAGAGCGGCGGTGCCGGTCAGTTTGGTGAAGTGCATCTGATAGTAGAGCCCTACACCGAGGGCATGCCGGCTCCTGACACCTACCGATTCGGCAACCAGGAGTTCAAGATGAATGTCCGTGATACCCAGGAGATACCTCTCGATTGGGGTGGAAAACTCGTGGTGTGCAACTGTATCGTCGGCGGTGCCATTGATGCCCGTTTCATCCCTGCCATAGTCAAGGGACTCATGGACCGCATGGAGCAGGGGCCTCTGACCGGCAGCTATGCCCGTGACGTGCGCGTATGTATCTACGACGGCAAGATGCACCCGGTTGATTCCAATGAAATCTCGTTCCGTCTGGCCGGACGCAATGCGTTCAGCGAAGCGTTCCGCAATTCGGGTCCCAAGATTCTCGAACCTGTCTATGACGTGGATGTCATGGTGCCGGCCGATGTCATGGGCGATGTCATGAGCGACCTGCAGGGACGCCGTGCCATCATCATGGGTATGTCGAGCGAAAACGGTTTTGAGAAAATCAGTGCCAAGGTGCCTCTCAAGGAGATGTCGAGCTACTCTACCGCCCTTAGCTCTATCACAGGCGGCCGCTCGTCTTTCACCATGAAATTTGCCAGCTACGAGCTTGTTCCCTCCGATGTGCAAGAGAAGCTCCTCAAGGCATATGCCGAAAAGCATCAGGCTGACGAATAATCAGCCTAATCCCATCGGCATGTGACCGCACTGAGGCTGTCACATGTCGATTAACTTCCATTCCCAGCTTGCAGGTGACGCATGACCCATATGAGGGTGTGCGTCACCTTTTTTGCTGACGATGATGAACGTTGCCGCCGTCGTGGCGGTTATAAATGTATGATACGATATGAAGCAGGATTATCGGCGACGTTCGTCCCACAGATGCCGCAGAGCCATCAGCGGATGGTGCCAAAGCATCCGCGGTCCGCTCCATCGCATCACTTTGCGCATCTGCTCCCTCATCGTAGGGTTATAGCAGTGAATGGTGCACCTTCGGCACGATGGCTTGCTGGATGCCAGCGGACATCGTTCGAGCCGGGCGTGGGCATATTGCTCAAGAGTCCGGCAGTCACACCGGGGAGCGGCGGCTCCGCTCGCGTGGTGATGCTTGCGGCAATAGAGCTTTATCATTGCGCTTACGGTGCGTTTTTCGCGCGATATCCGTCCTGTCAGCCGTGCTGAATTTTTCATAATGCAAAATTAATAAATTTTCACACACCATTTATTTGGAAAATCACAACCTTTAAGGTAAATTCGCTTTTGAACACTTCTGCTTATGAATCGTCTGATCCAGGAATTTCTTAATCACCTGCGGCATGAGCTCCGCTACTCGCCCCTGACGGTAGAGGCCTATGAGGCGCATCTGGCCCAGTGGCTGGAGTTCCGCAGGGCTGAGTCGGGACTCTCGGCTGAGGATGCTGCGGCTGATGACTTCTCGGAAGTGTCGGTGCATCAGTTGCGCCAATGGGTGCTCGCTCTGGGCCGGCGCAACCTCAAACCTACCTCCATACGGCTTAAAGTGCAGGCCCTCCGTGCGTTTTTCGGTTATCTGGTCGAGAAACACGGGCGTCAGTCTAATCCTGCGGCCGAACTGATTTTGCCCAAACTATCCAAGCCTCTGCCGGTGCATATCCGCGAGTTGGAGATGAAGCATGTGCTTGATGATGAGGTTGCTGCAGACGATTTCATCGCCGTGCGTGACCATCTGATATTGCTGATGCTCTACACCACCGGCATGCGGTGCAGCGAACTTGTCGATCTGGAGGACGCCTATGTTGACACCGTGCGCGGAGAGATGAAAGTCCACGGCAAACGTAACAAAGACCGTATCATACCTTTCGGGGCTGAATTGTCGGAGGTCATAGACCGTTACAGGGCATTGCGACAGGAGACGACCGGCCTCTCTGCCACTGATACCCTGTTTGTCCGCGCCGACGGCCAGCCATTATACCGCCAGCTCGTGTGGTCGGTGGTCAACAGAGGGCTTGACGGCAAAGTCCATGCCTCCCGTCTCTCTCCCCACGTGATGCGCCATTCATGCGCCACAGACCTCCTCAACCACGGTGCTGACCTTACGGCGGTCAGGCAGTTGCTCGGCCATGAGTCTCTCGCCACTACACAGATATATACCCACCTCTCTCACAGAGATCTACAACATATTTATCAACAAGCGCATCCGCGCGCCTTTACCAAGAAAGGAGAACTAAACCATGGAAGTTAACATTAAAGCAATCCATTTTGAGACATCGGCAGCTCTCGAAGAGTTCATCAACAAGAAATCCGACAAGCTCCTGCGCCGCTATCCGTCAATCTCCATCTTTGACTACACGCTCAAAGTGGTAAAACCGGAGACATCGATGAACAAGGAAGCCACCATCAAGGTCACTGTGCCCCAGTATGAGGATTTCGTAGCCACAAAGATTGCCGATACTTTCGAGGAGGCCATAGACCTCGGTCTTGATGCCATAGAGCGTCAGCTCGAGCGCAAACTCAAAGCCAAATAACCATCTTTCCCCCCCCCGATACACTGCATCCGCAAGACGGCCATCCGCTGTTTTGCGGATGCTTTCATTATAGTAGAGACATGCCATGGCACAATGTCACTGACTTAAGGAATGTATGTGTTTTCCTGATTTTGGTTGACTGTCAGGACTCATTGCAGTAGGAACATGCCATGGCATGTCTCTACTACAAAGGAGCGCCAGTAAAGCATTTACGGCTGCTTAAATCAGTGGCACTGCACCATGTTGCAGTCCTACTGTTTGGATATTATATCCCATCCTCACGGCAATGAATGATGGGATATAATGTTTAATATTGCTTTCCGATACATTTTTGCTGAAAAATGCATCAAAAAGATTAAAAAATATGAAATTATCGCTATATTTGCGATTGTCACTCTCTGATAAGATGTCAAAATTGCTAAAAAACTAGATTACCTTGCATACCTTTACCTCATTATTGATTCTTGCCATGGCGTTTTGCGCATGCAGCTGCCACAGCAACAAGCAGACTCAGCAGCCACAGCTTACCGAAATCAAGCAGCCGGTTGACGGCATCACCGAAATGCCGTCTCCCATCAATCCCGACAATACTATAGATGTGCCGGCTTATTCGGTCATTTTCAAGGCTGACAGTGCCTACATCCTTAATGTCCCTGTATCAGTGACACCTTCGGGTGGGGCAATGGTGTTTATCCCGGCTCCATCGTCGGTCAAGGCATCGCCAGTGCGTCTCGCCGATGGTTACTGGCTGTCATCGTTGCCGTTGACACGTCAGAGCGTGTTTACCGACTATAAATATAGCGGATACTCACGGTTGGGCGAGACACCTTCGGCGTCAGAGGTGAAAAAGCATATAATATCAGGGGCGCGTCCATCGGCCATAGTGCAGGTGCCGGTAGAGATGGCCGACACGGCAGCCATCAACCGCCTTATCCGCGAAGGATTGCCCGGATGCAAAATCATCAAGTAACATCATATTTATCTAATACACTATAACTTATCGTTTATGAAACATTTCTTACTTTTAGCTTCGGTGCTTATCGCCATGCCGGCGTGGGCACGTACGCTTACACCTGCGGAGGCGTTGCAGCGTGCTCAGGGTGATGTCCCGGCCAAGGTGGCCGCAGCCCAGTCAAAGAGCCGCCTGGTCAAGACCGGCTATACTGCCAAAAAACAGCCTGCCTATTATATCTTCGATAATTCAGGTGACAACGGCTACATGATTCTTGCTGCTGACGACGTGGCGATGCCGGTGCTCGGATACTCTGCCACAGGCACTATCAATCCCGACGACATGCCCGAAAACCTCCGCGGATGGCTTGAAAACTATGCCGCAGAAATCGCATGGGCTTCCGAGCGCGAGGCTGCCGGCAACTACATCTCCAAAGACCTCACAAAGGAGACTGCCACAAGCCAACGCGCCTCGTGGGCGAAAATCGCTCCGCTTTGTGCTACCAAGTGGAATCAGAGCGACCCCTACGACCTTTATACTCCCGAAATCACATACTATGGTGAGAAAATGAAGGCTGCTACAGGTTGCGTCGCAACTGCTATGGCGCAGCTGATGAAATACCATGAATATCCGGCCAAAGGCAAGGGAAAAATCTCTTATACTTGGACAAAGTATGACGACTTTAAGAATACTGCAGAAGGAGCACCTTCTACCGATGTGAAAATGTCCATGGACTTCAGCACTGTCACTTTTGCATGGGACAAGATGCTCGATGTATATGCTGAAGGTGCCTATTCAGATGCTCAGGCCGATGCCGTGGCTACCCTGATGAAGGCTTGCGGCTACTCTGTGGAGATGAGCTATGGTCCTGAGTCAGGTGCTATGACCGGCGAGGTCGCTAATGCGCTTAAGACATATTTCGGTTATGACAGCAATACCCGTTTCTACTCACGTCTATACTATGACATAGATACATGGGAGGAAATGCTTTATAACAACCTTAAGAATGTCGGTCCGGTCCAATACTCCGGCCGTAACGACTACGGCGGTCACTCATTTATCATCGACGGCTATGCAGGTGACGGCTACTTCCATCTCAATTGGGGATGGGGCGGCGTCTCTGACGGCGACTTCCTCATCACTGCTCTTGACCCTGATGCTCAGGGTATAGGAGGCTCACTGGCCGGTTACAATCAGAACCAGGGTGCCATACTCGGAGCCAAACCGGCCGGTGGCAGCATACCCAAGATTCTGCCGTTCCAGCTTGCTATCACCCAGGCCATGACACCAGTGATGTCCGGCCAGCAGCTGACCATTAATAGTTTCTTCGGCAACAATGGAGGCGTAGGCAGCAGTGTGCTTCTCGCTGCGCAGTTCTGCGACTATACTTCTGATGAACTTGTAGCTACTGCCACATACGGCACACTCGCCAACTGGTCTGCAAGCATCAATTATGGTGTCAGAGTCATAACGGTTACAATCCCCTCAACTCTCCCTGCCGGTACATACAAGGTATATCCTGTAGCCTCTACCAACGGCGGTTCTACATACACACGTGCCATAGCCCCCATCGGCCAGCCCGACTATGTCCTTTTCCAGAAAAAGGCTGACGGCACCTTTGTGACAGCACCTGAGAAACCATTGTCATTGGATTTAGTGGATGAAGCTTTGAATACTCCTGTCTATTACGGCAAGGGCTTCCAGGCCGAAGTAAAGGCTGTAAACAATAATGACTCCGAGGTAATGCAGTCTGTGACACCGGCTTTCTTGATTGAAAAAGAAGGTAAATATAGTATAATAGCCCTCTGCCAGACTCAGGTTGTGGATTTGCGTGCCGGTGATTCGATGCCTCTGACTCTTGACCTGTCTGTGATTCAAAGTAGCTCGGCATATGTAGCCGGAGCCGAGTGCTATTTCGGATATATTGACCTTGATGCCGGATTGATTATCTCAAATCTGATTCCTGTTACTGTTCAGGCCGCTCCTACCACCACTGTTCTGAAAACATACAAAGAAGGCAACGAACTGACTATCCTCAATTCTGACAATGTGGTACTTGATGACTTCCGCATTGATTATAAGGTAGGATGTGTGTCGGGTTATTATGCTTATCCATTGTATCTGCTTATATTTAATGCTGATTTCAGCGGTTACAATATTGATGCTCTTGCTACCCCAATGTGTTACATTACTGCCGGCTCATGGGCTCAGGAGACCAATGTCAAATTATCTAAGCCTTCTGCAGCTTTAGAAGTAGGAAAGCAATATGGCGCAGCATTGTTCTCTCGTAATAATGCTGGAATTGATAAGCAGCTCACATATGGCAAGACATTCACTGTGGGTGCTATTAACTCCTCTATTGACGATATTCGTGCCGAAGGCTCTGACTCATCAGTCAAGGCTTCTCTGGTCAACGGTATCCTCTCGGTGACTGCCGGCTCTGACATCCGCTCTATTGATGTATATGACCTCAGCGGCGCACGTGTGGCTTCCTCGACTGCAGCTACCGCCGACCTTACAGGCGCATCTGACGGCGTTTATGTGGTCAAGGTCATCACCGCCGAGGGTGCGGCTTCGCTCAAACTCATGAAGTAAACGCTCCGCAAGTTTACGGACTTCATATTCAGGCCCTGCTACCGGCACAATCGGTGGCAGGGCTTGTCATTGTGGCATAGCCCATGCAGCCGGACTGTGAAAAAGCAGAGGGACCCTGCCGTCACGGCAGAGTCCCTCTTTCCACATTAGTCTCGGTATTTGTGCCGAGAGTTTCTATAACATCTACTACTGCTTGTAAGTTAGTCGGGAGGTTTTTACATCAACATGAATTTTTCGGTTGCTTGGTTGTCGCTGTCGCCGGCTTTGATTATATACTATTGGTGTCCGAGGAAACTAAAAAGCCAAATAGGGCTTGAAAGTTTTAGCGGACACCAATAAATAAAAATGTAATGGTAGATGAGTGGATGATGAGTGCCTATGATGATTATCGATTGATGGCGAAGTTATATATAAAATCTGTCACTGCAGAGCCCCTTATCTGCTGAATATGGCGATGCAGTTAGGCATAGAGGAAAAGGACAATCTGTTGTCGTCGGTCAGCAAGGAGACTGCTGACCTGATGGCTAAGGGTGAAATATCGCACAAGGCCGGTAACCTGATCGAGAGCTCTATCAAGACTCATATAGGCTCGCAAGGTGAGCGCGAGAACTTCGTGGAGACGTTCGCCAATCTCAATCCTGACTTCGCAGACCGGCTTAAGGCTGACTATCCCGGGCTGACGGATGCTGATGTGCGTCTTGCCTCATTCATCGCATTGGGCCTTGAAAACAAACACATAGCACGCATAATGTCCATCCGTCCCGAGTCGGTCAAGCAAGCCCGTTGGCGTCTGCGCCAGCGCATGGGGCTTACCGCCGACATTTCGCTTGATGCCGCCGTGTCGCGCTACGTCAACTGACCGGGATCGTTAATGCCTGAATGGCGTTGTTATGCAGTAGGGACATGCCTAAGTTAGTGACATTGTGCCATGGCATTTTCCTGCTGTAATGAGTGTATGGTATGTTCCCTCCGTGGGGCTACTTGTCCTGGTCGGGGGCCTGGTCTATCAGGTCGAGGAACTGGTCAAGCTTGGGGGTGATGATGATTTCGGTGCGGCGGTTACGCTGACGACCGAGATCTGAGGTGTTGTCGGCAATGGGGTTGAACTCGCCGCGTCCGCCTGCAGTCAGGCGTGAAGGATTGACGCCAAACTGATTCTGGAGCACCTGTACAACCGAGCTGGCACGCAGAGCCGAGAGATCCCAGTTGTTGCGGATGTTGGGGCGTGTGATAGGCAGATTGTCGGTGTTGCCCTCCACGAGTACATCATAGTCTTTGTAGTCTTTGATGATTTTGGCAATCTTTGACAGGGTCTCCATGGCGCGGTCACTGATTTCGTATGAGCCGGTTTTGAAGAGCATATTGTCGGCGAGGGAGATGTAGACCACACCTTTGAGCACCTTGACGTCCACGTCGCGAAGCTCGTCGTTGCTGAGCGAGCGTGTCAGTTTGTTTGTCAGGGCTATGTTGAGCGAGTCGGATTTTGTCTTAGCCGAAATCAGCTCTTTGATATACTTGTTGGAGGCATTGATTTCGTCAACAAGTTTGCCTATGTTGACGCTCCCTTGCTGGCTGTTGAGCAGACTCTGGTTGAGCGTAGCTTTCATGTCCTCAAGCTGGCGTTCGAGCGAGGCATTTTGCGAGCGGAGGTCCTTGATGAGGTACTCCATGCTCTTCGACTGGCTGTTGCACTCAAGCAGACCGTCGCGCGTGGCCTGGTATTCGGTCTGTAGGGCATTGTATTTCTTGTTGGTGACACAGCTTGTGGCAAGTGTCAGAGCAGCCACGGCTGCCGCAAACATGATTTTACGTGTCATTGTCGTTTCCTGTTTTTAATGAGACATATATAATATTAACCACCGCGGGATGATGAATGTTTTTAAACGATTATTTTGACTACTTTTGCAGTAACGCTACGAATAGGTAGGGTAGCGGAAATATTGATAGGCAACCGGCAATGGATATACTACGAAAGGAACTTGACGCTATATATGACTGTCAGGAGCTTGATAA
>ERZ1027219.532-NODE-532-length-11658-cov-5.519090_pt1 | contig 11658 bp, 7 predicted proteins | sample MGYA00519480_ERZ1027219 | MGnify/ENA primary metagenome ERZ1027219 (study PRJEB26926, sample SAMN06164539) | human gut metagenome | biome: ENVO:00009003; feature: ENVO:2100002; material: ENVO:00002003 | host: Homo sapiens | place: USA | collected 2012 ...
AATTAGTACTATGGTTAACTTAATAATCTTCTGATGTAATTTCTACTTCTATATCTAAATAGGGAGATGTAATTTCTACCAGATAGGGATAAGAATCAGAATTTGGAACGTAAACTGTTTTTCCTTCATAGATGGAGGAATTCAATTCAGAGACGACTATGTTTCCATCTTTATCAGTCACAGTGATATCTGCTTCCTCTAAGGGAAATTGAAAAGTAATAGCTAAGTTGTTGTCTGTTTCGTCAGCAGTTAGGCTAAAAAATAAGGGGCTGCGGGTGGTAGTTTTATAATTTGTACTAATAATTTTAGCATTTACTTTGTGTCGATGCTTTTTGTGGGGGATTGCATTTATGGGCATAATGAATAATACCGATAATAGAATAAATAATACTTTTGTTTTCATTTCTATATTTAATTAATGGTTTATGATTGCAAAGTTAGGGCAAAAAATTATCATGAATGCATTTTTGCAGTCATACTATAGAAATGTAATGTGTTGATAAGTAGGTGAATATCAAATTTAGTAGTCACACCTTACTTTCTTCTCTACTCATTCTCTCTTTCATTTTGTATTTTTTTTGATTGAGAGGGTGCGTATCGGTATAGCCAAAACAAATTGCAATGGCTAATGGGTTAAGTGAAGTTTTCTGTAGGCAAAGGAGCAATTGATCATCTTCCGTTAACTTGGGATATTCTTTGTGGAGGAAAGATATGTAACTTTGATATACTCCGAATACTGTCTTTTTCAGTTGTTCCTGCTCCGTAGTGGTTAAAGCTTTCATTTGTTTTTTATTCGAACTGGTTTGTTTGGATAGCGTAATCACTTTTTGGTAAATGCTGCTTTGGGCAAACAACCAATGGAGTAACTGTTGTTTCTCTTCTTTTAAGCGAGCTATGGCTTGTTCTCTTTCTTCTATTTGCTGTTCTTTGTTTTCATGTTCTTGCTTTAAAATGTTCTGTTCTTGCTTTAATAAGGTAATCATTAGCTGATTGTTTTCAATGGTAGTTTCTAAAGATGATAACTTATTCTGTGTTTGCTCTAATGATTGTTTGTATTGGAGTTGAATACGTTTCTTCCGGTTTATATAGTTTTGATAAGCAAGTATAATGAGAAAGCAAATTGAAACGAATCCTGCAATAGTGCGGTGTATGGTGCGCTTTCCTTTTAATTGTTCCTCTCTTACCCTCATTTTGGTATTGTATTCATAAATCAGTTGTTGTATTTCTGTTGACTGTTCCATGTAAAATAATGAGTCTATGATAGCGGAATGTTCTTCTAAATAGGTATTTGCTGTTTTGTAATCTCCGTTTTCTTTTTCAAGATTATATAAACTTTTTAGACATGAAGCTTTGCTTTCAATGGGTACATCCTCTAAGGCTTTGGTTAAATAGTAAAGAGCAGAGTCTTTATTTTTACCTGTTTTTAAAAGTAAATCTCCGAGATTGAAGTAGCAGTTTCCATGATTTTCCTTTTGAGGTAGTTCTTTGAGAGCCATTTTTTCATAATATAAGGCGGAATCAAGCTCGTTAAAATTATCAAATTTCAGGCTTAAATTGTGTTTAGACATTGCAATCTGTAGAGAATCTCCCGAAGCTATAGCATAATTTAATGCTTCGCGCTGGAACATTAAGGTAGAATCCTTTTCATCTATTAAGCAATAATATGTACTGATATTGTTCAATGCTATTGATTTTTCCAGATCTGTAGTGCAACATTCATACATCGTTTCGTATATTTCCATAGATTTGTCATAGTATCCGGCATCAAAATAGATATTTCCCAATGAACTGAGAAGTAAATTCTTTGTCTTAAGCTCTTTCGGGAAATCTTGTATGATGGTTAATCCCTTTTGGAAACAAGTTGTTGCTTCTTCTGCTTCTTCCATTTCAACAGCCAGTCTGCCTTTATAGAGCAATGCTATCGCTTTTTCTTTCTCGTCATCGTCATAATAATCTAATGCTACATTCAGCAGTGAGTCGCAAGGTAGCAAAGAGAGCTTGCACTTGTCCGTGGCACGTGCAAGTAATAACGCATAGCGTGCGCATTCTTTGTCGGAAAGTCCTTCTATTTCTTCCGGTGATAAGTCCAATGACTGGAGTGCACTGTCGGGATATTCTTCTATGAGTGTATCGGCATGTGAGAATAATGTTTCTGTTTCGCTTTTGTGTGAACAAGAAAATAGTAGTAAAACAGTAAATAATGCTGTTGTAATCTTTAAGTTTACCATTTGGTCGGTTATTTTGTTGGCAGCAAAGGTATAAATAATTATTTATAAAGCTGATGATAAGAGGGCTGTTTTTATAGTTCATTCAGAAAAGCTATGGTTCGATTCATACTAATTTACCATCGCAGTCTATGAAAGGCCAGCAAACTTTCCTGTGCTTTGTTTGTTCCTTCGGCAAGAATGAGTTACTTTTGTCTTATCGCTGCCGAAATAATATGAAAACGGGAACAATTATAGAAGAGAATGTAAAAAGAATACCTTATGGCGTATCCAACTTTGTAGAAGTGGTGGAACAGAATCAATATTATGTGGATAAAACCATGTATCTGCCTTTACTGGAGCAGCAGCCCAACAGTTTATTCTTCATCCGTCCCCGCCGTTTTGGAAAGAGCATTTTCTTAAGTATGTTGCGGGCTTATTATGACATCGCCCAAAAAGAAAAGTTCCGGAAGCGCTTCGAAGGTTTGTGGATAGGCGGTCAGCCTACGCCGTTGCAGGGGAAATACCAGATACTCTATCTCGACTTCTCGCGCGTGGGAGGTATAGGTGCATTAGACTGGAATTTTGATGATTATTGCAGCGGAGCCTTGAATAATTTTGCTCTTATTTATGAACCTTACTATTATCCGGGGTTCGAAAAAGATATGAAAGAGCAATTCGGTTCTGCCAATAAACTGAACTTCCTGGATTGGCAGGCACACAATACCGGTGCTGCCCTTTACCTTATCATTGATGAATATGATAATTTTACCAACGTAGTCCTTAATGAACAAGGCAATGAGGTGTATCATGCCTTGACCCATGTCAGCGGCTTCTATCGAGAAGTATTCAAGAAGTTTAAAGGTATGTTCGAGCGCATCTTCATGACCGGCGTCAGCCCCGTCATCTTGGACGACCTGACCAGCGGATTCAACATCGGATGGAACATCAGTACCGACTTCCAATTCAACATGATGCTGGGATTCAGCGAAAAGGATGTGCGCGAAATGCTGCAATACTATAAGGATGTCGGGCAGCACAATGGCGACGTTGAAGCCATGATAGCGGAGATGAAGCCATGGTATGATAATTATTGTTTCGCCGAAGCAAGCTTAGACCGCGATCCGAAGATGTTCAACTGTGACATGGTGTTTTATTATCTGAGACATTACATTACTTTAGGAAAATCTCCCAAAGAAATGATAGATCCCAACACCCGTACGGATTACAACAAGATGAAGAAACTTATTCAACTGGATCGATTGGATGGTAATCGTAAAGGAGTGCTGCGCAAAATCACTGAGGAAGGTCAGATAGTCACCGCCCTGACCACTACTTTTCCTGCTACAGAGATTGCCAACCCGGAGATATTTCCCAGTCTGCTCTTCTATTACGGAATGCTCACCATCACCGCCACACGCGGACAGCGTATGGTACTTAGCATCCCTAACAACAATGTGCGTAAGCAGTATTATGAATTCATGCTGGAAGAGTATCAGGAGAGACGGTATATTGATCTCAACAGTATACTGGACTTATTCTACGATATGGCTTACGATGGTCATTGGCGTGAATCACTGGAATTCATTGCTCACGCCTACAAGGAGAACTCTTCCGTTCGCAGTGCCATCGAAGGCGAGCGAAATATCCAAGGCTTTTTCACGGCTTATCTGAGTGTGAACGCCTACTACCTGCTTGCTCCCGAACTGGAACTGAACCATGGTTTCTGTGATCTTTTCCTAATGCCCGACCTGTTGCGTTATGAAGTGGCACACAGTTACATCATAGAACTAAAATACCTCTCCTCCAAAGATTCGGAATCGAAAACCGAAACGCAATGGCAGGAAGCAGTGGGGCAGGTAAGGATGTATGCTGCTGCCCCCAAGGTGAAGCAGTTGATACAGAATACGCAGTTACATTGCATTGTGGTACAGTTTCGAGGCTGCGAACTGGAACGAATGGAGGAGGTTTCTTTTTAAACTCTTTCACATTGTACTTCCACTCCTGCCGCATCCAAATCGGCTTCCATGGGCGGATTGCGTTTAGCGAGTTTCAGTTCAATAGCTTTAACAGTGGGGAAAGTGCGGAACAGGCGCTTTACAATACGTCCGCAAACATGTTCCAGCAATTTAGAAGGTATCTCCATCTCAGCTTTCACATTTTCGTATACATCGGCATAGCTGACGGTATGTGTCACATCGTCAGTCTCGGCGGCACGTGCAATATCGACTTTCAATTTCAGGTTAATGACAAATTCATTACCTACTTCCCGCTCTTGCTGACCTACACCGTGGTAGGCAAAGAAACGGACGTTATCAAGGAATATATAACTGTTCATATCAATGGAATATTAGGTTAATGACAAAAATAAGAATAACTGCCCAGTAAACAAAGAAAACAGGTATATTTGTATCCTGCCTACGCTGAATCCGAAAACGATTGAGGCTATGGCGGGGAAATGTGAGTATTACCGTTCCAACAAGAAAGTGAACTATGCCAGAGGTTTTGTGTGTACTACGGAAGCTCTGGCAGTCAGTGTATCCTGTCATCCTGCGAACAGGTAATCACATCTTACGAACAAACAGCCGTGCCCTCGGCAGGTGAATGTATTTCACCTTACGAGGGCACGGCTGTTTCCTTTCATTGTTATCTTGTTTACCTCAAATGGTAACTCCATTTACATGCCGAGGTAAAAGCATTTACAATAGGAGGTAAAGAGCGTTACAATAAGCGGTAAAGGTCGTTACATCCAGCGGTAAATGCTTTTACATCATGGCGAAAATGAAATGTAAATGCAATGCGCTGATAATTAAAGCACTAATGTGTTACCTGAATATTATCCTTTTCGTCCGGTCTGTTCTATCAGTCCTTTGATCTTCTCGTTCAGGCTATCCGCTTTCATCAGTTGTTCCAGCGTCAGGTGCATACGGTAGCGCCAGTAATGTCTGGGGTTGGCAGGCACGTTGATGCGCTCTTCCTGTACATTGGGGTTGCGCCATTTTCCGTCCATAGCCATCCAGTCCTGCAAGGAGAGGATGCACAGGATAGAGTTGCTGTAAAGATGGTTGCGTACCACTTGTTCGCAAAGTTCCGGAGTGGCAACGGCAGGTGCGGCACCGTAATGCCCCAGCATGGCGTTGTAGTACCGTTGCGTTTGTTGGAAATCTTCTTCCCACCAGCCGCGTAGCGTAGACATATCATGTGTAGAGATGGTGCAAACCGAGCGGTACGGATACCAGTCCGGATGTCCGAATTCCTGTGAAGGATCTTTCGGCATGCGTTGTATCTCCAGACTTAGGATGCGCAGATCGTTCATTACCCAAGCTACACAGTCGGGAATCATGCCGAGGTCTTCACCGCATACCAGCATACGGGTGGATTGCGTCAGTTGCGGCAACTTCTTCATGGCTTGTTCGCGCCAGAACTCGTTGTGGCGGTGATAGTAATACTGATCGTACAAACGATTGAACGCCGCCTTTTCCCAATCATTCAGGGCACGGTAGATGTAATCGTGTTGTACACCGATGCGTGGATGGAATTTGTGCGGGTCTTCACGGTCGGGCACAAACAATACGTCACTGATTAATGCGTATAGTCCGTCGCGTATCCAGATGCTGTCTTCGTCCGTCTTTCCGGCAAAGTATGCCTCTACTTTGCGTTGGGTGTCGAACTCAGGGCGCATACGGTATATTTCCCACGTTTCCGTAGGCTCTATGAAGGTCTGCTTTACGTAATCAGTATGCGGGCCGAACATTTGTCCGAGGAAGTATTCATGGATATAGGGTTTCGTAAAGAAATCTTCGCGGAATGCTATTCCGTAACCTTCTATTTCTTCGCGCGTCATTGGCAGGGCGGGGACAAACTGACCCAGCAGTCCGTGTACGGCATGCATCGGGATTTCCCAGATGCGGAAGAAGCCGAGGATGTGGTCGATACGGTAGGCATCGAAGTATTCTGACATTTTGCGGAAACGTTTCATCCACCAAGAATAACCGTCCTGCTCCATTACGTCCCAGTTGTAGGTGGGAAGGCCCCAATTCTGACCGTTTACGGAGAAATCATCGGGTGGTGCACCCGCTTGGCCGTTCAGGTTGAAATAATAAGGCTCTGTCCATGCTTCTACACTGTTGCGGCTGATACCGATGGGAATATCACCTTTCAACACTACACCGTTGGCGCGTGCATGTTCCGTCGCTGCCAACAGTTGCAGGTGCAAGTGGAACTGGATGAAGAAGTAGATGGCAATGTGTGGATAGTCGGCGGACTTAGGTTGACACAGCTTCTCAATTTCTTCGGCCTTATATTCGGAGAATTTCGGCCATTCGCGGAAGTTGGGCGTCTTGTAGGCATCGCGTAGATAGCTGAACACGGCGTATGGTTGTAACCATTCTTTGTTGCTTTCAAAGAATTGGCGGAAAGCTTTGGATGCCAATACTTTCTCGCCTTCCTGTTTGTATATCAGGCGGAAGTATTCCCATTTTGTCTGGTTTACTGCTTCATAATCTACAGTGGACAGGGCGTTCAGCTCTTTTTGACGCTTTTTGAATTCGGCCATTTTCTCTTTGTCTTTCAGCGTTCCCATCTGTTTCAGATCCGCATACATGGGATGGAAAGCATAAATGGAAATACTGCTGTATGGATAAGAATCCGTCCATGTATGCGTCATGGTAGTATCGTTGATAGGCAATATTTGTACGGCTTTCTGATGGGTAAGTACTGCCCAGTCTATCATCTGCCTGAGATCGCCGAAGTCGCCTACGCCGAAGCTCTTTTCGGAGCGCAGCGAGAAGATGGGCACGGCTACTCCGGCACCTTTCCAGTCGGGCAGGGCGAAGTAAACGTAACGGTCACCAATTACCAGTGTTTCGTTAGCGCCTATCTGCGGATCGGCCATGTAGCGGTTGGGGTTGTTCTCCCATGCCACGGCACGATGCTCTTTCTTATTATAAAGGATGAATTTGTACTCCAGCGGGAAACTGATTTTCGAGGCGTCTACTTCGACTTGCCATTCAGGGAAGTTGGAGTCGCTCATCAGAACGGCTTTATCCGCGTCCCAATCTCCCAGAACTTTCTGGTTGCCGCAAATGCCCAGGCAGTGGTCATTGTCGATGCACGGAGCATACGCTTTGATCACTAATCCTTTCTTGTGGCTTTTGGGGGCGGCACTACGTTCGGGATGTGCAAGCAGGGACTCCGTGAAAGCAGATGTGTAGAAGTATTGCTGTTCGGGCAGATTCTTCCAGCAGTCTTGCAGGCGGTAGACCTTCTTCTTGTCAGCCGATACATAGAGCGTGCGGGGAAGGCTGTTCCACTCCGTACGTGTATCTTTGCCGTCGCGATAAATGTGATAACTGTATTGTACGATGCCGTTTTCAGGCGCTTGAATGTCCGCATCTAAAGTCCAGTGAATGCCATCCACTGTTTGTAAGGGTACGGCTTTACCGGGTTGATTGTTACCCAGTTCAGGAATAGATCCTAAGACTCTGACCTCTTCACCCCAACTTGTGCGGTACTCGATATGAAAAGATAGTATCATATAATATTAGATTTAGTAATAGCTGCATTGACTATGCAAGTATAGACATTATTCCGCATAATCAAGCAGCTACCGCTATCTAAGTTTTTTAAATTCCTATGCAAACGTTTGTGCTTGCATTTCACAGGTCTGTTTTTATCCGCAACGTGAAGCTCCGCAAGTGGTACAAATGAGGCAACCTTCCTGATATACAAGTGTTTCGTTGCCGCAGTTCGGACATTTCTTTCCTTTGGCTTCTGTGCCGTCCGTTATGTATTTCTTCAATGCGCGCTCCACACCGTTCTTCCAGGTATTGATGCTTTCGCTGTCCAGTTGCAAAGAGCCGACCAGCTTGATAACCTGTTCGATAGGCATGCGATAACGCAATACTCCGGAGATCAGTTTGGCGTAGTTCCAGTATTCCTTGTTGAACTTTTCGGACAGACCTTCGATGGTGACTTTATATCCGCGTTTGTTCTGGAACTGGAAGTCGTAACGCTTGCTACCGTCCTTGTCCACCTTCTTAATAATGTGTCCGGAAGTAACGTTCTTCGGCAGAATGATACCTTCGTCATCGTCCTGAAGACCGGTGAAGATTTCGTAAGGATGTCCGTCCAGCAAACCGACGAATGCCACCCACTTTTCTTTATTATTCTGGAAACGTACGATGTCGGCATCCAGAACTGACGGGCGGGTTTCTACTACCGTAGGCGGTTTGCAAGGAGGCATTTCTTCTTTCTTATCGCTCTTGGCAGAAATGAGTACGCCCGAACGTGAGCCGTCACGATAAACCGTACAACCTTTACAACCGGATTTCCATGCCTCTACATACAGGCGGTTTACCAGGTCTTCATCCACATCGTTCGGCAGATTGATGGTCACACTGATGGAGTGGTCTACCCATTTCTGGATACGTCCCTGCATCTTGACTTTCATCAGCCAGTCTACATCGTTTGAGGTTGCTTTATAATAAGGTGATTGCTCAACCAATACATCAATCTCTTCTTGTGTGTAACGTTTAGAAGGATTGTGTCCTTGTGCTTCCATCCATGTAACAAATTTGGGATGGAAGACGATATATTCTTCAAAAGCATCTCCTGTTTCATCCACGAAGTCTACGTGTACATTGGTATCGTTCGGATTTACTTTACGGCGACGCTTGTATACGGGCAAGAATACAGGCTCGATACCTGAGGTAGTTTGAGTCATCAGACTGGTGGTTCCCGTCGGTGCAATGGTAAGGCAGGCAATATTGCGGCGACCGTATTTCTTCATATCCTCATACAACTGGGGATCTGCTTCGCGCAAACGATTGATGAACGGATTATTCTTTTCACGTTCGGTATCGTAAATTTCGAATGCACCACGTTCTTTTGCCATTTCTACTGATGAACGGTAAGCACTCAGGGCGACCGTCTTATGTACTTTTTCTGAGAATTCGGTAGCTTCTTCCGTACCGTAACGCAATCCCAGTGCAGCAAGCATATCACCTTCGGCAGTGATACCTACACCGGTGCGGCGTCCTTGTCCGCTCTTCTTATAAATCTTGTCCCACAATACACGTTCCGTATGTCTCACATCTTCGCTTTCGGGGTCAGCGTCAATCTTTTCTATGATGCGTTCTATCTTCTCCAATTCCAGATCGATGATATCATCCATAATGCGTTGAGCCAACGCTACATGTTTCTGGAACAATTCAAAGTTAAAGTATGCATCCGGTTTGAAAGGATTTACCACATAGGAATAAAGATTGATAGCCAGCAAACGGCAGGAATCATACGGGCACAAAGGGATTTCACCGCATGGATTGGTGGAAACGGTGCGGTATCCCAAGTCTGCATAGCAATCGGGTACGGATTCTTTTAATATGGTATCCCAGAACAATACACCCGGTTCTGCCGATTTCCATGCATTGTGAACGATCTTCTTCCACAAATTGGTTGCATTGATTTCCTTTTGCACTGTTGGTTCAGCGGCATTGACTGGATATTGTTGAATATATGGAGTACCTGTGATAGCAGCGGTCATAAATGCATCGTCCAGTTTCACAGATACATTGGCACCTGTAACTTTACCTTCCGTCATTTTAGCATCGATGAATGCTTCTGAATCGGGATGTTTGATAGATACACTCAGCATCAGTGCGCCACGCCGTCCGTCCTGAGCGACTTCACGCGTAGAATTGGAGTAACGCTCCATGAATGGCACCAAGCCGGTAGAGGTTAAAGCCGAATTTTTCACCGGAGAACCTTTCGGACGGATGTGCGACAAATCGTGTCCTACACCACCACGGCGTTTCATGAGCTGTACTTGTTCTTCGTCTATTTTGAAGATGGCACCATAAGAATCCGCCTCTCCATCTACTCCGATCACGAAGCAGTTAGATAAAGAAGCTACTTGATAATTGTTACCGATTCCGGTCATCGGACTTCCTTGTGGAACGATGTACCTGAAGTGGTCGAGCAGGTCGAACAGTTCCTCTGCACTTAATGGATTAGAGTATTTCGCCTCGATACGGGCTACTTCATTGGCTATTCTCCAATGCATGTCTTTCGGAGATTTTTCGTAAATATTTCCGAAAGAATCTTTTACTGCGTACTTGTTTACCCAAACACGTGCAGCTAACTCGTCGCCTTGAAAATATCGTAAAGATTCTTCATAGGCTTCCTCGTAAGAATAAGTTTGTTTTTCCACGATGCTTTTTTCCTTAGATTTATTTTTTTAATAAGTAAGAGTGTAGAAGTGATACCTATCATTAACAAATGTGATTGCAAAGCTAAGAATGTTTTTTCATCTATCAAAATAAAAATGAATTAATTTATTAACAGGTTGCAAGTTTTCCATTTGTTTATGCTAAGTGTTTGATAAACAGTTAGAATTGAATTTTGTTCAAAGGTTAAAGTTCTCCAAAAAGAAAACTATTCTATTCCACTAGTGTGGTGGATTATTTTTTTCTTTTTATATCTTTGCAAAAAAAAGATATGTTTGAGACCGTAAAGAACAGAAGGACAGTCAGGAAATACTTGCAGAAAGATATTGCTCCTGATTTGTTAAATGATTTGCTTGAAACCTCTTTCCGTGCTTCTACGATGGGAGGGATGCAACTTTATAGTGTTATTGTGACCCGTGATGCGGAGATGAAAGAGAAACTTTCTCCCGCTCATTTTAATCAGCCGATGGTAAAAGGAGCGCCTGTCGTGCTCACTTTTTGTGCCGATTTTCGTCGCTTTAGTAGATGGTGTGAGCAGCGAAACGCTGTTCCGGGCTACGATAATTTAATGTCTTTTATGAATGCGTCAATGGATACTTTATTGGTGGCGCAGACTTTCTGTACCTTGGCAGAAGAAGCAGGATTGGGGATTTGCTATCTGGGCACGACTACTTACAATCCGCAAATGATTATCGATACGCTTCAATTGCCTGAACTGGTGTTTCCTATTACGACTATCACAGTAGGTTATCCGGATGGTACTCCGGTACAGGTAGATCGTTTACCTCTGGAAGCTGCCGTGCATCAGGAAGTCTATCATGATTATACTCCCGAGGACATAGACCGCCTGTATGAGTACAAGGAGTCGTTACCGGAAAATAAACAGTTTATAGAAGAAAACAAGAAAGAAACTTTGGCTCAGGTATTTACGGATGTACGTTATACAAAGAAAGATAATGAATTTATGTCCGATAACTTGTTGAAAGTACTTCGTCAACAAGGTTTTTTGAAATAAGTACTTGAAATAAACAGCAGGTATCAAGTATTATCGCAGTTACATTTGCTTTATATGCACACGCATGGATAATACTTAATACCTGCTATTTTTATCGTTGATTTAGTTTCTCTTCTTCAGCAGTGATTCAATTTCCTGTACTTCTGCATGAAAGCTCTTGTCTACTTCCAGTTGGCCTTTTACTGTTTTGCAGGCGTGAAGTACTGTTGCATGG
>ERZ1027219.545-NODE-545-length-11535-cov-5.248955_pt1 | contig 11535 bp, 5 predicted proteins | sample MGYA00519480_ERZ1027219 | MGnify/ENA primary metagenome ERZ1027219 (study PRJEB26926, sample SAMN06164539) | human gut metagenome | biome: ENVO:00009003; feature: ENVO:2100002; material: ENVO:00002003 | host: Homo sapiens | place: USA | collected 2012 ...
GTGTCATCCGCCGTGAACTCCCGGGCCAGAAACGCCGCCGCTTCCGCATCCGGCAGCGTCCGGTAATAAGCGCGGTAATCCAGTTCATTCTTGAGAAAGGCGCTGAACAGGCTGTAAAGGCCATCCTTGGCCATTTCCGAATTATAACGGTTGTTCACGGCATCCGCATCCTTGATATCCACCAGCCAATATCCCCCCGTGACGCAGGCCAGCAGGAACAGCACCACACAGCCCCGTTTCCATCCGGCGGGAACCGCCCCGTTCCTGGGAAGCAGGAACCTCTTCATTCCCCAGGCGGCCAGAACGGACGCCGCCAGAATGCCGCCCAGAATAGGAATGATGGGATAGGACTCGTAAATATTCCCGATAACCTCCTTGGTGTAAACCAGGTAATCCACCGCAATGAAATTGAAGCTGGCTTCAAACTCGTTCCAGAAAAAGGCTTCCGCCACATCTTCAAACAGATTGGCGAGCACAAACAGGAAAAACCATGCGGAGGTGAGCCACCTGTCCGCCTTCCCTCCTGCTTTCCCGCGCGGCAGAATCCACAAATAAACGGCATAGGGAATAAGCCAGTAGCACATGGTGACGGCAAACTCCGTCACAAAAACGTACGCCGTTTTCAGGAGGGGAAGCAACCCGAAATCCATGTTGCGGTATTCGAAAAATACCGTAAACAGATTTTCCACCGCCTCAATGCCGAACGCAAACAGGAGGAACGGCCAAAACCTCCCCCAATAATAACGAATCATCGCTACCGGAAATATGACAGCCGGAGCATGCCGTCAATGCTCCATCACAACATCACGGTGATATGGATGTCATTCCAAGGAAATGAGACGGGAGAAGGTTCTCCTACACCACATCCAGAGCGGCATCCCAGTCTTTCCAGACAGGCTCCAGCCCGGCATTCCGTATGGCTCCGACCACCTGCTCCGGTGTGCGCTGGTCGGAAATCTCAAACTGCTCCGTCGCCTTGCAATTCCCTTTCCGGCCATCGGGAAGATCCACCCGGTTGCCCCGCACCGTCAAATGGGCGGCAGCCGTTCCCACGCCCGTGTAGCCCCCCGGTTCCGTGCGCGCAATGGCGGACATGTGGGTCATGCCCAAATGCATCAGGGCATTCCTCATCGGCGCGGGCTCACGGGTGCTGATGGACATGCCTATCTTGGGGAAACAGATGCGCAGGGCGGCCATAAGCTGGACAAAATGGCGGTCATCCAGCATCAAGTCCGGATCAGGTTCATACTCGTAATTCCCGGCGTAGGGACGCATGCGCGGAAACGCCACGGAAAGCGCGGATTTCCAGCAATGCTTCTGCAGGTAATCCAGATGGACGGCAAGTGCCATGGCCTCCCGCCGCCACGGAGAAAGCCCGAACAAGGCTCCTATCTGAATGCGGCGGAAACCGCCCTGGTAGGCGCGTTCCGGGCAGTCCAGCCTCCAGTTGAAATTTTTCTTCATCCCTGCCGTATGCAGGGTTTCATACACTTCCCGGTTATAGGTTTCCTGATACACGGCCAATTGTTCCGCCCCGTGGCGGACGATCTCCGCATAACGGTCGTCCGGCAACGGTCCTATCTCCAGCCCCAGGGATGGAATAAAGGAATGCAGGGCGTCCAGGCATTCCTGCATATACCCGTCAGAAACGAACTTGGGATGCTCCCCGGCCACCAGCAGGATGCTGCGCAGCCCCAGGCCGTGCAGGTAGCGGGCCTCCTGCACCACTTCATCCACCGTAAGCGTGGTGCGGATAATGGGATTATCCCGGGAAAAACCGCAGTACTTGCAATTATTGATGCATTCGTTGGACAGGTAAATGGGGGCGAACAGGCGGATGGTCCGGCCGAAATGCAGCCGCGTCAGACGCCGGCTCTCCTGCGCCATCTCCTCCAGGCGGGCGTCGTCAACCGGTTCCAGCAACGCCATGAAACGGCGTACCAGGGGAGTGGGGCAATCCATCAAACCGTTTAATTCTTCAGAAAAAGACATACGTAAACTAAGTAAAATTTTGAGAGAGCCGGCTGCATTTCCATTCCTGAACCGGAAAGCCCCAATTTGCTACCTCCCTTGCAAAAGATACCATCTTTTACCGTGTCATTTCCCGGAGAGGAGCGTTCCATGAAGGCCGGGGAGCCTGCGAATCGTCGTGACAGACGGCCTCTTATGGACTAATCTGGCTTTATCCTCCCATGAGCGCTACACCGAACAGCCTTTTCCGCCATTATCTTGATTCCCTGATCCAGCAGGGAACAACGCGAACGAGCCTGACGGATGAAGCCAGAAACGTTCTCAGAACATGGTACGTGGCTTCCAGGCAGGGAGGCCGTCCCGCCGCATCAGCACCCGCTTCTCCGGAACCGCCGCCCCTGCAGGCAGCCGCTCCTGTCTCCGCTCCTGTCTCCGCTCCTGCCGGAAAGCCGGAACCGCCGGAGCTGTTTCCGCAAAACAGGGAACCGGCCTCTGCCATTACCCTCCCGGAAGGGACAATGGAAGACAAGCTGCAATACCTCCGTAATCTGGCGCAGAACTGGAAACCGGCGCGGGAACTCAACTCCCTGCGGGACACCATGGTCTTTGCCACGGGCAATCCCCATACGAAACTCATGCTCATCGGGGAAGCTCCCGGATATTATGAAGAAGTGCAGCAGGAGCCCTTTGTGGGCCGTGCCGGGGAAAAACTCAACCAGATATTAAGGGCCATGGGGCTCTCCAGAGACATGGTCTATATTTCCAATATCGTCAAATTCCGCCCGGCCCTCCCCAACCAGCGGACCAATAACCGTGCACCCACGCCGGAAGAAATTGAAGCATGCCTGCCCATCATCATGCATGAAATCCGGGTCATCCAGCCGAAAATGATTGTAGCCTTGGGCGGTACCGCCGCCGTAGGCCTGTTGGGGGAACAGGGATCCGTCAGTTCCATGCGCGGCAGGTTCCACGACCTTAACGGCATTCCCGTACGCGTCACTTACCATCCCAGTTATCTGCTCAGATCGGACAGCCCGCGGGAAAAACGCAAGGTATGGGAAGACATGCTGGCCGTTATGGAACGCCTGGACATGCCCATCTCAGAAAAACAGCGCGGCTACTTCCTGCCCAGGGCATAACCATGGGGACTCCCTCATGCCGCCCTTTTCCGGCTGCGGCAGTCAAACAGCCGTCCCTTCATAGAAAGTCCGTTCCTGCAATGCCGGTTTTGTTGTTCCAGCCATGTTCCGGCGCTTCCCAGAAAAGGCGTGCCCTGTCGCGGCTCACCCCTTCCATGTTCAGGTACCGCTCCCGCAACAGGGAGGAGGAACGATGCCCCATCTCCAGCTGAAGCAGGGAAAAATCCCTGAACCATTTGGCGTGATAGGAAGCATAAGTATGCCTCAGCGCGTCCGCACTCCATTCTCCAAAGCGGTTGTGCAGCCCCCATCCGGCTTTTTTCCGGAGCAGCCTCCAGCGCACCGGCCAATTGGGAGGACATAACAGTCCGGCCGGCCCCCCTGCTCCGTATCCCGCCAGAAGCCGCCAGAGCACAGCATGAATGGTGACATGCCTGATTCCCCCCGTTTTACTGGTTCGGGACCTTACGGAAATGACCCTCTCCTCCAAATCCACATCACGCCAATGGAGGCGCACCACCTCCCCCGGCCTGATTCCGGCGTACAACATTACCCAAACAGCCGGAGCGCAGTCACGAAATTCCGGAGCTTCCACCACCGTCCGAAGGCTTCCTATCTCTTCCGGAGCCAAAATGGCAATCGTCCGTTCACGAAACGAAGGAGAGTCCACACGGGCGACAGGATTTTCCCCGCACCATCCGCGCCGCAGGGAAAAGGACAAAACGCCGCTCATCACCGCCCGGCCCTTGTAACGCTGCCTGTGGGATGTAAAAGCAGCCTCCAGAAAATGGGCGCAATGCTCCGGCGTCAGCTTCCGGACCGGAAAACCTTTCAATTCCGGACACCTCCGCATCAAAGCTCCGGTGAAATACCTGATATCGCGCAACGTCGTAGGGCGAAGATTACGCTTCGCCTTCAGCATTTCTTCCACGGCGGCGGAAAAGGAAACCGTCCTTTCCCCTTTCCTCAATTCCTCAGCACCCAGAAAAATTGCCTTTCTGGCCCGGCGCATGCTGCGGCTGCCTCCGCACAGGCTCAGCAGCTCTACTGCGAGGCTGGCAGCATCCAGCATATTCAATCCGCTACCTTTCAATAACATTTCCGCAGCCAGATATTCCTTCTGGTTTTTTCCATGTCTCGCCATTCCGAATATCATGTTTTTTATATTAATACCTGATACATCACAGGATTGTTAATCCTGTTATCAAGAAAAAATTACAATATTTTTATCCATTAATCTCTTTTTACGGACAATTCTTTATGTACAACCACAATTCTATTTGTTAGATAAACCGTTGATTCAATCTTCCGAGGCACCATGAGCATTTATGTGCCCAAAGCGGAAAAAACGAATGGGATATATTCAGAAACACAGGATTAACAATCCTGTACATAAACAGCAGGGAAAAGTCATTCATCTCCACTTTTCCCTGAATTAATCTGAATATAACAAACCATGAACCTTCGTTTACCCCTCCCGTTGCGCCGGGCCCTTCTGGCAGCCATGTGCGTCCTTGGAAGCCAAACCTTCGCCGCCGAATATACAGCTTCCACCCTGGAAGAATTTCAAACAGCCTGGAACCAGATGGCTGATGGAGACACGTTGACCATTACCGGCTCCATCGACTTTGAAGGAGTAGAATTGGGCTCCCTGCCCGCAGACGCCTCCATTGTCCTCAAATCAGACGGGAAAGGAAGCATCTCCAACTTCAACTACAAGGACATGTCTGCCGTGAACATGCAGCATCTTAACGTGAGCGGCCGTGGAACCGTTCACGTGGGCAACATGACGGAAGGCATGCTCAGCGGATGGGACAAAGAAGGAAACACCCTTTCCATAGAAAACGCTTCCACGCTGGAAGGAACCTGGCTTGTGCTGGAAAACAACAAGCTGGTGGCCGGAGACGGAGCCGTTCTCAGCCGGAATGAGGTCACTACCGGGCATTCCGCCTCCATAGAAACCAGAATTGATCCCGAAACAGGAGCCTTCATCTCCACGGTAGTCACCTCTACACCGGGAGAAATTGCCATGGATCTGGGAAAAAACGTCCGTATCCATGAAATGGATTTATCCATGAATGATGGAGTCCGCGGCCAAATTGTCTCCCATGGAGATATTTCCTTATCTGATTCCACGCTCATCTCTACAGGCGCCGTCAATACGACATCCGTTTATGAAAATGAAGATTCCGGCGTCCTGATCGGTCAGTCGGAAACCGTCGGCGCTCACGGAGGGATCGACTTCAGCGCGGGAGCCGTGACGATGCAGGATACGAACCTGAGCACCGTGGGCGGCGACAGCCAATCCACTGGGGGTGAAATACTGCTGGGAGATAACAGTACGCTGACAGCCAAGGAGAGGGCGGAAATCACGACAGAAGCCCTTGTCCTTTCCCAGGGCATTGCCAGACAAGATGAAGACGGAACCTACCTTCCCGGAACCAGCATGGAGGAAACCATGGGGCTGTTCGGAGACATCACCGTCGGCAACGGCAGTTCCATTGAAAACTATGACATGGATGCGCAAGGTTCCATCTTCATCGGCGAAGGGGCAAAACTGACATCCGTCACACTGGATGCCGTATCCGTGGAACTGGATTCCCTGTCCATAACCGAAGGAGAAGACGGAATCCGCACCGTGCGCATGACCACCGGAGCGGGAGACCAGGCCACCGTCTCCATTGGAGCAAACTCTACGCTGGACGATGTGGATATTTACGCGGAAGGAGGGAATATCTATATCGGAAGCAATACTGAAATTACAGGCGACAACGATCTTTCCGGCAGCCAGATGGCCGATATCTGGGCAGGGGACACAGTTGGCTCCATTGGAGACGACGGCGCTTCCACCCGTGGAACCGTCTCCTTTGAAGGGACGATCAAGCAAAACACGGAAGGAGACTATGTGCTGGCTTCCGGAGAATATGCGGAAGGAACTTATGGCGGGAACGTAGTCATTGGAGACAATGTTACGCTGACCATGACCACCGTAGCTGCGGAAAATACCATCACGCTGGGGGACAATGTAACTTATCAGGGAACGGAAGATGCTCCCGTTTACCACATGAGCGCCTTCAGCGATGCGGACAACAGCCTTATCCGCGCCAGCATCATTGATACGGATGAAAACGGGAATATTCTCAACGGAACAGTTACCGTCACGGAACGCGAAAACAAAATCACCACGGGCCGCGGCAATACATTCATGAACAGCAAGGCCCCGGGCAGGTCCGCTGCCATGGATATCTCCAGGGGAGGCGCCCTCTATGCACATGGAGACATCGTTATTGGAGAAAACAACAGCTTCATCAGCAATACGGCAGCGGGATCCGGCGGAGCCGTCTTCGCCCAGAACAATATTGCCGAATCCATAACCTATACGGACGGGGAACGCACCTCCAAACTGACCACGGAAGTGCTGGATATCACGGTAGGAAACGGAACTGTCTTCTCCGGCAACACGGCTGGAGCCAATGGCGGGGCCATCGCTTCCGAACTGACGAGCAACCTCGCGCAGCAGGATGGCGACAATGTGGAGGACCTCTTTGAAAATGAAGGGGCCAATATCTGGCTCGGCAGGGACGTCACCTTCACGGATAATGCCGCCTCCGGGCTGGGAGGCGCCATCCACCTGATGGAGAACCGCATTCTTCTGATTGGCTCCGGAGCCTTCTTTGACGGCAACACGGCCGGGGAAGAAGCTAACGACATCTTTGCGGAAGACGGCTCCGTCATTCTGGCGGACACGGACGCGAACGATATCACCATCATCAACAGCGGCATTTCCGACGCAGACTATTACTCCCTTGACGACGGTCCGTGGACGCGTGGCGCCGCCACGCTGATTCAGGCAGGCGGCGGCGACCTGCTTTACGGAGGCTCGGACACGGAGGATAACGGATTCGGCGGAACATTGATCCAGCAATCCGGAGCCGGCTCCCTGATCGTGGGCCACCTGGCCGAAGTGGATGACATCATGGTCATGGAAGGAGCTCAATTGGGAGTTGAAGACCTGACGAACTACGAAATGAATGGCGCAGGCGTCATTCTGACGGAAGATTCCGTACTGGCTGGAGACACGTTGGAAATTAACGGAAACGCCGTGATTGAAATGGGGGAAGGTTCCTCCCTGCTCCTCAATGACATCGCGTTCAACGGCCACTCCTCCATCAAGCTCTGGAATGTCGATGAAGCGGGCAACGGCCGCGACCTCACACACACCGCCGCCGGAACTTCTTCCGTGGACAACGTCACCATCACCGGAGCCGAAGTAAGCGAACTGCCTCTGTTCAACACCGCTTTCGTCTCCACAAGCGCAACGCCCCATGAAAACGGAACTATCCGCCTGACACAAAATATGCACGGAGTCGCCGCCCCCATGCAGGGATATTCCGGGAACATATCCGGCGCCGCAGCCGGCATGGAACAGGTCCGGACGGGCGTCCGGGACGGTTCAGCCGCACACAGGTTCTTCGAAACCCTTCTGGGAACCTCCAGCGCAGACGCGGCGGCAGCCATGATTCAATCCGTCAGTGGGGAAACCGTGATCAATGCGGCCTGGGCTTCCAACGATGCTCTCAAGGGTTTTGCCGCCCTGGGCAGGACGCAGGGAGGCATTTCCGCCGCACAGGGACTGAATATTACGGCAGCGAAGCCCGTCCAGTCTGCAGACGCCAAGGGTTCCCCCATCGCCATGGCGCCGGTGGCTTCAGGCCGCGGCTCCGTATGGGTGGGCGGCCTGGGTTCCTGGACGGACCAACATTCGCGCAGCGGCATTGACGGCTACAAATACGACGCAGGCGGCTATGCCGTGGGCGCGGATTGCAAGCTCTCCTCCTCCGTCCTGGCAGGAGTGGCCATCGGCCAATCTTACGGAACTTTCCAGGACAAGGGAGGACTGTCCAGCTATGATGCGGATTCTTTCATGGCCATGCTCTACGGCCGCTACACGCCCGCCGGAACCTCCAAATTGTCTCTGGACGGGTATGCAGCCTTCGGAACCACATCCTTTGACGGGAAAGCCCGCCTGGCGGACACCTCCGCTGCCGGGAAATTTGACTCTGACTCTTTCGGAGCCGCCATCTACGCCACCTGGACGGAACAATTCCGCAACAAACTGGTCATCGCACCATTTGCCGGGCTGGAATTCATGACCGGGAAAACGGACAGCTTCTCCGAACACGGAGACCTGGCCCGGACCTTCAGCGGAGCGCGCGCCCAGAACTGGACGCTGCCCGTAGGCATCACCCTCTCCCGCACCTACGCGGCAGGAACCAATGCCACGCTGACGCCCAGCGTGACAGTTGCCGTAACGCAGGATCTCAGCCGCCTCAATCCCAAAGGGACTGTCAGCAGTGACCTGGGCGCCTGGACGGCGCGCGGCGTCAACGTAGGCCGCACCGCTCTGCGCGTCAACGCAGGGATAAGCGCCGCCTTCGGCAACAGGTGGGGGGCCCGCATCGGATACTCTCTGGAAAGCAGGGCCGGACTGACGGCCCAGGGAATCAACGGCTCCGTCAGTTACTCATTCTAACGGATGTCCATTCCGGCCTTCCCGGTTCCGCAGGGAACCGGGAAGGCAATCTCCAACGCTTCCTTCAACAAGGAACGCCATGTCCTGGTCCCGTTCTGCGTCATTCCGCAGCCTTCCTGCAACATCAGTTCCGGTAAACCAGACTTATCAAGATCGCCCTCCTGCGAATACTGAAAACGGGTTACATCATCAGCATAACGGACAGCAACGGAATTTTTTACAAAATCATTTCCCTCTCTGCGCAGGAAGAGGCTATTTTCCCGAAATGTACGCGCCGCTCAAACCCGTTTCCACCCTATTATCCATAATTCCGGCAAACGGGACGAGACGGAAGGGACGCTCCCTTTCCATCACCAACTCCGGGAAAACGACTTTCACCATCGGAAATAAAGAAACGCTATCCATCCACTCAAAATGAACTAATTGTCCTTTCCCTGAAAAAAATGAGCGACCGCCTCAGAATTTCCAAATAAAACATTTCTTGGAAAAACATGAATTGTTGATTAGGAACCGCTTCCCTTCACAGGAAGCGGTTCCGCTTTACCCAGGCAGTTTTTTCAATGCCGGATGCGGGCAATCCGACCATGCAGCCTGCCAGACTACAGAGCAAGGAAAACAGGCATAAAAAACCGCTTCCCAGCTATCACGGGAAGCGGCTGCTGTTAAAAGGGAAACTATTATTCCCCGCGCCGGAGGACTGCCCCCTTGCTGGCATTCGTGGCAAGCTGGCGGTAACGGCTCAGCCAGGAGGAGGAAACCCTGTTATAGGTAGGTTTCCAATCCGCACGGCGGCGTGCGATCTCCTCCTCGCTCAAACAGGCGTTCAGCGTGCGGTCCGGAATGGAATACTCAATAATATCCCCGTTCCTCAGCAGGCCGATCAGGCCGCCTTCCGCCGCTTCCGGGGAAATATGGCCAATACAGGCTCCGTGTGTGGCTCCGGAAAAACGGCCGTCCGTAATAAGCGCCACTTCCGCGCCAAGGCCCTGCCCCATAATATAGGAAGTGGGAGCCAGCATTTCCTGCATGCCGGGGCCGCCCTTGGGTCCTTCATTGCGTATGACAACCACATCGCCGGACTTTACCTTCCCGGCAAGGATGCCTTCGCAGGCCTCTTCCTGAGACTCGAAAATCACGGCGGGCCCGCGGAAACTCATCATATCCGGATGCACACCCGCCTTTTTCACCACAGCGCCCTCCTCAGCCAGATTGCCGAACAGAATCGCCAGGCCGCCATCACGGGAATAGGCATTTTCCAACGGATGAATCACGGTTTCATCCGCAATGCCGCATCCCTCCACTGTTTCACCCAGCGTTTTCCCGCTGACGGTCATGGCGTCCAGATGAAGGGCTCCGGGAATCCTGGCAATTTCATGAATGATGGCACTCACCCCGCCTGCACGCAAAACATCCTGCATGTGGAAGCGGGAGGAAGGAGCCACCTTGCAAATATTCGGGGTTCGCCTGGAAATATCATTGATGCGCTGGAGGTCATACTCCACGCCGGCTTCCCTGGCGATAGCCAGCGTATGGAGCACGGTATTGGAACTGCCGCCCATAGCCATATCAATTGTGAAAGCATTGTCGATAGCGTCACGGGTTACGATGTCTCGCGGCAGGGGGCCGTCCGCCTTCGCCATCTCCACGGCGCGGCGTGCAGTCTGCTTCCAGAACTCCTTTCGTTCCTCTGAAGTAGCCAGCAGGGAACCGTTGCCGGGAAGGGCCAGGCCGATCACCTCGCTCAGGCAATTCATGGAATTGGCCGTAAACATGCCGGAGCAGGAACCGGCGCCGGGGCAGGCGCGGCATTCCAGGGAATGAAGTTCCTCCTCATTAATATTGCCTGCCTTAAAGCGGGCGACAGCCTCAAACACGCTGTTCAGGTCCAGCACTGTGCCGTCCTCCGCCATGCCGGCGGCCATCGGACCGCCGCTGCAGAAAATAGTGGGAATATTGCAGCGCAGGGCGCCCATAATCATGCCGGGAACAATCTTGTCGCAATTAGGGATGCAGATCATGGCATCAAACGCATGGGCGCTCAGCATCGTCTCTACGCTGTCCGCGATCAGCTCACGGCTGGCCAGGGAGAACTTCATGCCGCCGTGGCCCATGGCAATGCCGTCACAAACGCCGGGAAGGTTAAATTCCACGGGAGTTCCTCCGGCCTTGCGTACCTCCTCCTTGATGAGGGCGGCCACCCTGTTCAGGTGGACATGGCCCGGAATCACTTCATTAAAAGAATTGCAAATGGCAATGAAAGGACGGCTTAAATCCTCATCCGTCATTCCGGTGGCACGCATCAAACTGCGGTGCGGCGCACGCTCGAACCCTGCTTTAACTCTATCGCTTCGCATAACAATACAACTGTTGCGGCGCAAGTGTATCACATGACGCAGGGAAGAGAAGTTGAATCTGGGCCAGCCTTGCAAAACGGAAACGCCTCCGTTACAGTATGTTTGCATAAGAGGAGGCTTTAACTGTCCGGAACCGCCTCCCGGGTGGGGAAATGTGAACGAATCGTCACATCTAATATCGGGACACCGCCCTTTCTTTCATCGTAAAAAACAGACATGGCAACCATTCTTATCGCTGAAGACGACCACGCCATTTCAGACCTTGTGGCCTATAACCTGGAACGTGCGGGCCATACGCCCCTGGCGGCCTATGACGGCCTGACCGCGCTGGAAGTGGCGCGCCGGGACAAGCCGGAACTGATCCTGCTGGACCAGATGATGCCGGGTATGGACGGACACGGCGTACTGAGGGAACTGCGCCGGGACAGCCGCACCCAGAACATTCCCGTCATCTTCCTGACAGCCAAGGCCCAGGCGGAAGACCGCATCCAGGGGCTGGAACTGGGAGCGGACGACCTGTCTCTTATACACATCTCCG
>ERZ1027219.563-NODE-563-length-11277-cov-6.495723_pt1 | contig 11277 bp, 4 predicted proteins | sample MGYA00519480_ERZ1027219 | MGnify/ENA primary metagenome ERZ1027219 (study PRJEB26926, sample SAMN06164539) | human gut metagenome | biome: ENVO:00009003; feature: ENVO:2100002; material: ENVO:00002003 | host: Homo sapiens | place: USA | collected 2012 ...
AGATGAGCGCTAGTCTCGTGGGCTCGGAGATGTGTATAAGAGACAGATATTAAGAGGGCGTTAAAAGACAAGACCATTTTGAAAATTAGCGGAGTCTTTGGCGCATGGATGTTTTCGTTTTTATTAGTAGACAAAGGTAAACGATTTTTTCTTTTTGAAGAACAAATATTTGGAATATTCTTTTGGTATTCTATTTGTTATTGGATTATCAATCGGTTCCCTAAGGTACTAAATAATAGAATTTTGAAATACACATACGGAGGTAGAATAAGTGAAATTATATGAAAATGGTGCTTACCTTTTAAACGGTAAGGAAGTAATAATTGATGGACCGGAGGCTCAGGCAGCTGTCAAAAGCAAGACCGGCATGGACATCGATAAACAGACAGCTAAGCAGGAGACAATTGCTTACGGTATTTTAAAGGAGCACAATACATCCGGCAATATGGACAAGCTTCAGATTAAGTTTGATAAGCTTACATCGCATGATATCACATTTGTAGGTATCATTCAGACAGCACGAGCTTCAGGACTTGAGAAATTCCCTATCCCGTATGTACTTACAAACTGTCACAACAGCCTTTGTGCAGTTGGTGGAACAATCAATGAGGATGACCACATGTTTGGTCTCACATGTGCAAAGAAGTACGGCGGAATCTATGTACCACCTCATCAGGCAGTTATCCATCAGTTTGCACGAGAGATGCTTGCCGGCGGCGGAAAAATGATACTTGGTTCTGATTCACATACACGCTATGGTGCACTTGGTACTATGGCAGTCGGCGAGGGTGGACCTGAGCTTGTTAAGCAGCTTCTTGAACAGACATATGATATTGATATGCCTGAGGTAGTAGGCATTTACCTGACAGGAGAGCCAATCAAGGGCGTTGGACCACAGGATGTCGCACTTGCAATTATCGGAGAGGTATTCGGAAACGGATTTGTAAAGAACAAAGTTATGGAGTTTGTAGGACCGGGTGTGTCTAATCTGAGCGTTGACTTCCGTATAGGTGTCGATGTTATGACAACAGAGACTACATGTCTTTCTTCTATCTGGAGAACAGATGACCAGGTTAAGGAATTCTTTGAGATTCACGGTAGGGCTGAGGACCACAAGGAGCTTAATCCGGGTGAGGTGGCTTACTACGACAGATTTATTGAGATTGATTTAAGCCAGATCCGCCCAATGATAGCTATGCCATTCCACCCAAGCAATACCTATACTATCGATGAGCTCAATGCAAACCTCATGGATATTCTCGATGACTGTGAGAAGAGAGCTGAGGTAAGCTTTGACGGCAAGGTGAAGCTTGATTTAAAGAGTAAGGTAAGAGACGGAAAACTGTATGTAGACCAGGGAATCATCGCAGGCTGTGCAGGCGGTGGATTTGAGAATATCTGCGATGCGGCTGACATATTAAACGGACATTCAATCGGAGCAGACGAGTTTACACTGAGTGTTTACCCGGCATCTACTCCAATATACATGGAGCTTGTGAAAAACGGAGCTGTAGCAAAGCTTCTTGAGACAGGTGCAATCGTAAAGACTGCTTTCTGCGGACCTTGCTTTGGTGCAGGAGATACACCTGCCAACAACGCATTCTCTATCCGTCATTCAACAAGAAACTTCCCTAACAGAGAGGGTTCTAAGGTACAGAACGGACAGATCAGCTCAGTGGCACTCATGGATGCACGTTCAATCGCTGCAACAGCAGCAAACAAGGGCTTCCTTACATCAGCAGCGGATATTGATGTCAACTTTACAAAGCCAAAATATTTCTTTGACAAGACTATATATGAGAACCGTGTATTTGACAGCCATGGAGTGGCAGATCCTTCAGTTGAAATCCAGTTCGGACCAAACATCAAGGACTGGCCGGCAATGAGCGCGCTTCCTGAGAATATGCTCCTTAAGGTGGTTTCAGAGATTCATGATCCTGTTACTACAACAGATGAGCTCATTCCTTCAGGAGAGACATCTTCATATCGTTCAAACCCTCTTGGACTTGCAGAGTTCGCACTTTCAAGAAAGGATCCTGAGTATGTAGGCAGAGCAAAGGAAATCCAGAAGGCCCAGAAGGCTATAGAGAGTGGTGAGTGCGCAGGAAAGGCTGTTCCTGAGGTTGCTGAAATCATGGGAGTAGTAAAGAAAAAATTCCCTGAGGCAAGCCATGAGAATATGGGCTTCGGAAGCACAATTTTTGCTGTTAAGCCGGGTGACGGCTCAGCAAGAGAGCAGGCTGCCAGCTGCCAGAAGGTACTCGGAGGCTGGGCAAATATCGCAAACGAGTATGCCACAAAGAGATACCGTTCAAACCTTATCAACTGGGGAATGCTTCCATTCATCATCGATGAGGGAGAGCTTCCGTTCCACAACCTCGACTATATCTTCCTTCCGGGAATCAAGAAGGAAATCGAGGATGCAAAGACGGAGTTTGAGGCATATGTTGTCAAGGATGGTGAATTAAAGCCATTTACACTGAAGATGGGTGAGCTCACAGATGATGAAAGAGAGATAATATTAAAGGGATGTCTCATCAACTATAATCGTAAATAAGGAGAGTTTAATCCGATGGAAGAAACCGGAAAAGCTGGTAAAAAATCAAACATTGAGATAAATGCAGATAAGGGTGCGAAGCAGAATTCGCACCCGGGGCGTGAGGAATGGCCACATCTGATCAGAATAGGTGTCATGGTATTTGTCACGTTTGCAGTCAGTATACTGTTTTTCTTTGCACTGTACAGATTTGAGGGCTTTGCAGGCATATGGAGCAAGCTGCTTGCGGCAGCAATGCCTATTATAATGGGACTTGTGCTTGCATACCTGATGAATCCTGTCATGCTGTGGCTGGAAAGATGCTTTAAAAAGCTTCTTTCCAAAAAGATGAAAAGCGAAAGCAAGCTGCGAAAGGTTTCAAGAGCTCTTGCAATCACAGGCTCGGTTATTATTCTTGTAGCAATTATTTCGCTCCTCATTGCGGCTATTGTGCCTTCTGTCATAGCAAGTATATCGGGACTTATGAAGACACTGCCAAATGATGTTGCGGCATTCATTAACATGATAAAGAACGGCAATTTCGGGGACAGCAAAATTGCTGAGCTCGCGAGCACAGGTTTACAGAATGCAACCGACTACATTGAGAATTATGCCACAGAAAAGCTAATTCCTGAGGCACAGAAGTATGTTGCACAGATTACAACCGGTGTGATTTCGGTAGTCAGAGGCTTATTTAATTTTATTATCGGAATAATCGTGATGGTCTATGTGATGAGTATTCAGGAGACTCTTGCAGGACAGAGCAAAAAGATAATATATGCTGTCTGCAAGCCAAAGACAGGCAATATCATCATTGAGACGATCAGAAAGACAAATGAGATTTTTGGAGGCTTCATAAGCGGTAAGATTATAGATTCACTGATTATAGGTGTGATTGCATATTTCGGATGTCTGATTTTAAGGATTCCATCGTCGGTGCTCGTTGCAGTGATTATCGGCGTCACAAATGTGATTCCGGTATTCGGACCGTTTATCGGTGCAATTCCATCGTTACTCATAGTAGTAATTCAGAGTCCGTGGCATGCACTTTATCTTCTGATATTTATTGTCGTGCTGCAGCAGGTGGATGGTAATATAATAGGGCCTAAGATACTTGGCTCATCTACCGGTCTTTCGACCTTCTGGGTTATGTTTGCCATACTAATCGGCGGAGGAATGTTTGGTTTTCTTGGAATGTTACTTGGTGTTCCGACCTTTGCTGTGATATACTATATTGTGAAAAGAGTTGTTAATTATGCTCTCAGGAAAAAGAAGCTTCCTGAGGACACAAGGGATTATACAAAGACAACAGGCGTAGATACAAAAAATAATAAGCTTAAATACGAGTAGGTGAAATAAGTGGATAAATACGAATACAATCTCAAGCTGGATCAGATAAAAGCCCTAAGCGCCGAGGAGGGCTATATGAGCGCAGCAGAGATTGCAGATAGCATAAATTGGAACAAAATTAAAAATGTAAATACACTCGTTAAAATCGGCGAAATCTACGAGAAGGCCGAGAGATACCAGGATGCAAGGGACATACTTTTAATGGCCTATGACCGTTCACCAATCGGCAGGATGATTATATATAGACTGGCTGAGGTCGCCATCAAGATGGGTGATTATGATGCTGCTACAGAGTATTATGATGAGTTTGTTGAGATAGCGCCTCATGATGATATGAAGTATGTATTAAGATATGCCATCAAAAAAGGGCAGGGAGCTTCATTTGATGAGCTTATCGCTATTCTTGAAGAGTACAAGGATGAAGAATACACTGAGGAGTGGGCATATGAGCTTGCATATCTATACCACAAAGCCGGAAAAGCCGATAAGTGTATAGATGCCTGCGATGAGCTCATTCTGTGGTTCGGAGACGGACCATATGTGGAGCGTGCGCTGGAGCTTAAGATGCTTTATCAGCCACTTACCAAGGCTCAGGAGGAAAAGTACAGACGATTCAAGGCAGAGAAGGAAAAGCCGGCTAAGATAAAGGATGAGGCTGAGGTCACTGAGATAGGTGCCATGGAGATGGTAAAGGGCGGAGAGATAGTGCATGATGACGTAACTATTCCGCAGATTACTGTAAATCAGGAGAAGTTCAATACTGTAAATTTACAGCAGGAGATTGCCAAGGGTATGCAGCAGATCATGGAGGCCAAGGGCAAGAATGAAGTTGCTGATACGATGGATACCATCAAAAAGATAGTTGAGGATATTCCTTATCTCAAGCTCGAAAAGGAGCAGGAAGAGTATGTACAGCAGCCGGAAGAGACAGAGCATATCGCTACAGATGAAGAGATAGATGGTTCACTTAAGTTGAATTTCAAGGAGCTTTTGGGTGAAGACGCTGACGGACAGATGTCTATGGTCATGAGTGAAAAGACTCAGCTTGAGCATCAGATTACAGGACAGATGTCTATACAGGATGTGCTTGAAGAATGGGAAAAGACCAGACATGCGGCTGAAATTGCACTTAAAGAGGCTGAGCAGCAGAAGCTTGAGTCAGCTAAGGCAAGAGCACTTCAGGAGGCAGGAGACATCATGGAGAGACTAAATGATGTCATTCCAAAGCTGGATGCAGGTGTCACTCCGAAGGAACTTCTTGAGGAGGAGTATTTGAAGGTCCCGGTTGATATTATAGAGCAGAAAGCTGCCGTGAAGGAGCCTGAAGAAGAGCAGAAACCGGATATGCAGGAGCTTTATGCAGAGGAGACTGTGGATGAAGTACAGGAGCCGCAGGAAGCACCGGAAGAGGCTATAGACGAAGTGCAGGAGTCACAGGAAGCACCGGAAGAGGCTGCAGATGAAGCCAAGGAACCGGTTGGAGAGCCGGAGGATATAATTATGGCAGAGGAGTCTGAGAAAGACGAGATACTCATGCAGCCGACTACCATGATGCCTGAAATAACAGATGATATGTTAAATGTCGATGATGATACATCAGATGATGAGGCTTCACAGGAGAAAGAAAACGTTTCTGAGAAGAGAGATTTTGATCATGTGACATCATTTATCGAGCAGGAAATAGCCAAGATGACAGCAAAAAATCCGGGACTGGAGAAGAAGCTGGATATGGCTAAGACAAGAAAAATGCCGGATATTTCATTGCCGGAGGATTTAGACAGCGAAGAAGATGACTCGAAATTGAAAGAAACAAAACATATAAAAGAGCTTACAAGCGAACAGAAAGCTATATTTTCATATTTCATACCGGTAAAGGGTATGGAGGATCAGATCTGCAAGGCATATAATGCAGTGCTTGATCATTTCAACAGGAAAGAAAACGCATCCACAGGCAACCTCATTATACAGGGAGAGCAGGGTTGCGGAAAGACAATGCTTGCTACAAGCTTTATAAAGGTATTACAAAAAGATGGTGAACAGCTTACAGGAAAGATGGGCAAGATTGATGCTGCCGCACTCAATAAAAAGGATGTGCAGCAGGTAGTCAGAAAGATAACAGGAGGCTGTCTCATCATAGAAAGAGCCGGTGATATCGACCGCAGCATAGCTGCCCAGCTATCATTTTTGATGGAGCATGATATTACAGGAACACTCTATATACTTGAGGATACATCAAAGGGTATAAAGAAGGCTCTCTCAATGGATGAGGGCTTTGCATCCAAGTTCACGGAAAAGATATCGGTTCCTATTTTTACAAATGATGAACTCGTATTGTTTGCCAAATCGTACTCTGCAGAGCTTGGGTACAAGATAGATGAGATGGCTATTCTGGCATTGCATAACAGAATCAGCAATATTGAGAGGATAGACCAGGCTACCACTCTGACAGAGGTCAAGGATATAATTGACGAGGCCATAGACAGGGAGGCTCACAGCGGACTTAAGAAGGCTATAAGTATTCTGACAGCCAGGCGATATACAGATGATGACCGAATTGTACTCAAAGAGGATCATTTCAGGGAAAAATAAATACTTATGGGGGGTATATATATGTGTAATTTTACAGCAATGGATTGTTACCTGTTTGGTCAGGCAACACACTATGATATCTACAAGAAGATGGGTGCTCACTTAGCTGAGCGCAAAGGAAAAAAAGGAGTGTGCTTTGACGTCTGGGCGCCACATGCGAGGGAAGTATACGTGTTTGGTGAGTTTAACGACTGGAATGAGACCAGTCATGAGATGAAGCGTGTAGAGCCGGAAACCATGGGAGTGTATGAGCTTTTTGTACCGGGAGCGCAAAAGGGTCAGATGTATAAGTTTATTATAGTCACTGAACAGGGTGATAAGCTGTACAAGGCGGATCCATACGCAAACTACGCAGAGCTTCGTCCGGGAACAGCGTCAATCATCACAGATATCGAGCACTTCACATGGACTGACAAAGAGTGGATGGATAAGAGAGCAGCAAAGTCAGATGCTGATGTATATTCTTCACCTATGGCTATATATGAGTGCCATCCGGGCTCATGGATGAGACATCCGGGCAGGGATGATGAGGGTTTTTATACATACAGGGAGCTTGCAAAATCACTCATATCATATGTAAAAACTATGGGATATACACATATTGAGCTTATGGGTATTTCAGAGTATCCGTTTGATGGCTCATGGGGATATCAGGTGACAGGCTACTATGCACCTACATCGAGGTATGGAGAGCCTGAGGATTTTGCATACTTTGTTGATCAGTGCCATAAAAATAATATCGGAGTAATCCTCGACTGGGTACCTGCACATTTCCCAAAGGATGCGCATGGACTTGCCAATTTCGACGGAACAGCCACATATGAGTATGCAGACCCAAGAAAGGGAGAGCATCCCGACTGGGGCACAAAGATATTTGACTACGGTAAGAATGAAGTAAAGAACTTCCTTATCGGAAGTGCATTGATGTGGATAGAAAATTACCACGTAGACGGACTCCGTGTGGATGCAGTTGCGTCAATGCTTTATCTTGACTATGGAAAGAACGACGGACAGTGGGTGCCAAACAAGTTTGGAGGAAATAAGAACCTCGAGGCAGTAGAGTTTTTCAAGCATATCAATACACTCATACTTGGAAGAAATCACGGAACTGTAATGATAGCCGAAGAGTCTACCGCATGGCCAAAGGTAACAGGCAAGGTAGAGGAAGACGGACTGAACTTCAGCTACAAGTGGAACATGGGATGGATGCATGACTTCCTTGATTATATGAAGCTGGATCCATATTTCCGTAAAAATAACCACAACAAGATGACATTTGCGATGAGCTATAATGAGAGTGAGAAATATATTCTGGTACTGTCACATGATGAGGTGGTACATCTGAAGTGTTCTATGCTCAACAAAATGCCGGGCTTAGAAGGGGATAAATTCAAGAACCTCATGGCAGGATATGCATTTATGATGGGGCACTGTGGAAAGAAGCTTCTTTTCATGGGACAGGAGTTTGCACAGAAGCAGGAGTGGAGTGAGGAAAGAGAACTCGACTGGTATCTGCTTGAGAATCCGGAGCATAAAAAGATCCAGAACTGGGTAAAGGAGCTGCTTCACCTCTATAGGAAAAACCGCTGTCTGTATGAGCTGGATTCAAGCTGGGAAGGCTTTGAATGGATAAATGCAAACGATGCAGACAGAAGCATCTTCAGCTTTATCAGAAAGAGCAAGGATGGCAAGAATAATATGCTCTTTGTCATCAATTTCACACCGGTAGAGAGACCTGATTACAGAGTCGGAGTGCCAAAGCACAAGACATATCAGCTTGTTTTAGATAGTGAGGATCCTAAGTTTACAGGCAAAACGGTACAAGAGCCTGTAAAGAAGGCTGCAAAGGGCAGAGGCAAGGCAGCAAAACAGTCATATAAGAAGCTGGACTATAAGGCAGTCAAATCAGAGTGTGACGGCAGACCATTTTCATTTGCTTATCCACTTGCGCCTTACGGAGTTGCTGTATTTAAATACTAATATACCGGTAAACAGCAGGGTAAAGGACCGCGCCAATTTAAGGCGCGGTCTTTATTTTTGTGTATTATATGTCGATATATAGTAAAAAGATAACTATTCAGGACCACAAAAGTACGAAGTAAGAATATCCATAAATAAAGGCTGCAGAGATGGTATATATGCAGGGCACGGAGCAGGAAATATGCAGATAGAGAATTTGATTAATAAAAGCACAGATACGAAAAATACGGACACAAAAACCATAAATGACATGACAACGGGTATGCGTGTGTCAGACTACATAAAGACAGACAGTAGTGACAATATGTCAAAAAAGGCGGCTGTTGTCGGTTCGTCAAACTCTGTTGATATGTCGGATACGATATATGCAAGACCACAGGCTAAAAATGAAGCCGGGAACAGCGATGACACAGATATGGCAGAAAATCTGCTAAATGACATGAATCAGACCTCAGAAAACAGGCGAAATGATATGATTGTCACTGCAAGCACCACCACGAGTGATGATTACAAAGCTGCAAAGGATGACGGCTACGATGTCATTGTCACTGAGACCGATAAGATAAAAGCAGTGCTGGCAAAGGCAGGTGTAGATATATCCATATATGGAGATGATATGAGCATGGAGCAGCTCACAGACATCACGGGAAGCCAGACTGAAGCGGCCATGCTTGTCAATCAGATGAAAGCATATGATATTCCTGCTACAGATGACAATATAAAGGCAGGTACAGATGCCATAGACCGGGCAAAGAGCCTTACAAATATATCCAATGAGACAAAGGCATATCTGGTCAGAAATAACATGAATCCGACGGTTTCCAATGTATACAAGGCTACGTACAGCAGCAGTCAGGTACAAGATTACAGGCAGAAAACCAAAATGACGGAGATATCAGATGAGCTGTTTGAGGAGCTTAAGCCACAGCTTAAACAGATATTAGAGGAAGCTCATATAGACAGTAGTGATGAGAATCTGAATCAGTGCAGATGGCTGATAGATGAAGATATAGCCGTTACACCTGATAATGTGCTGCTTGCGAATCAGATAGACGGCATTACCGCAGCAGGAGAAAATGTGAGCAGTGATTTTTATGCAAGGGCAGTGACAGAAGCACTGGCAATGGGAAAAAAGGCTACAGATGCCACTATGTCACAAGATGGTCTGACATTTGACATGGCAAAGAAAGCCTGTGATGTATTAGGTGAGGCGACCGCAGATGACATTGTCACATTAGAGTCAGATAACATACCTGTCACGATAGAGAATCTGTCAAAGCTTATAGCTACAAGGGGCAAGGATAGTGCAGCATCGCAAGCCTCAGCAAATAAAGCTGCGGATAATCAGATTACAGACAGCCGGGAAGCAAGGCTTGTGACAGCTCAAAGAAAGCTTGAGGAAGCGAGACTTTCCATGACAGCAGAAGCCAACCTTTCACTCATAAAAAAAGGAGTTTCAATAGACACAGAGCCTATTGAACGTGTAGTGGAGCTGCTTAAGCAGCAGGAAAATAAATACTACGGAGCGCTGTTTGGTGAGAGCAGTGTAGAGGCATCTGATGATAGGGTACGTATGTACAATAATGTATGTGATATTTTCAATCAGCTGAAGCAGCAGCCGGCTTATGTACTGACCCTGGAATCCGCTGATGACACTGTGTATGAGCTGTATACAGCAGGCAAAGCAATGAAGCAGTCATTAGAAGCAGCAGCCTCAGGATATGAGACTCTTATGACATCACCGCGGGCAGATATGGGAGACAGTATATCAAAAGCATTTCAGAATGTGGATGATATACTTAAAGAGCTTCAGATAGATACATCTGAAAGCAATCGCAGGGCTGTGCGGATACTTGCGTACAACAGTACCGAGATCACAGAGGACAATATAAAGCAAATAAAGTCTGTAGATGAGCAGGTGCAGAGAGCATTCAGCGATATGACACCGGCGGTGACGATTGAGATGATAAAAAGAGGCATATCACCGCTTGATATGAGCATGAGTGACATAAGTGACACTGCCAGACGGATAAAATCAGAAAATCCTGACGAAAGGGATGAGAAATTCAGCGAGTTTCTCTGGAAGCTTGAAAAGAAAAATGAAATCTCAGAGGAGGAAAGAGACTCGTATATAGGCATATACAGGCTTATTTCACAGGTGGAGCAGTCAGATGGTGCTGTGATAGGCTCACTTGTTAATCAGGGAGCAGATATTACAATGAAAAATCTGCTTACAGCGGTCCGGGTACGAGGAAAGAGTGCCATGGACTATAAGGTGGACGATACCTTTGCCGGAGTGGACAGTGTAAGCAGGGGCATTAAAATTGACTCACAGATAGAAAGCGCATATCATACAAACTGCCTAAGGGATGTGCTTGATACACTTTCACCTGAGAAAATGGAGTTTGTGCAGTATGACAGCTGGCTTGATATGACTCCGGAGCAGTTAAGGCAGGCTGTATATGAGGCAGGCGAGGATAACGCACTGTCAGAGCAATATGCCACAGAACAGCTAAGACAGTTCAATCAGGCAGTTTCGGTGCCTGAGAACGTATATGCTTTTCTAGAGAAATATGATGTAAAAACAACCGCGGTAAACCTCATGGCTGCGTCACGGCTAATGAAAAATCCGTCAGAGGCAGTAAGAAATCTCTGGGAGCGTGGAGACAGTGCTACGGCAAGGGCTCTTTTGGATGAGACTCTCAGACGGTTTTCTGAGTCGGTCAAAAATCCAAAGGAGCTTGCGCAGGCGCAGGAAACGCTGGCTGATACAGCAGAGCATGTTATGGATTCGATGATTATAGAGGATAGGCACACAGGTT
>ERZ1027219.599-NODE-599-length-10810-cov-36.482287_pt1 | contig 10810 bp, 7 predicted proteins | sample MGYA00519480_ERZ1027219 | MGnify/ENA primary metagenome ERZ1027219 (study PRJEB26926, sample SAMN06164539) | human gut metagenome | biome: ENVO:00009003; feature: ENVO:2100002; material: ENVO:00002003 | host: Homo sapiens | place: USA | collected 2012 ...
GGTATATTTACTGATGTCAAATTTATGCCTGTTACCATAGGCAATACCAGTGAATATGTAAGCTGGCAATTGTTTTTTCTTAGTCCTATATGAGCAAATGTTGCCGCTTGATAGAAGACGGCGTATGTTATCAGTTCGTTTTTCATATATAGCCCTGCGTATATTATTCAAAGCATCAAATAAGGTTATTATTTGATATGATTTAGCTCTAAGATGCGGGCACAATGAAATACGGCAGTTGAGTATGTTTGAAACGTCAATCATTTATGTTGCGGATATACTTATGTTTTATCTTCGGTTTGATATTCCCATTGATTTATTTTACTGATACCTTAGGTAGTTTTGCCGGGCCGAATATGGACAGGCAGACGTACTACACGCTGAAGCAATCAGCGTAGCCTATGGTCCAACAACGCTCCGGCCACTTAGTGTCAGTCCTACCTTCAATGTTTTCATGTGCCAAAGTTAACATGAAGAACAAGCAAAAACGCAGCACGACAATGTTAACGAACGTTATATTAATCTATAGTGTTTGAGAACATAAAAAGCCGTCCATGATAATCCCGAATAAAAAGGCTTTCACATTTCAGATTGGAACCTTTGCATCTCAGATTTTAACGGATTTTAATAGGCGTGTAGTTGTGGAGGCGGAGAGGATTTGTTAGCTTTGTAAATCACAATGTTAACATTTATTTCACTCTCTATACTATGAAAACTTCTTTCAGCGAGACCGACCTCCAGGACCTGAAAACGCGCGGTATCTCACCCGAGGTTGTTCAAGAGCAGTTTGACCGCTTTGACAAAGGATTTCCATTTCTCAAGATTGCCGATACGGCTACTCTTGACAATGGCATAATGAAACTTGATCCGTTAAGCGTCAATAATGCTGTCCTACGCTGGAAACGCTATATCGAAGGCGAGGGTGATTGCATGAAATTCGTCCCGGCATCAGGCGCAGCATCGCGTATGTTCAAGTCGGTGCACAAATTTGTCAACGGTGATACTGACATACCGGCTCCGGGGTCAGAGATTGACGAACTGCTTCTAAATATCCGTAAACTCCCCTTCTACAATGACCTTGATGCCGCCTGTCGTCGCATGCATGGCGAGGGGGCCGAGATGCTTAGTGCTTCCGGCCGTAACCGCGACCTGCTCAAGGCTTTGATTGCGCCCGAGGGACTCAACTACGGCAACATGCCCAAGGGTCTGCTGCTGTTCCACTCCTATCCGTTCGGCAACCGCACCCCCGTAGAGGAGCAGCTTATAGAAGCTGCCAAATATGCCAACTGCAACGGTCTTGCACGTCTGCACTTTACGGTTTCAGCCGCACATGAGGAAATGTTCTGCGATGTGGTGAGCCGTGTCGCCGGTCCGCTGCAGGAACTTACCGACACGAGATTTGACATCACATTCAGTGTGCAGAAACCCTCCACCGATACCCCTGCGGCAAATCTTGACAACACCCCCCACCGCGAGAACGGGCATCTGTTTTTCCGTCCCGGCGGCCATGGGTCTCTCATAGAGAACCTCAACGACATAGAGGCATCTGTAGTATTCATCAAGAATATCGACAATGTGGTCAACGAATCCCGGCTTGCTGACACGATACAATACAAGATGGTGCTGGGAGGCATACTGCTGCAGGTGCGTGACGTCATCCATAAATACCTCAACAAACTCGGCCGCGGCCACAACAATCCGGAGCTGTTGGATGAAATCAAACAGTTCATGCGTTCTATCCTGTTTATCGAAGACATACGCATGGATACTCTCAAGGGCTACGAGCTGGCTGAATTTCTCGCTGCAAAACTTGACCGCCCCATACGTGTATGCGGCATGGTGCGCAATCTCGGAGAACCAGGCGGCGGCCCCTTCCTCGTCTACGGCAACGATCACAGCATCCAGCCCCAGATACTCGAAAGTTCGCAGATCGACCCCGACAACGCACGCTATGCCCAGTTGCTTAAGACCTCCACACACTTCAATCCCGTAGATATAGTATGCTATCTGCGCAACGCCAACGGCAAGAAATTCAATCTCCCTGACTACGTAGACCCAGAGACCGGATTCATCACCAACAAATCGGTCCATGGCGCGGAAATCAAGGCGATGGAACGTCCCGGACTCTGGAACGGAGCCATGAGCGACTGGAACACCGTATTTGTAGAGGTGCCTGTTTCGACTTTCAATCCGGTCAAGACCGTCAACGACCTGCTGCGCCCCACCCACAATTGCAGATAACGCCGGTGGCCTATCCGCAGAGTGCAAACATGCCGGAAAGTCCCGATAAAAACGGCTTAAACAAGCAGCCTATGGCATAAATCAATCAATCAAACAATAGCTTCGCTGTATTCGTTATATTGGATATATGAATCAGAAGGAAGCTATAAAGAAATTATGGACAGAGGTGTTCCACGACTCCAAAGAGTATGTGGACATGTACTTTGACCGCGTTTACCGTGACACGGATGCCCTGACCGTAGTGACCGACGGCAAGCTGGAAAGCAGCATGCTGCTCCAGAGCTACCGATTTCTGTTTCAACAGACAGATGTCGGCATGGGGTACATAGCAGGAGCCATGACGCGCCGCAGTTCACGTGGCAAAGGTCTGATGGCCGGCCTCATCAAAGAGTCATTTACTAAGGCATATGAGCGAGGCGACATGCTCGTCAGCCTCATACCCTCGCATGACTGGTTATATTTCTACTATGACCGTTTCGGGTTTTCAACCGTATTCTACGTCGACACCCAGCGGTTCACATCGCTTCACCAGTTTCCCACCGAGGGCTCATACACTCCCGTTGAGGACATTTACTCAGACAAGGTGTATGAAGCATTTGAGCTCATGGAACGTGAACGTCACTGTACGGTACTGCACTCCCACCGCGATTTCCTGAACATAATGGACGACAACCGCGCAGACGGAGGCCGATTCGTAGCCATGGCCGATGCTGACGGCAAAATAGTATCGATGGCATGGGCCATTGTGAATCAGAACATGGTGACAGTCACCGAACTGTTAGGCACTGACCATGACGCTCGGGAAGCAGCATGCCACCAGTTGAGAAAACTGCTCCCCGACAAAGCGTTTAAAGTACTCGCTCCTCCATTGGCCGAACACCGCCGTCTGTATGACCGTGGCATGGCCCGAATAATCAATGCCGACCTCTGCCTACAGATTACAGCCAAAAACAATCCCGGGTGGCATTCTCGCATAAGAATCACAGACCCTCTGATAGCCGCAAATAACCAGGTATGGGAAATAGCTGACGGACAGGCCTCAATAATAACAGAGACATACTACTCCCAAAATGACACCGACCGTCCGCACCTGGATTTTGATGTAACTATCAATGTGTTCAATGAAATCGTATTCAGTTCACAGAAGATAGGTGACGTCCTCGGCTTCCCGTCACAACGGCCGGTAATGAGCCTCATGCTTGATTGAGTGACTCGACATCAGATGCCACTGAGGGATAAAAAACATATCATACACAAATAATTCGCCCCGTCCTGACAGCCTGAGCTATCATTGACGGGGCGAATCTCTTATAATCAGGAAATATTTTACTTCGTGGCAGGAGCGGCATTCTGGCATGGAGCTACAGGGCAACCTGTCTGCTGGGGACAGTTGTTGGCGCGTGGACCTTTGTGGTGCTTACGGCCTTTATTGTATTTCGCACCTTTGCCGAAAGCCGGGCCGTTGATATAACGGTTCTCAAGATACTGCACATACTGCTCCGGTGTGAGAATACTCTTGAGATCATAGAGATAAGCCTGACGCTTGGCCTGACGGAGCTCCTGTTTGCTCTTGATGTCCTTTGTCTTCTGCTGGAATTTCTTGTTGCGAAGCTCCTTCACCTTTGCCTGCTGGTCAGCTGTCAGATTCAGGCTGGCGAAAGGATTCATCATGCACGAATCAGGATTCTGCAAGTAGGGGCAAGGAGCATTGCAGTTATAGCCCGGGCCGCAAGGGGTTCCGCAAGGTGCTCCACAAGGGGTAGCAGGGCAGCTTCCATTGGCGGCAGACTGGGCGAAAACAGAAGTTGAGAAAAGCGCTGCAGTTGCGAGCGTCAGAGTCAGAATTGTCTTTTTCATAATGTTAAGTAGAGATGATTTATCTTGATAATGAGCAAAAGTTAGTTGCTTGTTTTTGAAGTGTAATGACCGGTTGCTCAGCGATTACATCATATATGACACCGACAGTCGGTCAAGGTTTAAACACCCCCATGATTTTAACCGCAATTAACAAACAGGCATTATCCCCTACTCCCTTCATTTCATCCGGTGACATATGGACTTGAGGCCAACCGCAGCCATAGGCACATATACAAAAACCGCCACCAGACTGTGGGATTACCATTAATCGTCACAGCCCGGTGCCGGATATGAGCTTACAAATAAAAGCCGGATATTACTCCTCTACAGAGCGAAGCTTCTGCACGTAAACCGCCTTCATCATCTTCTTGCGGTTAGCTACAGAGGGCTTCTCGAAGGCTTGGCGGCTGCGGAGCTCTTTAACGATGCCAGTCTTTTCAAATTTACGCTTGAATTTCTTCAGAGCGCGTTCGATGTTTTCGCCTTCTTTTACTTGTACGATAATCATTGTGTTGTTAGCTTATTGATTTTTGTAGTGTTGTGTTTGTTTTCTGTCAAGCAATGCTTCTGAGGCATCATAACGAAGCCTCTTAAAGCGCGACAAATTTAGCCATTATTTTCCGTTTCACAAAACTTTTAAGCCACAAACTATTCCGATTATTTTCCACTGACTGCCAAATAGACCTTTCAGAGCATAATGCCGTCAACTAAGAGAGTTTGATATAAGATCAGATGTCCTGTAACCTCCATAAAGCCGCCCTGCACCCTCCAATACAATGTCACTAACTTAAGGAATGGACTCATCGCAATAGGCACAATCCCACTAACTTAAGGGATGCACTCATCGTAGTAGGGACATGCCATGGCATGTCTGCTGACGCAACACCCCTCATTAGCATGGCTTTAGGCGACATGCCATGGCATGTCCCTACTATGATGAGTGTATGTCTTTAAGTTAGCGGCATCACTCTACAATATGACTACAGGCTGCACCCTGCTATTGCCGGGGCAGCCTGTAGATATATAAGCGGTGTGAGTATTATTTGGCTTCCTCAGGGTCAAGAATCACCGTCATGTGGTTGCCCTGCGAAAGGAGGCTCTTGGCGAAGTCCATGACATCCTTGGCTGTTACGGCCTCAGTGGCTTCTACAGCACCATGGATGATGTCGGCACCTTCGACATTCTCAACCGACATGGCACGCATCCATGTATAGTTGCGCTCAAAGCTCTCCTTATAGTCTTTGACAAGGGTTTCCTTTGCCTTAGCGAGTTCCTCGGGCTTGATTTCCTGTGTCATTGAGTCAATAATCTTATTGATTTCGGCCAATGCCTCCTCAGCTTTATCAGGCTTAAGCAGCAGAGGTATGGTAAGGGTGGTGTTAGGCTTTTCAAAGCGAGAAATGGACACCTGAGCCCAGATAGAATATACAGCACCCATCTCCTCACGAATCTTATTGGTGAGGCGTTCGGTAAGAATCTGCTGCATAACGGTAGATAGGATGTCATTGCGCAAATCCAGCTTCTCGTTTCCTGTGACAAGTACACGGCCATAGACCTGGGGAGTCTCCATCTTCATGGTATATTTGTCAACGTTCTGACCGGCCTTGGCACCAAATGCCGGATTATAGTCGATAGCCTTGGTTTCTACAGCTTTGCCGGGCATAGAAGCTATGTATTTTTCAACAAGCGGACGAAGTGTGGCCATATCGATGTTGCCGACGAAATAATATGTCAGTTCGGCAGCATTGGCATTCATGGCCTTAATCATGTTGAGAATCTCCTCGCGGTCAGCCTTCTTGACAGACTCGACAGTGGGGAACTGCTTACGGGGTGTCGTATATACTGATTTCAGCAAGTCACGGGTCATCACCATCTGAGGATTTGACGAGGCATGGGTAAGTGCGGTCACAATCTGGTTGGTAGTAGCCTGGAACTCCTCGGCGTCAAGATTAGGCGAAGTGAACATGGCATAGAACACCTCAAGCATCGAGGGAAGATCCTTGACGGTGGTGGTTCCTGACACGAATCTCAAGTAGTCATCATAGGTGAGATTGACATTGAAATTCTTGCCGGCTGTGTATTTGCGCAAATCCTGGGCAGAATAAGTGCCTCCCGAGAGATTGCCCATATAGTTTTGCATTGCCTGGTATGTCTCGTCAGATAGATTTTTATAGTCGGCAGTGCCGCCGGGACCCCATGCACCAAACAAGATTTCGTCATCCTTGAGTTTGGTGGGTTTCACGATTACTTTGGCTCCGTTGCTGAGCGTCCATTCCTCGGCTTCCCATTTCTCCATCGGCTTGACTGACACGATGGTACCGGGAGTGATTTCACCGGGGATAAGCGGGTCCTGACGTACCTCCTCCTTATACGGTTCGATATCCTCAGCCTCTACCTTGGCCATGATTTCATTGAGAGCAGCCTCGGTGGGCACTACGATGCTTTCCTTTTCCGGAAGGAATACTCGTATGTAACGGTTGTCGGGAGTGACAAGCTGCTTGAAATACTGGTTGATGGCATCGACATTGACCATACCGGCAACCATGTTGGTCATATCCAGACGGTCCTTGAGGCTGAGAGCCGGTGTGTTGTCAATGAATGTGCTCACATATGCTTTAGCATACGCTGTAGAATAGTGGGCGTTACGGTTGTTATATGCCTTTTCAAGCTTGGAAATATACTCGGCTTTGGCGCGATCAAGCTCTGTCTGGGTGAAACCGCCACGCACAGCCCTGAGCACCTCGCGATATACCGACTCAAGCACAGGCTTGATGTCGCCGTCCTTGGCAGTACCCTCAGCACATAGCGAATTTTTCGTCTTCACGAATCCGAGCATGGATTCTATGTTGACATCTGCACTGTTGAAAGGTGAGTCGCTCTTTGACGCGATGTCTTCAAGACGCTGGTCAAGCATGTCGACAATCATATTGTCCATGTAGTCGACAACGAAACCGGGCATAGTGTTGCGCAATTCGCGCGGCAGCGGATCATAAGCGAAATCAAACGCCACGATACCCATGGTAATCTCGGGGTCTGTGCCTATCACCACCTTGCTGCCCTTGATGTCAGGCACATTGAAATAGCGACGCTCGGGAGCATCGGCAGGCATAGGTATCGGAGTGAAAATCTCCTTTATCTTGGCCTCTATCACTTCCGGGTCGATGTCGCCAACCACTATTATGCCCTGCTGATCAGGACGATACCACCGCTTGTAGTAGTCGCGTAGTTCATCAGGCTTGAAATTCAGCACGACATCCATCGTGCCGATGGGCAGACGGAGTCCATAACGGCTGCTGTCAGGAAACATTTTGGGCAGCATCTTCTCATATGCACGCATGATGCCTACATTGCTGCGACGCCACTCCTGCTCGATAACACCGCGCTCGTCATCTATATCCTTGTCGGCCAGGGTGAGATCACATGCCCAGTCATGGAGTATCATCAGACATGAATCCACTACATTCTGATTAGAGACCGGCACAGCAGATATGTTGTACACAGTCTCGTCAAATCCGGTGTAAGCATTGAGGTCACGGCCAAACATCACACCCTTGGATGCCAGCCAGTCACGAAGCTGGTGTCCGGGGTAATTTTTGGTGCCGTTGAATGCCATGTGTTCAAGGAAGTGGGCCAGTCCTCGCTGGTTATCCTCCTCCAGTATAGCACCTACCTTCTGCGCGATAAAGAAATCGGCCTGTCCCTTAGGATAAGCGTTCTGACGGATGAAATAGGTCATGCCATTGGGGAGCTGCCCTACCCTGATGGCCGAGTCCATAGGCAGAGGCTGCGTCTGAGGCATCTGAGCCACGGACAGCACAGGGGCAACGAATGCCACCAATGACCATAGCATGATGCTGAAAATGGATTTTTTCATTGTGATTGGTAAAATTAATATGATTGTTTGGAATATTATCCTATATAAAGATTAGGCTAAGCCAATATCTGCCACAGTACGCAAATGTAGTAATTAAAATCACACGACAGCGATTTAATTTACCACTAATTGCTTTATCAAATCATGTAGCAATGTAGCCATGTGCATCACTATCACACCGCAAATGTACGCTATTTTTTCAAATTACCAAATAAAAATTTTGGATTTGTGCGAAATCAATCTCTACAGGGAATAAATCAGTACGAGTGCCGGCATCTATAGCTTATAAAGACGTATAGTCTTGATGAGCACATTGTTGAGTGTGACATGGCCGTTGACCGTATAGGGCTTACGGTAGATGACACTGATGCGGTTTTCGCCCTGACGGAGTTTCAGCCTCAACAGGTTGCTGCGTGACGTTGCCGTCCACTCATCCTTGACCGTGGGAGGCATAACCAATGCTCCGGCTATGGAATCGTTGACGCTTACCAGCCTGATGGCACACAGCCCCGAGCGTGATGTGCCATCGGCAAGCGCATTGCTGTACACACACTCCATCAGATACTCTCCGTCAGCCGGCACTTCTATGCTGAAACTCATCTTGCCGCGGTATGACTCTGTGGTCTCCACAAACTGGCGGGCTATCTTGCGGTCACTGATAAGCGACGTGCCTGTATAGGCGAGTGAATCCGCCGGCACGGTTATGACGCTTCCTCGCGGATAGAAATACAGCGGCTTTGATGACAGACCTATGTACTGCTCATTGATGACAGGCACGAACGCCACCGAAGTAAACCGGGTCACATCTGCATAAATCTGATATTTGTCAGCGAAAATCTGCTCCTCCATCACACCATTGATGTAGACCTCATAGGCATCGTCAGACGTGAAATTTTTGATCTGTATCTGCTTCGTATTCCATGAGCTTACTTCGGGTGTAGACGGCATCCTGGCCGGAACAGCATCGTTCAGTTCATGTCGTTTGGGGGTATTGCCACCCATCGTAATCTCTATGACATGGGTACCCTTGATATTTGAGGGGATAGTATGGCTGGTCTGCTCTGCCCCGTCCATCTTATAGGAACTGATTACCGTGCCAAACCCATTGATGATGATATGCAACAAAGCCTCGCGGTAACGCAAGTTCCTTATCTCACGGTGTGTATCTGTAGTCTGCGGTATTGACGGATGTATTTCTATGCCGCCGTGGGTAAACCGCAGCCCCAGCATACCGCGATATATGGCGGCAAGATTGGCCGCAGCACTCAACGGGTTTCGTCGTTCCCTGTCGCCAAGTCCATCTACAGCCTTACCCGAGCGTGCATCCACATAAGGCCAAGTGCCCAGATTCATCGCCGAAACATACGTAAGCGAACCGACCATCCTGCGCAACATCGTGACATTGCCGCTATGTGAAGCAGCAATGGCCCAATAGGCCTCAACCGCCGGGACTATGACATCCGAGGCCGCGCCGCTGACCGAATCAGGCATCTGCGGATACATTGAGGGGATACCTAACGAATATATCGGAGTATGTGACTGCATGGATAGAGCCATCTCGGGGGTCGTAACATTATAAACCATGCCGAGCCCTTGTCCAAGATTATCCACAGCACCGGCAGCTATGGGATACGGCTCGCCGTAGAGATACATGCTGTACATGCTGACATTGGGCATCCACAGGGTGGTATTGACGGCTTCCACCAAGTCATTACGCCGGGCCATATAGTCCTTGCCGTCATGCCCGAGCGCCATGGCCATCATGGCCGCAGCCTCATAGGCACGCGCAGTCAGCACATTGACCGTAACAGTTTCCACTCCTGACACATCAGCCGGAGTCATCCATCGCGGATATGGATGGAGCTTGTCATTTGACGCTATGCTCTGCATGCCCTTGAACAGACCGGTATAATCATCCTTCACCACGGTTTCATATATATCCAGCGTCCGGCATACCACCGGATATACCTCCTCAATCCAATCAGCGTCGCCTGTCACCTCATATATGCTCCATGCCGCCGAAATCCAGGCTATGGCATCGGTAGCTACCGGGAATCCGCCGCCGTAGGTACTCCCCTGCACCACCGCGCCGTCACGCACCTTTGACCTCAAAAGTTCCTTAGCCCTGTCGGGAGCTATGTAGCAGAGTGCAAGGTCTGTGAGATAGGCCACAGTCGATGTGGACAGATTGGCCGGGATACTGTCCATGTAGGCCAACGACATGTTATGCACGGCATCAATCAGCCGCGCACCGCTGCTGTAGCACAAAGAGGTCGACGGTTCGGGGATGTGCAGAGTATCCGCCATAGCTCCGGTGCGAAACGTGCTTATCAGCGTGTTGTCATCAGGAGCATAGGCTGTATGTGTACCGTCTATGATACTGTCGGCATAAAGAGTGTATGCACCGGTCTCATACAGTGCGCCCGATGAGCCGGCTTTGTCCTTGCGGCATCCTGTCAATAATGACAGCATAGCCGACACAATCAGTGCCGAAACCGCTGCTGCTGACGATTTTCTGGAGATAAATTGTATCATAAACGCTCCTGAGGGGAAAATACCCCTATATCTGATTAAACGCCGGTAGGACACAAAACGTTGGAAGACACAGGACTTATTTTATGCCTCGGCGGTCGAGTTCTACCCGATAGCGAGCGGCGTTGGCACGGTGTGTGGCATAGTCAGCGGCAAAATTGTGATAACCTGAGAAGTCCTCCCGGGCACACATATAGAGATAGTCATGCTTGGGAGCATTGAGCACGCCGTCTATCGTAGCCGCCTCGGCTATACGTATCGGACCCGGAGGAAGGCCTTTGTTCATATAAGTATTGTAGGGGGAAC